>Ga0315532_1000503_pt1 | contig 31238 bp, 37 predicted proteins | sample SalMarWE160370MG_FD_203082 | JGI IMG/M metagenome (GOLD analysis project Ga0315532, IMG submission 203082) | Salt marsh sediment microbial communities from the Plum Island Ecosystem LTER, Massachusetts, United States - Salt Marsh Sediment WE1603-70 ...
TCCCTCAAGTAAGTAAGCATTGTCTCCGGCCAGTGAACCCAGGGGGCATGGATAAACTCCAGCGTTCTATCCCCCAGCGAAATGGTCTCTTTATCGTTAACCGTTATGAATTTCTCTTCTGGAATTATGAGCAGGTCGATGAGCATGCCCTTACACTTTGGCGTGCATACCACTTTCGTCTCGGGGTATTTCTTCAGCACTTGTGGGATAGCACCGGAATGGTCCTGCTCGGCGTGATTGGCAATCACATAATCTATTCTTTTAACTCCGAGTTCACTCAGGTGGTTTAACAATACATCCGGCATCGTAGAGTCTACGGTGTCAATAAGTGCTGTCTTCTCACTACCCTTAATGAGATATGAGTTATAACTCGTGCCATCAGGCAGAGGTATAAGGGAATCAAATAACCGCCTGTCCCAGTCAATAGCTCCTACCCAGTAAATCCCTGTTTTTATCTCTCTTGGTTTCATCTTACTCCATCTTTTCGAATTCATCCTTGGCGGCTCCGCAGACGGGACACACCCAGTCATCAGGTATTTCTTCAAATGGCGTCCCCGGTTTAATACCACCATCGGGGTCTCCTACTTCCGGGTCATAGATATAGCCGCAAACAGTACATTCGTATTTTGCCATTTTAGGTTTTGCCTCCTTTTTCTCCTCGATATAGCTGGGGGCTGTCTTGGGAGTGGTGCCCCGTTTGACCTGATGATAATAGGCATAGGTCATTGGCTCACCTTCTTTAAGGACATCTGCTCCCACAAGCTCTCCTACGAAGATAGTATGAGTACCCACATCTACCTCTTGAACCACCCTGGCTTCCAGATAAGCGAGGGTGTTGTCAGTAACCACGGGAGCCTGATTTTCACCTATTGTATAACTAATGCCCTCAAGCTTATCTATGTCCCTGCCTGACTTGAAGCCAAAGTGACCGATGAAAGAGAGGGGTGTATCCTGAGAGATGACCGAGACCGTCAGCACCTTGCTCTCCTTGATAAACTCATGGGTTAAATTGTTTTTGTTGATGCTTACGGCAAGAGTTGGTGGCTCAGAGGTTATCTGAAACACGGTGTTGGCGATTTGCCCATTGAGCTTATCTCCCGTTTTTGAGCATACAACATACAGACCGTAACCTAATTTATATAGGGCCTTAAGATTCATTTCCTACCCCCTTACTGTGGTTTGAGTCCTCCCCCCCTTAACTCCCTCCACCTCTCTTCCCCCAGACATTGGCGGGCTGAAGCGCACCAGTCGATGCAGGAAGGTATCTTCTCGCGGTAAACCACCTCACCACACTTCTGGCATTTCACCTTAATTTCGTCAGAGAAGATTTCAACCTCAGCGCCACAATTTGGGCATTTGTGTAGCGATACCCGTAGATTTCTAAAATCCTGACCTGGACATTTACTATACATCCCTCTCACTCCCCTTTTTAAACTCACATCATGCAGGGTTTCTCTTCTCTCTACTGCTACCGTTAGTTGCTTAATCTCCACAATATTTACTCCTCCATCTTCTTTTTCTTTACTACTTATTCAGCCTCCATCCAGAGACGGGTGTTCTTTGGTAACAAACCACCCTGCTGGATCTTTTATATATTCGTAGTAGTCAAGGAGAACTAGATGGTGCTCCCTTTCTTCGGCAGCCAAGGTCTGATAAAAGTTTCTCTCAGCATCATAGGCGGCATCTTTCCCTTGGCTTAGATAGAAATCATGGGTCTTGTTTTCCATATCCATGGCTGTTTGCACGGCATCAAGCTCAGTGACAGGAGCTCTTCTATCGGAGCCCATTTTCTCGGTTGCCGCGGCAAATACGGTTCTCAGTCTTTTGCCCCTGTCGGGCTGAAAATCAGTGCTTGGCCAGACCTTTTTATTGCGGATGGCATCATATATCTCCTCAAACTTCTGCCGGTGAATATCTTCTTCTTCTGCTAGCGACTGCAGTAGCTTCTTTCCCAGCTCATTACCACTTTCCCGGCTAGCTTTTAAATAGTATTCCTTGCCATCGATTTCCATCTGGACAGCAATTTCAAGTGCTTCCAGCGTTCTGTCTTGCTCAGTCGTCATATTCATCCTATCCCCCTAAAGGTCGTTGGGGCTAGTTACTCCTTGCTCTTTGTCATTGGTGACTCGTAGACGAGCAGTGAGGTCAGGAGCCTAGCTTTTCTCCAAAGACTCTTCCATAGTCATGGCAGGCACGCATACCCTCTGTTGTTTCTACGACGGCATCTCTTAAATTGAAGGATCCCAACTCGAACGGCTCCATCTTATACACATATTGCATGGTGTCAAAGATTATTGCGGGTGCATCACCGCTGTGCGTATAGGAACCAAAGGCACCGCCAAGTTTTCCCTCAAGTTCGGCCTTCCGTGCCAAAAAGAGGAAGGTTTTCACAGGGGCGGCCATATCTCTGTGATAGGTTGGAGAACCGAAAATATAGCCATCGTATCCTGCGAAATCAGTAGCGCTCTTGATATCCGATATCTTCTTGGTCACCGCTTGCTGCCCGCTGAGACGAACGCCCTCAGCGATATATTCCGCCATCCTCTCCGTGTTGCCGGTCAGACTAAAGTATGCAATTAGCACTTTCTTCATGGTCTGACCTCCTGTTTACGTGTTGCATTCATCAACAGATTAACGGTATGCATTACCCTTTGAGTTACCCACTTAAACTGAGCCAGACAGGCACTAATCATCACCATTAAGTCAATGGTCCTGTTGCCTCCTTTGTTACCCTTCGGCCTCCCAAGCCGGTATGTTAAAGTTTGAGACCTTCAGCTACAAATCTCCCCAACTCCGGGTCAGCCTTAGTAAGGTTATCAATCACCCGCTGTTGGATTGGTTTGTCAATGCGCGTAAGATCCGCGATGAGATTATCTACCAGATGTTCTTGATCCATTTTGCTAAAGGAACGGTATCTCTCTCCAGCTTGTACGAAATCATTCGTTTTGCTTATCTTCTGGCGAGTGACTTCTCCTTCAATCCGGTATACACGTGGCGTACCCTCCTCAGGAGCCTCACCAAGCATACCACCGCCGAGACTATTAGGCTCATAGTTGACCGGACCGCTGAACTGACCAATCTGCATGGCGCCGTCGCGTTGATTGTTGTTAACCTCTACAAGGGGTCGGTTAATGGGAAGTTCCAGGTAGTTCGGCCCCAGCCGATGGCGCTGCGTATCAGCGTATGAGAATGTTCGACCTTGGAGAAGCTTGTCGGCGGAAAACTCGATTCCGGGAACAATGCTAGCGGGACAGAAAGCTGCCTGCTCCACTTCGGCGAAGAAGTTGTCCGGGTTGCGGTTGAGCACCATTTTACCCACCGGCATCAGGGGAAACTTATCCTCAGGCCAGGTTTTTGTAGGGTCAAGTGGGTCAAAGTCCTGTTTCAATTCATCAGCGATATCCATCAACTGGACATTGAGCTCGTACTCAACCTCTTCACCTCTGGCGATAGCATCATGGAGGTCACGGGTAAGATAGTCGGGGTCAACACCGGCCAGTCGGGTTGCTTCATGACGGTCGAGGTTCTGCACACCTAATTTAGGTTTCCAGTGGTATTTCACATATACAGCTTTGCCTTCGGTATTTACCCAGACATAGGTATTAACGCCAAAACCTTCCTGCATCCGGTAACTTTTCGGCATGCCACGGTCAGAAAAAAGCCAGGTAATCATGTGGGTTGACTCCGGTGTCAGGGATATGAAATCCCAAAAGCGGTTATGTGCTGAAGAGGCTGATGGTATATTGGTATCTGGCGCACCCTTGAAGGCGTGAACCATATCAGGGAATTTGATGGCATCCCGGATGAAAAACACGGGAAGATTATTCCCAACCAGGTCATAGTTGCCATCCTCTGTATAGAACTTTACGGCAAAGCCTCGGGGATCTCGTACCGTATCCGCCGAGCCACGACCCCCGGTGACGGTTGAAAATCGTACGAATACAGGGGCCTTTTTCTCTGGTTCTTGGAGGAATTTCGCCTTGGTATAAGGCTTCATGCTCTTGTAGACCTGAAAGTAGCCGTGTGCTCCTGCCCCTTTGGCGTGAACAACCCTTTCAGGGATACGTTCTCTATCGAAGTGCGCCATCTTCTTAATAAATTGGACATCCTGTAATAGTACCGGTCCGCGCTCGCCAACAGTTAATGAGTTCTGGTTATCAGTAATCGGTACACCTTGATTGGTTGTAAGACGTCTTTTTTTCATGATACCCTCCCTCTTATATTATTGTAGTGACGAAATTCCACTCCCTCATCGTATTAGATGCCCCCCAGAGCTTTCTTGCACTTTTTGAATACTTGTCTTATGTGCTTTCTCTTCTATGTTAAGCTACTTTGGCACTAAGGCTGGGAAGCGAGACAGCAGAGACGCCGTTAGCCTACTTACTGGTCTTCTCCTTTTTCTTAGCTGAGACTGCAATCTTCTTTGGTTTAACTTCGGGAGCTTTAGGAAGGCTAACCTCCAGGACTCCGTCCTCGAAACTGGCTTCAATCTTTTTGGCATCTACGTTAGAGGGCACAGCTACCGAGCGGGAGAAGCTACCATAAGAACGCTCACAGCAGTAGTAATCTTCTTCTTTGACCTCGCTCTCAGCCTTCCGCTCGCCTTTTATGGTCAACGTGTCGCCTACAACCGAGATATCCATGTCTTCTTCCGTCATCCCGGGGAGTTCAGCCTTCACCACAAACTTATCCTCTCTCTCGAACACTTCTATAGCCGGTGCCCATCCCATCTCCACCGTAGGGATGCGTCTCCACACTGCGGGTAGAAACGGCCGGCCAAGGATATCCTGAAAGCGTCGTTCCATCTCCTCTAGCTCGCTGAATGGTCTCCAGGGAATTATTCCTCTCCCCGGCCTCCATCTTTCCATTACCATAGCTAACACCTCCTTCAGTTTATTGTCTTAAATAAGGCCCCGCTTCCCAGACCTTTAGGTATTCATCAACAATAATAGCGAGCTAGTAATAACGAAGTCATAAAATGAAAGGAGAAAAAGTTACAAAATTATGACATTGTAGCCGGTGTTCCACTGGAAAGATTCACAATGCTATTAGAGTCATTAGAAGTGGGATTCATTGAAGCTGTTCAGAGCAATAGCCGGTCTATGATGTGGACTCTCTTCAAGATGGTGACAATCAGTTGTGGAGCGATTGGGATCACCAATGTTAGAAGGACGGTAGAAAATTCATGGAATTCTCACCGGGTTAACTATGACTCAAGGGCACAGTGAAGAAAAAAGTGGAACCCCGGCCTGGTTCCGATTCAACCCAAATCTGGCCACCGTGTGCTTCCACCAGTCTGCGACACACCAGTAGTCCTAGTCCTAATCCTCCAGCTCCCTCAGGTCTGGACCCTTCAAGACGCTGAAAGGGCCCAAATAGCTTGGCTTGATCAGAGAGAGATATGCCTATCCCCCGGTCACTAACTCCGATAACTAGGTGCTCCTCCTCTGGCATGACGGAGACTCGTATTTCTCCTCCTTGCGGTGAGTACTTGACCGCGTTTTCAAGGAGATTGTAGAGAATGCGTTCCAGTCTCAATTCGTCAGCATAAACTGGAGGAAGTTCCTTTGGGAGATCCACGACAAACTCATGTCTTGAAGATTGACGCTTTACTTCCTCGATAGTGCCTTGTACCACTTTTCTGACACTCATTGCTTCGGCATGAAGAGATAAACGGTTTGCCTGAATTCTAGATAGCTCTAGAAGATTTCCTAACAAGCGGGACAGCGACTCTGTTTCCAAAGCCGCATCCTTTAGTAGTTGGCGTGTTTCTTCTTGAGATAGACGTGCACCTTCGGTAAGAACTGTATTGACAGCTCCTGTGATCACGGTCAGCGGACTGCGCATTTCATGGGACACTAGGCTAATGAACTCGTCTTTTAGCTGGTCCAGCTTTTTGCGCTCGGTGATGTCGATTCCATAACCGCATATCATAGCTATATTACCATCGTTGTCGCTGATCGGTGAGAGCGAGAGGTGGATGCATTTTTCTTCACCTGTCTTTGTCAACACTTCCACTTCTACATCATAGCTTCCCTCCTCCAGGAGTGGCTTAATAACTTGTTGGTAAAAGGCGTCTCTGTGTTGCTCGTCCTCGTACATGAATGATATGTGCCGTCCCAGAGCTTCTTCTGCTGAATAACCGTATACTCTCTCGGCACCTCTATTCCAGCTCAGTATGTATCCGTCCAAATCTGTGCCGATGACGATATCATGTACCTGCTCTAATATTTGAGCCTGTTCCCGCAGTTTCTCCTCTGCCTGCTTCCGCTCGGTGAGTTCTTTTGTTAACTCTGCAGTTCTCTGTTGAATTTTTCTGTTAAGAGACCTATTCCATATCAAGATGGAAACGCTTCCGACAATTAAAACAACGACTCCCAATCCTATCAGAAGGGGGACTATGACTTCTTTCCAAATGTCCACTCCGGGTATATTTACCCATTTTCTGTAGATAGCTACTTTCTCTTCTGGACTTATGTCGTCCAGTACCTTTTGCAGAATGCTCTGCAATACCGGCCAGTCCTTTTTTAGACCAAAGCAAAGCTCCCACGTGTAATCTATGGAGCCTGCCACCCGCAGGTTAGCTATCCCCAGTTTTTCGATGAAGTATGAAGCGACTGCGAGGTCAGTTATCATGGCATCAGCACGACCGAAGGAAACCATCTGTAGACCGGCGGGGTTGTCCCTTACTGGTTCAAGCATGATATCGGGATACGTGCTTTCGACATAATCATAACTTGAATATCCCTCTACAATTACAACCTTCATACCTGCCATTATATCGGGTGTCAATGTTCCTTCCAGGTTTTCCCTGACAACTATCGAATTTGGAATGGTTACATAGGGCGTGGTGAATCTAAGGAATTCCCTTCGCTCGGGGGTGTTCTGAATCGCACCGATTAAATCGACCTTACCTTGCCGTGCGCTTGCGACCATCTCGTTCCAGGTGTCGTAATAGACGCGCTCAAATCTGAAGTCGAGTTTTTGCTCAATAAGCTTGATATAATCTGCAGTAATACCCTTAAAGGTTCCATCTTCGTCCACAAAAGCTATGGGCGGGTAGTTAGGATTCGGGGCATATCGGATTTTCCCCTCGTGCTCCGAAAGCCACTGTTGCTCCTCAGGGGTTAGAAGGTCACCCTCCTGCCCCATCGTAGGCACGCCGGTAAAGGAGATGAAAGTTATTACACATGCCGCTAGTATGATTATTCTCATCGCTAACTTGGATACTCTCATCTTGTACCGTCGCCTATGCTGAATTCTGCTGGACTACTAATCATTTGAAAGGCTCATTAATTGTTTATTTTGTATGTTGTGATTAAGCTATAATATAGCGGCATAATTATAGTGCATATTCTAAGTGATGTCAGTTCATTTTCTAAGCTCTCAATTGTTCATGATATGAGGAAATAAGAAATGGTTAATATGTCTGTTCAGTTACACCAATCTCACTGCTGGCTTCACTAATGGTGGCACCCTGGTTGAGCAGTATCTCTGCTTCCCTCAGCTTACCGATAATCTGCTCCGGTGTATATCCCTTTCTGACCATTCATTCACCCTTTCTAAGTCCCAGTCTAACATTATAACTGGACTCCTTTTTGGGGGGCAGGTCAAACCCAAGAAGAGACTTTGACGTCAGCAGAACATCGGACTATTATATTACAATCAAGGATAGTTGGCTCGGAGAGACGCCGGTGAAACGATTTTGCATTTTAGTGGTTGATGATGAGCAGCGCATTCTTAACTTCCTCAGCTCCAAGCTAAAGGCTTCAGGCTACGAGGTTCTTATCGCCAGCAATGGAATAGAGGCTTTAGAGCAGGTGGAGGCGCAGGAGCCGGACCTGGTGGTGCTTGATATCTTGATGCCCAAAAAGGACGGCTTTGAGACATTAAAGGAGCTCCGCACATTTTCCCCGGTACCGACTATCATCCTCAGCGCCAAGGGAACCAATGCAGATAAGGTGAAGGGGCTTAGCCTCGGTGCCGATGACTATCTAGCCAAGCCTTTCAGCCCCGATGAACTTATAGCGCGAATTGAGGCGCTGAGGCGGCGTCTGTCACCAGATGAGAAACGGAAAATCCGTGACCAACTTTCTCTGGGTGATCTGGTCATTGATTTCAAAAAGCGCCTTGTCATTGTACGAGGGAAAGAAGCCCGCTTGACCCGCATCGAGTGGCTTCTGCTCAGCGAGCTTGCCCAGAACGCTGGGAGTCTTATGCTGTACACTGACCTTCTCACACGAATCTGGGGGCCTGCGTATCGGGACGATATACAGATACTGCGCACGTGGATTAGCCGGCTAAGAGAAAAGATAGAGAGTGAACCTAACAATCCCAAGCTCATTCGCACCATACCCAAGACGGGCTACATCATGGACCTGCAGTCCGCCTGAAAGCGCTTTCTGCCCGGCCCCTCCAATATTCTCCCAAATGTCATAGTTTTGTAACTTTTTCCACCTGCATTTTATGACTTTTTCATCGACTGCTTTATAGAATATCCCTACCGAAGTACTCTTGGAGAAAATCAATGGTGGTTGCATTAGCCCAGCATCCGCAAACTCGGTCTTTAAAAAGGACGGCAGTGCGTTCCATTCTCGATGTTCACGAGCTTGTGCTCTTCTGCCCCGGATGGCAATCGCCGGATTGTTTCGAGTCCCATCTTATCGCAGCGTGGCATCGTCCAGAAATCATGGGCGAATGAGGAGGTGCAAAGAAATGAGTGTAAGGGCGTACATGTTGCTTGATATTGTAGATAGGGACTGCGAATACGCGGTTCAAATGCTGCGGAGCAGGGCAGAGGTTATTCTTGCTGACCGGCTAGAAGGATATCCCAATATCATTGCCATAGTTGAAGCTGCGGACAGACAAAGCCTGGCTGAAGCGGTAATGCCGGTTCTCGGATGTATTGATGGCATCACCGAATACCTACGTCTGCTGCTGACTCAAGATGATGAGATTTCGCCTGACCTTCTTACTTCAAGTAATTCAACGCCACGCAAAGGGAAGGTGAAAAAAGCTAATACCAGGAGAAAGACGGCCAATTCAGAAAGGAGATAACGTATGCTTGCAGGAAAGCGCATTGCCATTCTGGCTGAGGAGAATTTTGAGGACTCTGAACTCACGGAACCCTTGCGAGCGATGAAGGATGCTGGTGCCAAAGTGTTGATTGTGGGCAGTGGCTCGAAGAAAAGTTACAAAGGAAAGAGAGGCTCGGCCAAGGTGACAGTAGACACAACCGCCGATAAGGTTGAAGCCAGTCAATTTGATGCCATAATTGTCCCCGGCGGCTATGCTCCGGACAGGATGCGCCTGCACCAGCCGATGGTTGATCTGGTACGAAAGGCGCACGCTGAGGGCAAGATAATAGCCGCAGTTTGCCATGGCCCTCAGCTTCTGATCTCAGCCGATATAGTCAAAGGGCGCCGTGTAACTTCATGGCCTTCGGTAGCGGTAGACCTGAAAAATGCCGGCGCTATCTGGGTTGATGAGCCGGTGGTCAGGGATGGCAATATCATCACCGCGCGTAAACCTGCTGACCTGCCGAAATTCAATAAGGCAATAATCGAGGCTTTAGTCTGAATCAGGATATGTTAGAAGGAGGGCAAAAATGTACAAGAAAATTTTAGTTCCATTGGATGGCTCTAAGTTGGCCGAGTGTGCACTTCCCCATGTGGAGGAGTTGGCTAAAGGCGGCAACACAGAAGAGGTCATCTTGGTCAGTGTTACTGAGCGCGTTAAGGGCTATAGAGCACTTGAGGGCTCAGGCCAGCCAGTCGCCAGCTCAGAGCGTGGCTGGCTGGAGTCCAGTCAGCCACCGGGTCAGCGACTTATACCGGAAGCATTCGGCAAGAAAGAGAAGCAGGCACAGAGGTATCTTGACAGAATAGCTAAAGCGATGGAAGCTAAAGGAATCAAGGTAAGTACAGAGGTGCTTCTTTGGAAACCTGCTGAGGCAATAGTCGGCTACGCGAAACAGTCTGGATGTGACCTGATTGTTATGGCGAGCCATGGCCGCTCCGGTCCGAGTCGGTGGGCCTATGGCAGTGTTGCTGACAGAGTTCTCAAAGCTAGTCACATTCCAGTATTAATAGTACGAGCGCCGGGTTGTTCGCCCGGCATGTAAGCCTGAAAAAGGAGGTTAAAAATGTACAAGAAAATTTTAGTTCCATTAGATGGCTCTAAGTTGGCCGAGTGTGCACTTCCCTATGCAGAGGAGATTGCGAAGAGCTGTGGCACAGAGGAGGTCATCTTGGTCAGTGTTACTGAGCGTGTTCAAGGCTATAGAGTTTTTGATGACCCCAGCCAGCTGCAGGGTCAGCGACTTATACTTGAAGCAGTTGGCAAGAAACAGGAGCAGGCACAGAGGTATCTTGTCAGGATAGCCAAGAAATTGACAGCTAAAGGGATCAAGGTACGCACCGAGGTGCTCTTCTGGCCTCCTGCTGAAGCGATTGCTTCTTACGCAGAGCAAAATGGTGCTGATATTATTGTCATGTCCAGCCACGGTCGCTCCGGCCCCAGTCGGTGGACCCACGGCAGCGTTGCTGACAAAGTTTTCAGAGGCAGTCCTGTTCCCGTATTAATGGTCAGAGCGCCAGGTTGTTTGCCCGGCATTTAAGCCGAGGAGCGATAATCAGGAGCACATAACGAACATAATCATATTTTGCCTGCCGGTGTTGCCAGGGAGCAGAGCCTGAATACTATTAAATGAGAAAGGAGGACGCTATGGCTATGGAAAGATGGAGACCAAGGTGGGGAATCACCCCCTGGAGACCATTCAGGGAATTAGAAGAATGGGAGCGGCGCTTTGATGATTTGTTCGGACGACCATTGTGGCGATTGCCTGTCGAGGAAAAAGGCTGGATGCCAGTGGTAGATGTCTTTGAGAAAGAGGACAGGTTCGTCGTCAAGGCAGAACTGCCGGGGATGAAAGAGGAAGATATTGATGTCTCGGTGGTCGGTGACACACTATCTATTAAGGGAGAAAAGAAGACTGAGACCGAGATTAAGGAGGAGGACTACTACCGATGTGAGCGCAGCTATGGCAGCTTTTATCGCTCGATTCCTATCCCGTCTAACGTAGACGCTAACAAAATCGAAGCCAGCTTCGAAGATGGGATTCTCGAGGTCGCTCTCCCTAAATCAGCCAAGGTAAAACCAAAGAAAATCGCCGTATCAGCCAAGAAGAAGGCTACCAAATCAACCAGAAAGAAGGCTGTCAAAGCAGCCAAATGAAGTGTAAATGGCTCTGCTCCCTGGCAATGCTGGCATGATTTGTGCAGGAAATGAGGTGACCAATGCCAATTGACTTCAATTTTATGGTTGGAGGAGAAGCTGGGCAAGGAGTGCAGTCGGTAGGATTCCTGCTGGCTAAAGTCTTTGCCCACGGCGGCTATCACATCTTCGCCGACCAGGATTACGAGTCAAGAGTAAGAGGCGGACATAACTTCTTCCGCATCAGAGTCAGTGATGGCAGGGTGGATGCCATTGCCGAAGAAGTAGACATAATGATTGCCCTTAACATGGACAGTATCGAATTGCACCAGGCGGATATGGTTAATCAAGGTATTATCATTTTCGATGGCGAAAAGATAAAGGGAGTCAGCGGTGATAATGGTAGCCTTTTTAGCATACCGCTGGAGAAGATGGCCGAAGAAAAGGCTGGAGACAAGCTCATGATTAATACCGTCGCTCTCGGTGCTGCCCTTTCTCTGGTAAATTACGATTTGAACATGTTAAATGAGGTTCTGGTAGACCGGTTCGGGAAGGGCAAAGTTAGCGATAGGAATATTACAGCGGCAAAGGCGGGGTATGACTATGTCCAGTCTGAGCACAAAGGCAACTTTCGTAAAGTCAAGCCCCTCTCTAAGGATAAGAGAATGCTGCTCACCGGCAATGAGGCTATATCTCTGGGGGCTATTACCGCAGGATGCAAATTCATGGCTGCCTATCCTATGACCCCTGCCAGCTCTATCATGGAATATATGGCAGCCAAATCAAAAGACCTTGACCTGGTAATGGTCCACGCTGAGGACGAGATAGCTGCCATCAACATGGCTATCGGGGCTGCCTATGCTGGTGCCAGGGCCATGACTGCCACCTCCGGCAGCGGCCTTTGCCTCATGGTGGAAGGCATAGGGCTGGCGGGTATTACTGAAACACCGGTAGTGATAATCGATGGGCAGCGACCGGGTCCGGCTGTAGGCCTTCCCACCCGAACGGAACAGGGTGACCTTCAATTTGTGCTTCATGCCCACCACGGCGACTTCCCCAGGGCTGTCTTGGCACCAGCTACCATTGAAGATGCCTTCTGGGTAACGGTCAAAGCTTTTAACTGGGCTGAAAAATATCAACTGCCGGTTATTATTTTAACCGACCAGCATCTGGCAAGCTCTCACGCCACAGTTGACCCGTTAGACCTCTCGCAGGTAACAATTGACCGCGGCATGTTATTTTCAGAGAAAGAGGATGACCCCTCGGAGTATATGAGACACAGGGTAACAGAGTCCGGTATTTCTCCCCGAGCCTTCCCCAGTCTGGGCAAGGCACTGGTGGTCACCGACTGCGATGAGCACGATGAGGAAGGACACCTCACGGAAGATGCTGGGGAGAGGACAGCGCAGGTGCAGAAAAGACTGCGCAAGCTTATTCCACTTGAACAGGAGATCGGCTCACCACAGAAGTACGGCCCTAAAAAGGCGAAAATAACTCTTATAAGCTGGGGCAGCACTTATGGTGCTATCCACGAGGCAGTGGATATCCTGCGCAAGGAAGACACTAGCGTCAATATGCTTCACCTCAATGAACTATGGCCTTTCCCGGCGAAGGCTGTGGCCGATGCTGTCAGTAAGGCCCAAAATAGCTACGTCATTGAGAACAATGCTACGGGCCAGCTTGCCCGTCTCATAAAGACAGAAACGGGATATGATGTTAGCGGTCGAATCCTGAAATACGATGGGCGGCCCTTTACACCAGCCTATATCGCCCAAGAAGTGAGAAAGGAGGGAGGCTAAAGATGGTCACAGTGTCTGATTATGCCGGACTCAAGCCGGCGTGGTGTCCCGGCTGCGGCAACTTCGGCATATTGGAAGCATTAAATAGAGCACTGATTGATATGGAGATTGAGCCTCATCAGGTCTTATTGGTCTCCGGTATCGGCCAGGCAGGCAAGCTGCCTCACTATACCAGAGGCAACGTATTCAACTCACTGCATGGCAGACCGGTTCCGCCAGCTATCGGCGCCAAGATTGCCAATTCTGAGTTGATAGTTATCGCTGTCAGCGGCGATGGGGACGCCTACGGTGAGGGAGGCAACCATTTTCTCCATGCTGCCCGTCGCAATCATGATATTACCTATTTGGTACATGATAATCAGGTCTACGGGCTGACCAAGGGACAGGCGTCTCCCACCAGTGATGTCGGTTTTATCACCAAGACGACGCCCTACGGAGCAGCTAGCCCGGTAAATCCTATCGCCCTGGCGATTGTCAGTGGTGCCAGTTTCGTTGGTAGAGGCTTCGCCGGAGATATAGACCACCTTGCCAACCTTATTAAAAAGGGCATTACTCATCGGGGATTCGCCCTCATTGATATTCTGCAACCCTGCATCTCATTCAACCATAAGAATACCTTCCAGTGGTATCGGGAACGGGTATACAAGCTGGAAGACGAAAAGTATGACCCCAGCGACAAGAAGGCAGCACTGGAAAAGGCACTTATATGGGGAGAGAGAATTCCCATCGGAATTATCTACGAAGAAAATTTACCGGTTTACGAAGACCAGCTACCGGCACTGAGCGTAGGACCGCTGGTGAAACAGAAAATTGACCCCCGTCGAGTTGAGAAACTCCTGGCGGAATTTATGTGAGTCGACGTGATTTCGGCGATAGAAAGGTGACCAATATGAGAATAGGTCAGTTCATAGCAGAGAAAGGTGAAAGCCTTTCCTTATGCAGTGTTACCCAAGGTCGAAGAACAAGGAATATTTTTAGGAGGTTGTAATATGCCAACAGTAAGAGCGTTTTTTACCAATATGTCAGTGCCCATGCCTCTGGGGAGGAAGCTGAAACTAGTGTTTCGCAATAACTTTATAAAGATTTGGCGAAGACAGAACTGTTGTGGTCATCCAGGAGAACCAGGGTGTTGTGAGGGGTCTTCAGACAAGCACCACTCCCATGGGTCATGAAGTTGTGCTCTTCAGGTTACTTAACACCGCATACTTCATATTCCCTCCGAACTCCATTTGCCTAGTACTTAAAAACTTCGTCAGTGGTGAGTTGTAAACATTCGGATAATCAGCCCTGAGGAGGATACTCACACCAAGCCCGGCATGGTGTCCCCCATCATAGAAAGCCCCAAGCGCTTATGTTTTTGGTCGTAGGGGCAACAATTATCAATAGGCTATGATGTGAGCCAGCCACCGTCAATAACAATGGCAGCCCCGCTTATATAATCAGATTCCTCAGATGCCAGAAAAACAGTCAGACTAGCAATTTCCTCCGGTTGTCCCAGTCTTCCCTTAGGAATTCTTGCCAGCACCTGTGCCAACTGACCGCCTTTCTTGACTCCTTTAGCCATGTCGGTATCTATCGCCCCGGGACAAATCGCGTTCACATTTATGCCCTGGGAAGTAAGCTCCAGCGCAAGTGCTTCGGTGAGAGCCACTACACCACCTTTCGATGCCGTGTAATGAGCTATAAGAGGAAAGGCAATGCCACATCCTCCAGAGGAAATTGAGGCGATGTTAATGATGCGCCCCCATTTATTCTTGATCATGACTCTGCCAGTAGACCGAGCACAGAGAAACTGCCCCTTGAGATTTACGTTTAAAGTCTTATCCCATTCTTCATCCGTAAGCTCCAAGAACGGCTTGAAATCTATGATTCCTGCATTGTTTACCAGGATGTCAACTCTGCCAAACTCCGCCACTGTTCTCTTGACCATATCCTCGACGTCGTCACTGGAGCTGACATCGCACTTGAGTGCCAACCCTTTTTCCCCCAGTTCTTCTATCTCATCAACAACCCTCTGACAATCTTTTTGGCTTATGTCACTCACAACTACGTTGGCTCCTTCTCTGGCCAGAGCTAAGGCAATAGCATGCACTATTCCTCTCCGAGCCCCAGTTACAATCGCTGTTTTGCCACTTAGCCTCATGCTTTTTCACCTCCTACTTGAACGGAATTATGGGGCACGGCTGCAGCATGGACTCACTCCGAGTGAAATTATAGTTTGCCTGCCATGGAGCAGTCATAAAATATCGATGGGAAATATTACAAAACTGTGACATTTTACATCTGAGTCAAAAGCGATAAAAGTCGCAGACGCAGGCCGCCCCTGAGTATATAATTGTAAGCTAAAGCTGAAGAAGTGTTCCCCCTTTTCATATAAACTGGCTCATAACAAATGACACAACTTTGTAACTTTTGTTGCCTTCATTTTATGACTTTTTCATTATCCATTCATTAAACTAATGAGTAAATTGTATAGATTAGGCTTCTGGTCGGACTCCCACCCACCAATAAATAAACCGACAGGTCCAGATATGACTAAACTTGAAATCTCACAAATGATAGATCGCAATGTCGAACTTGGGGAAGAAATTCTGCGCCTCAAACACCAAAGAGGTGCTATTATCCTCGCCCACAACTACCAGCGAGGCGAATTACAAGAGATGTGAAAAATGAAGGTGAAAGTAGATAGAGAACTATGCAGTGGGGTCAGTAACTGCGTGGCTATTGCCCCCACGGTCTTCAAGCTCGACAGCCAAAACAAGGCTGTAGTTCTTGACCCCAGTTCGGTTGATGAGGAGACTTTAATAGAGGCAGCCGAAAGCTGCCCGGAGAACGCCATCATTGTTGAGGATGATGAAGGTAATCAGTTATACCCCTGAGCCTGGAAATCTATGTTAGGGAGGTATCAACATGAGAAAGGTTTATTTAGATAACGCAGCTACCACACCACTTCTTCCTGAAGTCCGTGAGGCAATGATGCCATACCTGGGTGATATCTTTGGTAACCCGTCTTCGCTTCACGATTGGGGAGATGGTGCCCGGGAGGCTATTGAGTTCGCTCGTGAACAGGTGGCGGCGCTTATCGGCGCTAATGCCGATGAAATAATTTTTACTGGTAGTGGCACAGAAAGTAATAATTTTGCCGTCAAAGGGCTGGCACTGGCGCAACAAGCTAAAGGGAAGCATGTAGTGGTCTCTGCTATTGAGCATTTCTCTGTATTACACTCAGCGAGGACACTGGAAAAGTGGGGCTTCGAGGTGAGTAAAGTCCCGGTGGACAAACATGGGGTGGTTGACCCTGACGATGTACTACGGCAGATAAGGAAGGATACAATACTGGTCTCCATAATGCATGCCAATGGTGAGGTGGGTACTATCGAGCCCATCCAAGAGATAGCCAGGATAACCAGGGAGCGGAAGATTCCTTTCCATACCGATGCCGTGGCCACGGCGGGGACAATGCCCGTCAACGTGGCAGAGCTGGGAGTAGATGCCTTAAGCTTGGCCGGGAACCAGTTCTACGGCCCCAAGGGCATTGGGGCGTTGTGGATAAAAAAGGGGGTGCGGATTATGCCGCTTCTCGACGGCGGTATCCAGGAAGAGGGTCGGCGTGCCGGTACTGAGAATATCCCGGCTATTGCCGGCCTGGGGAAGGCGGCAGAACTGGCTAAGACTCACATGGCAGACCGGATTAAGCGGTTAACACCGCTGCGTGGCCATCTGCTTAAAGAGCTACCGAGCAGGATCGAACATGTAGTCGTCACTGGACACCCGCAACATCGTTTGCCCGGACATGCCAGTTTCTGCGTGGAATTTATTGAAGGCGAGTCCATGCTCATGCTGTTGAATAGCAAAGGGATTGCTGTATCCAGCGGCTCGGCATGCACTTCCCGGGCACTTAAAGCGTCTCATGTGCTCATCGCCATGGGACTGTCTCACGAAATAGCCCAGGGCTCTATCCTCTTTACCCTAGGCATAGATAATACTAACGAAGATATAGATTATGTTCTGGAGACTATGCCGCCCATTGTTGACAGGCTGCGGCAAATGTCGCCGCTTTACGCCAAGTTTAGTAAAACAGTTAAAGGAGGCAAGTAACATGCCAGTCTATAGTGAAAAGGTTATGGACCACTTCACGAATCCTCGTAACGTTGGGGAGATTGAAAACCCCGATGGGGTCGGCGAGGTCGGTAATCCGGTATGTGGGGATATGATGACCTTCTACATTAAGGTGAAGGACAACCGTCTCGAAGATGTTAAATTCAGGACTTTTGGTTGCGGGGCCGCTATTGCTGTTTCCAGCATGGTGAGCGAGATGGCTAAGGGCAAAACGTTGGAAGAAGCGATGAAAATCACTCCCCGCTCAGTGGCCGATGAGCTAGAAGGATTACCCAAGCAAAAATTTCATTGCTCCAATCTGGGCGCCCAAGCTTTGAACAAAGCTATAAAAGATTACTTGAGCAAGAAGAAAGGAGGAGGAAAAAAGTGATGACAGAGCAAAAAGGGAAAAAGAAACATATTTTTTGTCCCTACTGTGACCAGGAGATAATGGAGGCAGATTTCCCCTACTGCCAGGCTTGCCAGGTGACTATATTTTACTGTCCCAAGTGCCGAAAGCCTCTGCCCCGGGAGAATAGGGTATGCCCTCATTGTGGGGCTGAGATTAAGGGCTAGTGTCATTTAGAGTGGAGATTATAGTTGTAGGAGGTTTAGACTGTGGCAGACTCTAGTTCACCGAAGCGGACTCATCAAATCTTAGATTGCATAGGTCTTTACTGTCCAATGCCAGTTATACGAACCAAGCAGGAAATGGATAAACTTGCTGTTGGTGAGACCTTGGAGGTATTGGCAGATGACCCTGCTGCTGATGAGGACCTCAAGGCTTGGGCAAAGCGGACCGGGCAGAAAATACTTAAGGTAGAGAAAACCAATGAAGGTTTGAGATTTCTCATTAAAAAGACAAAATAGGAGGTTAATGATGGCTAAGAAAAAGCATATCCTCTACGTTCAAACAAGTGGTGTTGATACACCGAAGCGTCTTTACTCGCCTTTCGTCTTGGGCATGACAGCCAAGGCGATGGATATAGATGCCACCATTTACTTCCTGGGGTTGGGGGTAACAGTGGTAAAGAAAGGCGTGGCGGATACAGTCAAGGAGGGCAACCTCCCTACTGTCAAGGAAATAATGGACCAGGCAATAGCTGCTGGGGTTAAACTATTGGTCTGTGAACAAAGTACCCAATTGCTTCGCCTCGATAGAGGAGACTTCATACCAGAGGCGAGAGTTGTAGGAGCGGCGACATTGAATGACCTGGTTCTCGATGCTGATGGCACTATGTGGTTCTAGGTTGAAAAATGGTCTGCTTGAATATCACATTACGGTTAGACGGTGAGAACGTAGAAGTCACTGGCACCATGGAGCTTGAAAAACAGGTGTTATAATAAAGCAGATTTTGCTACCTCGTGAGGATATGAGGTATGGCTGTTCAGTTGGAGTTTTTGAAGAGCATTCCATACTTTTCCGACCTTGACCTTGCTGAGCTTGAGTCAATCGGGAAACTCATCTTTGAGAAAACTGCCGACAGAGCAGAAATGGTCTTGCTTGAGGGTGAATCGGCTGCGAATCTGTATTTTGTCGCTTCGGGGGTAGTGAAAGTGTTCAAGACCTCGGCCGAAGGAAAGGAGCAGATCTTGAGCATCGTGCGCCCCGGGGAGTCCTTAAATGATGTTCCTATCTTTGATGGTGGCCCAAATCCCGTTAGTGCTCTGGCTATGGGCCCCGTTCTTCTTTATGGGATAAAGAGGAATGACATGGTAACTATCCTCCGGGACCATCCACAGATAGCATTGAATGTAATTAAGGTACTGGCAAGTCGAGTGCGTCACCTCGTATCGCTGGTTGAAGATCTGTCTTTCAAGCATGTCATCGGTAGGGTAGCCAAGATACTCCTTGAGCACGTCGGAGGTGAGATGGGCCGTGAGCCACGGCTTACACAGCAAGAAATGGCAGCTATGGCGGGTACTGCTCGGGAGGTAGTGGGTAGGTCGCTAAAGTCATTAGAGGAGGAAGGGGCGATCAAGTTGGATCGCCACCGAATAATAATTACTGATAAAGAAGCACTCAAAGAAATAATGAAGGCGCCTTCTTGAGACAAAAGTCACAGACGAATGGCAGACTTTGATTTTAAAATAACTAAAATGGAGACTGAAATCAGTGGCTGAAATTCCTATCATAGACCCACAAAAGTGTGATTGTTGCGGGTTATGCGTTGGCGTGTGCCACTACAATGCTCTGGCGATAGTTAACAATATTATTACCATTATTGAAACAGTGGAGTGCGACTGGTGTACAGACTGCGAAGCCGTTTGCCCCACTGGTGCCATAATTTGCCCTTTTGAGATAATTCTCCAAGAAACCTAAAGACCAACCAACACCTTTTATATAATATTTTCACCCGCTTTCCCAGCCAATCTTTTAATGTCCGTGTTTCCCCATCCCGTCGCCATATCTATGTGAGACAAAAGTCGCATACAAGGATTGATACCATACCTATAATGATTTTGCATGAAAAATGCAGTTGAATGAAAAGTACAAAGGAGGCTGAAGATGGTAACAGTTTTAGAAAACGTTAAAGAGAGAGAACAAGTCTTTTCCGAGGAAGAGGAATTAGATTTGGCTAATAAAGATATTGACCAGGAGGATGAGGTTTCTGAATACAGGATTAATCTTCCAAAGCGGGAGCCTGAACTTGGCGAGGAGTCGTTGAACTTGTACCTCGCCGAAGTAGGGCAAACTCCCCTTCTCAATGCCAAGGAGACAAAAGTGCTGAGCAGCCAGATAGAGGATGGTAAGCACTTTGCCCGACTTAAGAAGGACTGGGTTGCCGAACATGGAGCTCAGCCTTCTGCAATCGACTTATTGCTGGCATTGATGGAGCGATTCAGTCGGGCGCTATTGCTTTTTGAAGCCCTTTGTCAGTATCTTGACCTTCCTTCTCACGGGAGTATAGCAGAGAAAGTATCGCACCCGGATCTACGTCGTGCAATTGATGGCAATATCGATCAGAATTTGTCCAGCGTTATAGCCGAAATCACTGGAGCAAGTCAAACTGGAATCGAGAAGACCGTGATTGAATTGTCGCTGGACAGTCGGCTGATACCTTGGCATACCATAGAAGGGGTAAGCCAGCAAAGTTCCCTGGCCGAATTTGGGGAGGCGCTGCAGTCGCCAGACTTTCATGACAAACTGGAAGCGCATCGCTCAGAAATTGTCAAGCACTTTGAGCAAATAAGAGAAAGGACACGCCAGGCAACCAACCACATGGTTAAAGCTAATTTGCGCCTAGTGGTAAGCGTGGCTAAGGGATATATTGGTTGGGGCGTGCCTCTACCTGACCTTATCCAGGAAGGCAATATCGGCTTAATGCAGGCAGTGCAGAAATTTGACCATCGCAGAGGCTATAAGTTTAGCACTTACGCTATTCCCTGGATCTGGCAGGCAATCAACAGGGCAGTTAATGACCAGTCGCGCATGGTGCACCTGCCGGGACATGTGGTTGACGCTCTGACGAAGCTAACCCGGGCAAGGAATAGCTTAGCGCAGAAGCTCGGCCGCCAGCCGACTGATAAGGAACTAGCTTCTGAGACGGGACTGGAGTCCAAAGAGATAGAATCGCTGCTTAAGCTGAGTTCTCGTGGGCCTGTTTCTTTGGAGACACCTGTAGGAGAAGAGGGAGGCCAGCTTGGTGATTTCATCGCAGATCAGACGATTCTGCAGCCTGAGGAGCAGACCACTGCAAGCCTGCTCAGAGAAGAATTGAGTAAAACATTAGAGTCGCTGACATCCCGAGAACGACGCGTCATTGAGTTGAGGTTTGGGCTGGGCAATGAGTACAGTCGAACACTAGCAGAGGTTGGCACAGAGTTAGGTCTTAGCAAGGAGCGAATACGCCAGATTGAAAAAGAAGCACTGGCTAAGCTACGCCATCCAAGTAACAGCCGCGAGTTGATAGGGTATCTCGGATGATTAGTTTTTAGGCTGTTTAATTTTCTGTTCAAATTTCGGCATTTTATATGCCGCCTCTTTTTCGGCGGGGGAATAAATCCCGCCCTGTGGAGCCTGATTGATGCAGACATGTTTTGTCAGGTTCTTAGGAAGCCGTGGCACAGAGCTTTGACCAGTTATTGGATGCCGTCGGCGCACCGAAATTGGAAAGGCTGATATTAGCAAATTCCAATGATTCAGCTGATAGGCCTAAGTGTACGATAGACAGAATTTTTAGTGTGGAATTCGCCCTTTCGTCAGTTAAGTATTGAAACGATTGCACATTTCAGGCTAATGTGCAATTTCACCCTCAGGTATCCTCTAGCCTTCTGCCTCGCCGCCTCGTTGCCCATACAGCCAGCGCGCCACTGGAACCGGCGCCAGCAAATCTACTATGGCTGCCTTCTCCACCAGAGAAAGCTCCCCCTCTCTCTGTCATTGCGAGAAGCGAGATTCCTTGCTTACGCTTCTGAACAGGCTCCGCAATCCCGGTGGGGTGGGTGTGGGTGGAGATTGCCGTGCCCCTTTCAGGTGCTCGCAAGGACAGGAAGGGTAAGGTGGTGCGCAATGACAATATCCCCCTACCTCCGACCTGAAAGGCGGAGGTAGGGGGAGAGTTCGAGTCAGATCCTAGCCGCCGGCATCGCACTGCCCTTCGCCGTTGTCTCCCACGGCGACCACGGTGCCGTCGTCCTTAAGCCCCACCGTGTGCTCCTCGCCGGCGGCGACCTGGGTGATGCCTGTCCAGCCACCGACATCGCACTGCCCTTCGGCGTTGTCTCCTGCGGCGAGGACAGTACCGTCTTCTCTAAGCCCCACCGTGTGTGCCTTGTAGAGCCCACTACTGCTTGCGGAAAGTTGGACGATGTCCGTCCAGCCGCTGGCCTCATCGCACATCTTGGCGTAGTTCCATCCCACTGCGACCACAGTGCCGTCATCCTTAAGCCCCACCGTATGAAGGGGGCCTGCGGCGACCTGGGTGATGTCCGTCCAGCCGTCGACATTGCACTGCCCGGCGGTGTTTTCTCCCACTGCGACCACAGTGCCGTCGGTCTTAAGCCCCACTATGTGAAAGTTGCCTACGGCGACCTGGGCGATGTCCGTCCAGGCTAGTCCGGGTATGCTTTTTCCCGCGGCGACCACAGTGCCGTCATCTTTAAGCCCCACAGTGTTATAGCGGCCTGCGGCGACCTGAGTGATGTCCGTCCAGCCGACGACACGGCACTGCCCGTGATAGTCTTCTCCCACGGCGACCACGGTGCCGTCGTCCTTAAGCCCCACCGTGTGCCCCGCGCCAGCGGCGATCTGGATGATGTCCGTCCAGCCGCCAACATCACACTGCCCGTCGCTGTTGTCTCCCATGGCGACTACAGTGCCGTCGTCCTTAAGCCCCACCGTGTGATAACCGCCTGCGGCGACCTGGGTGATGGTGATGTTGAACCACCTAAAGTGAGCTGTGATGTCATATTTGCCGTTTATGGTGATGGTGGTTGTGGCGGCATTGACATCGGCGATGGTATCCACATCGCCAGTCCACTTAGAAAACTGATAGTCCTCCTCAGCCTCGGCAACCAGGTTGACCATCGTTCCCTCGTCATAGATATAAGCACCCTCTCCAGGGGTGGTTACCGAACCTCCAATTGTGATACTGGCGATAGTGAGTTTATAAGGACCACTCTCAGGCAGACCATCACCACAGCCTCCCATCCCAGCAATTAAGGCTACAGTAATCAAAAAGATGCTCACTCTTGCCGCGTAATGGCGTCTCCCCGAACTAAGTATCTTCATACTCCGCCTCCTGAAATAAGAAGAATTCTTATCATTGGCTTTTCAATAATTCGATTATACCACCAAAAAGCCTCAAATAGAATACATCACAAGAGAACAAGATGAGAATAGAAGCAGCACATCGAAGATAGAACAGCCCACCCGTAGCATTAAATTTAAAGCGATAATCCCAACGGCAACAAAGGACGCTAGTAACACACCATATTAATGGCGGTGATGTATTCACCCTGCAGCAAATACTCGGGCACTCCACATTGGACATGGTAAGACACTATGTGAATTTGGCATCAAACGACGTTATTATCAAGCATCAGAGGTGTTCGCCGTTGGATCGCTTAAATCTACGTAGAGTCTAACATCAACGACAAACCCTTGCCAGCTACAGTCTAGCCGAAGTGCAAAGGGAGAGCAAGCGGACAATGGCGGCAACGACGGCTCTATTACAGTAGATTGTAACGAGGATTGTCAACGGGTTTGACCTTTGGTCTGCGCTAAGCTAGAATATGCAGTCATCGACCGCTCAGCTTTCGCTAGGATTATGCCGATGGACAACTCTGCTGGGGTTGAAGTTATGCAGTACCGCAGGTTTGGTCGGCTTGACTGGCAAGGCTCCGCATTGGGTTTTGGCGCTATGCGTCTGCCATTGACAGACGCCAACCAGGCGAATGTTGATGAACCTGAGGCTATTCGTATGATTCGCTACGCCATTGACCACGGCGTCAATTATTTGGACACCGCCTATCCCTACCACATGGGGCAGAGCGAGCGTGTCGTCGGCCGGGCACTCCGTGATGGCTACCGTGAGAGAATGAAACTGGCTACAAAAATGCCTGTCCGAATTGTCGAGTCAGCCGGCGATTTCAACCGCTATTTCAACGAACAGCTTGAGCGATTGCGATCTAATAAGGTCGATTTCTACCTCCTACACGGATTGAATGGGCGCAGTTGGGCCAAGGTGCGGGACCTGGGAATACTCCGCTGGGCTGAGGACAAGATGGCCAAGGGACACTTTGATTATCTGGGTTTCTCCTTCCATGATGATTACGAGGCTTTCAAGGGAATCATTGATGATTATGATAACTGGACCCTTTGCCAGATTCAATACAATTACATGGACATCGACTATCAGGCAGGCACTGACGGGCTCAAATATGCCGCCCAAAAAGGGCTGGCCGTCGTCGTTATGGAACCGTTAAGGGGTGGGCGATTGACCAAGCCCCCGGCCTCGGTGGCTAACTTATGGACGAGTGCGGCGCAGAAACGCACCTCGGCCGAGTGGGGCCTGCTGTGGGTGTGGAACCAGCCTGAAGTGTCTTTGGCGTTAAGCGGCATGTCCACCATGGAACAAGTCATGGAGAATGTCGCCACCGCTGGCCGTTCGGGGCCAGGTATTCTCACCGCAGACGAACTAGCGTTGATCGACCGGGTGCGCGAAGAATACAAGAAGCTAAGTCCGATTCCCTGCACAAAATGCGGCTATTGCCTGCCTTGCTCCAGTGGAGTTGAGATACCGACCATATTTGAGCTATACAACGAGGCTGTTATCTACAATGACGCACGCACAGCACGGTTCCGCTACCGAGGCCCAGACGGCCTCAAGGAAGAACAGCGGGCGGACCAGTGCATTGAGTGCGGGGAGTGTGTTGACGCCTGCCCGCAGCAAATACCTATCCCAGAATGGCTCAAGAAAGCCCATTTACTTCTTGGCCCGAGACAATAATCTCTCATAGAAAACAACTGAGGAGGTGGCCACCTTTGCTTCTTCTATCTCGGTGGCTTGTCGCAAGCGGTACGCCATTGGATTATTGCTTTGCACCAAAATGCCCTCAAAGGCACTTCAGAGCCCCTACAAGCCTTATCAATTACTCTATCAATGTTTTGTGTTGGTGGGGTGGGGGGAGTCTATTCCGAAAATCTCGTTTTTCCCATTCTCTGGATTAAATAGTCATGTACGAGGAGTGTTTATAACTTTACCTTCTAAAAACACATTCTGCCCGAATTGAACAACCTCAATTTTTTAACACCCACAATATCGCCAATTGTATTAGAAGTGATAAAATCAGGATGTCGGTTGACCTAGTGTTCTGATACCCTGATTCTTTCAAGAATCCGAGGGGAGTCTTGTCTGGTAGCTTTGGTAGGCCGTACAGGGCTCGAACCTGTGACACCCTGATTAAAAGTCAGGTGCTCTACCAACTGAGCTAACGGCCCATAACTTTGTGAAACTATGCGCAGCCTATTTTTCTACTGTCAAGATATTGGAAATGTAGATAGCGAAAGCGGGGTGAATGTCGCAAATAAATCCCCCGTCAACTGCCTCCACAGAGAATGTTACCCTATTTGGCTTCCTGAGGGGATCGCCAAATTTATTAAGCCCCATTTCATCCCAAGGCATATTGTGGCCTAATATTTCCAACAGGCCCTTAACATCTCTCGGGTCTTCTACTATCACTTCGAAAGGAAGCTGATGTGCTAAGCCTGCCAATTGGTTATTATTTAGCTTTATCCTCATTTTCTAATTTATATTTTTGGCTATCAACACAGCGGGTGATGGGATTCGAACCCACGACGTCTTGCTTGGGAAGCAAGTGAGTTACCGAATGACTATTGACCTCCACAGCCTCATCTTTTATAGTATGTTAAAAATGGTGGAAATGTCAAGGTAAATGAAGAAATGAAAACGTTAGAGGTCTTGGAAAAAGTTTTGAAAGGTAAGAGGTTAAAACCTAACACTCAAAGACATTATCGTGATGCGTTGGGTTCGTTGGCTCGATATTCGGAAGATTGGCCTATTAGTGGGGTGATAATAAATGAGTGGTTAGCGTCTTTGGGAAGGTATGCCGATACGACGGTAAAGATGTGGTTTGACTTTGTGAATGCTACCGGTAAGTACATGGAGAAGGCTTATAAGGTGCATAATCCGTGTGCTGAGGCTGAGAGGCCGAAGGTAAGCAAAAAGAAGCGTAGGTACTTTACGATTGATGAGCTGGTGGCGATAATCAAAGCTTGTATGAATGAGTTTGAGCTTTTGTTAGTGCTGACGTTAATAGACTCTGCCTGTCGTATAGGTGAGTTGGTGAATTTGAAAGGTGGTGATATAGGTGATGGGTTTATTAACGTAATGGGTAAAACTGGACAAAGGCATTACGGGCTTAATGTAAGGATGTGTGAGAAGTTAAGAGCTCTGGCTGGTGGTGATGATGAGCCTGTGTTCAAGCAAAAGTCTGGTGGCTTTTATCAGGATGGTGATGGTCTTGGTCATAGAGTTCGGTATGTAGTTGAACGTGCTGGTATTAAAGGGAAAAAGGTGGGTGTGCACACGTTAAGGCATAGTAGTGCTTCATTGGTAGCGCGTGAGACAGGCCAGGCGTTAGTGGTAAAGGCTCTGCTTCAGCATGACGACTTGAAAACGAGCATGGGTTATATACATGATGTTGAAGATATAATACAGGATAGGTATAGTCCTCTTAGGCTGTTGGGTGAGCGTTATAAAGAGGCTGTTGGTGATAATGGTGGGTTTGAAGCTGAGCAGTTACAGTTGCCAAGTGGGGTAGATGGTGGTGAGTCTATGGCTGTAGTGCCCGAGGCTAGTATAGTTGATTTGTTTGGTGACATGTTCCCAAAGGTATCGGAAGGTGTAGCGGTGAGGACTGTATTAAGGTATGAGGATTTGCTGCGGATGCGCAAAGTCTTTGTGCGGTATGCGAGGAACAATCTTGGTGATAATGATGTAGCTTGGGCACGGGAGCTTATGAAGCGTATGCTTCGTAAAGGTGGAAGTGAACGTTACTCAAAGAGGAAGTGATGTGAGACAGAAAGTTTTCATGAGGGAGACATAGGAAGGAGGTAGATTATGAAACGATTATTAATAATTCTGGTTCTGAGCCTTTTGATTTCTACGTCAGCGATTGGGTGTGGCCCGTCTTACAGCGAAGAAGGGTTTGAGTATGTGGAAAACTACGCAAGTGAAATTATACCTACAATTGAAATAGCAGTGTATTGGATCAACCTGTGGGAAGAAGATACCACCGATGAAGCCTTATTAGGTGAATTAAAAGAAAGCTCAGACGAAATTAATGAAATAAATGACCGATACTGGACTGATGAATTCCCAGAATATGAGGAGGTTGAAGGGTGGATGCTTAAAAGGAGTCGTGATGATATAGAGTGGACCGTAGATGGTAAGGAGTTGGCACCTGCTCTTTGGAATGTTGAGGATGATTCTGCTTGTCTTGCTATAGACCTACTAGAAATTTATGAAGCTGGTGGTGAGATATCAGAAGTCCGTTTTGAGGTGGTTGTGAGCAATGCTGAGCTTGCATTAGAGAGTATGGAAGAGCTTCGGTGGATGCTTTACCGAACATAAGACATTGCTAAGTGGTGTGAATAGTTGGGTTACCCCGTTCTTGTCTAGACCGAGGTATTGACAGGTATTTGTGTGTAGATATAATGGAGTTATGAGTTTGAAGTCCAGAGAACGAAGAAAACGGAGTGTGTGGAGTGAAACTGGGGAGAGAGAAGAAGTATGCCTGGGGTGGATGATAGGTTTGTAAGAGGCTTAAAAGTGCCTCTGAGGGCATTGTGGGGCAAAGCGAGAGGCGGTGGCGGTCGCTTGCGACAAGCCACTGCAAGAGATGAGAAGAGAAGAGAAAGAAGAACAGAAGGAGAAAGAGAAGACGCAAGAAAAGACGCAAGAAAAGAAGGAAGAGAAGAGGCAAGAGAAGAGGCAAGAAAAGACGCAAGAAAAGACGCAAGAGGAGAAGAAAGAGAAGAAGCAAGAGAAGAAGATAAGAGTAGAGAAGATAAGAGTAGAGAAGGCAAGAGAAGAGAAAGAAGAAGAGAAGAAGCAAGAGAAGAAGCAAGAGAAGAAGCAAGAGAAGAAGATAAGAGTAGAGAAGATTTAAGTACTTAATATATAAGTACTTAAGTTATATATCTTGACATATAACCCGTATTAGGAGATTTTGAGACAGAGGCTTTGCGTGGTATCGGAAGTTTTAAGCCTTGTATCGGAAGATTGTTGGTGTCGAAGGTCTGAGTGGTATCTGAAGTTTAAGTGCGGTGTCGGAAGATTGTCGGGTGGCTTGATTTTTGAGCTAGAAGAAGGCTTTATGAGGTATTTCGGCAGTGGTCAGGATAGCAAGAACGGAAGTGAGCGGGAGACGGGACTCGAACCCGCGACCCTCTGCTTGGGAAGCAGATGCTCTACCACTGAGCTACTCCCGCGTGAGTGCTGTAATGGCTATTGGTGCGGAGGTACTTTGGTGAGTATCCTCCCCAATGACTATTCAAAGCTTGCTTGGGAAGCAAGCACTCTACCGCTGAGTTACACCCGCAATTAACTATATTATCAGACGGGATGGGCAATAATGTCAAGGACGGATTACTCTGGTGGTATAAGTGTCAACAGTTTCTTGGCAATTTTGGGATATTTGGCAATAAAAAGTAGTGCATCCTCCACCAGTGGTTTTTGCGCTTCCACGTTGGCATACCTTGCTAATTCCAGAATCTCTTCAGCTTGCCCGGCATCTTCAAACGACACCTCCATCTGGCCCATTATATGCCTGAAGCCAGATACCCCACCATATTCTCCTGAGCATATCTTCCTGCCGGTCTCTACAAGCTCCGGTTCACCTCTACCCACTTCGTCGAAGCTGTATAGCTCGTAGTTCTCGGGGTCTTTCAATACTCCGTCAGCGTGAATACCAGAGCTATGGGCAAAGGCATTGGCTCCAACGCCAGGCTGGTTTATAGGAATAGGGACCCCGAAAGCATAGCTGGCGAATCTGCTTACTTTCCAGGCCTTTGTCAGGTCTATGGGTTTTCCCAGTTGATATTTTTTAGCGAATCCCTTGGATTTAGTGACAGCTAGAGCCGTTGCTACAAGGTCAGCATTGCCGGCTCTTTCTCCAATTCCATTGACGGTAGTGTTGATGTAAGCATCTTGTCCACCATCTATAGCCCCTTTAGCCCCGGCAAGGGAATTAGCCACAGCCATTCCTAAGTCGCCATGGCAATGGAGTTCGATAGGTATTCCGACATCCTCCGCCAGAGTTTTGGCGCTCTCGTATATGGTAAATGCATTGTCATAGCCCAGGGTATCGCAGTACCTGAACCGGTCAGATCCATGTTCTTTAGCTGCCGAGGCGAATCTAATCAAAAAATCTATTTTAGTTCGGGAGGCATCCTCGGCATTTATACCTATACTTTCAGCTCCATGGGCGCGAGCCGCTTCTACAGCATCGACCATCATGCCTACGATATCTTCTCGGCTCTTTGTACCCTGAAATTTGCCTCGAAGCATTTGGTCCGATGTGGAGATAGAAAGATTAAGGTGCTTGATGTTTGGGACAAACTTGAAGGCTTTTTCCACATCAGACACGACTGCTCTTATCCACCCCCCTAAACGGATGGGTTTCAGGACGCCCATCTCAGCTAACTCCAGGTTCGCCTGAAGGTAAAACGATTCGTGTCTCGTTGTAGGGAAACCAAATTCGGACTGGAAGACACCCATTTCGTTGAGGTACATGTTTATCATGGTCTTTTCCAGCTTGGACAGACCGAGGCGCGCAGTTTGAACGCCATCCCGGTTGGTAACATCTATGAAATAAATCCTGGCCATCTTTGCCTCCTAGATGGGTGAATTAATAAAGATAGCATTATTCTTTCAGGTTATCAAATTTTAGCTCTGCTAATGTCCTACGATTTTAGCTACCTCAGAAAATCTAACATAATTTCACCTGTGTGGCATCTTTTTATTCTCGTCTTCCAGCGTAATCTGAAACTTCCTTTGTTTCCATCCTTTAGATTATACTAACGGCAATGACAACCAGAGCAATAGAATGGCTTGACGGCAAGCTAAGAATACTAGACCAGAGCAAGCTTCCCGGGGAGCAAATCTTCGCCGACCTGGATAATTACCACGATGTGGTTCTAGCTATTAAGGAAATGAGGGTTCGCGGGGCACCAGCCATCGGGGTCACTGCTGCCTACGGCATAGCTCTGGGGGCAGCAGGTATTAAAACAGCAAACAAGGATGAATTTCTCGCCCAGTTGAATCAGGTCATGCAAGCTTTTGCTGCCTCCAGGCCTACCGCGGTCAACCTTTTTCAAGCTATCAACAGGATGAAGAAAGCTGCCAGGGGAGATGGCGTTACTGAAATAAAAAATTCGCTTGTCAATGAAGCAAAGCGGATTCACCAGGAAGAAGTAGCCGCAACCAAGCAGCTCAGCCAGCTAGGAGCCGGGCTTATCAAAGATGGTTTCACTCTGCTTACTCATTGTAACGCCGGTCCTTTAGCCACCGCCGGCTATGGCACTGCCCTGGGTGTAATCAAAGCTGCTAAAGACCAGGGAAAGAAAGTGAGCGTCTTTGCCACGGAAACTCGCCCCCTTCTCCAGGGAGCCAGGCTCACTACCTGGGAACTAATGCAGGAGGGCATCCCTGTGACTTTGATTACCGATTCCATGGCTGGCTATTTTATGCAGCAGGGGAAGATAGACTGTGTCATTGTGGGCGCCGACAGGATTGCGGCCAATGGTGATGCCGCTAATAAAATTGGCACTTATACTCTGGCGGTGCTGGCTAAAGAAAGTAAAATCCCATTTTATGTCGCTGCTCCCACCAGCACTATTGACCTTTCCTTAAGCTCGGGAGACAAAATCCCCATTGAAGAGCGAAGCCCTGAGGAGGTAACTCATATCCAGGGAGTGCCAATTGCTCCCGAAGGCGTAAGAGCAGCCAATCCCGCCTTCGACGTCACTCCCCATAGTTATATAACTGCCATAATCACCGAGAAGGGTATAATAGGGGCACCTTACACAGAAGGACTAAAAGGGATTGGTTCCGGATTTTAGTAGTTGCTTGATCTGTCAGGCACAATCGCTTTTTGTCATTGTGAGTACCTGAAAGGTGTGGCAATCTCATTGGCTCCATGAGATTGCTTCGTCGCCCGATTTATGGAGGCTCCTCGCAACGACAGGGGGGAAGGGATTGGTTCGGCTGACTTCGTCAGCCTCGCAATGACAAAGGAGAGAGCCCAATAAATTGGGCAACCACATTTTGGAACGGCCTTGGAGCTTAAAGACACAGCTCTTATAGTGAAACCATTGTTGGAGATAAATACCGCTATATGATGGTAAAATATCCTTAGGCGGGCTGGGCCTCTGTTCATATGGCTTGTTCCACTGCCAGAGTCATTCAACAAACCGGGTCAAAGTTATTTTGTGCATTTTTATGTGTTTGATGCCGGCTTCCCGAAAAGGCGAGCCCAATTCGTCAAAGCCGCATAACTTATAGAAGGGAACAACTTCAAGTTGGGCGTGGATAATTACTTGTTGTACTTGGTTATCCTTCCATACTGTATCCAAAAACAGGAGCATTCCCTTTCCGA
>Ga0315532_1000505_pt1 | contig 31175 bp, 32 predicted proteins | sample SalMarWE160370MG_FD_203082 | JGI IMG/M metagenome (GOLD analysis project Ga0315532, IMG submission 203082) | Salt marsh sediment microbial communities from the Plum Island Ecosystem LTER, Massachusetts, United States - Salt Marsh Sediment WE1603-70 ...
AGTCTGTCGAATAGTTGGCGTTTGCGCATCGGACCCATGTTGAGTATAAGAATCATCAACATCTTTTCATGCCACCATGGATCGACATTATCTATGCTTACCGGCATTTTGCCCCCGTTTCAAATTGTCGAAACCTCTGCCTATTCTAACCTGTTTGCTAGCAAGTAACACAAATTTCGATGTTTTGTGCAGCGCATAAGGGCTATTTCAACGAAGCAAATACTTCACCCATAATACTACAACTATATAGGACGCCTATGCTAAGTCTCAATAGCTTTACTCAAGTATCCCTCCATAGAATTTGCACATTATACTACTAGTATTACAAATTAATTTCTCCACAACTGCTTCAGCATGAAGTGAGCTAGAAGCATCTTTCATTGTTTCACCCTTTGGCATAATTTCTTCCCACTCTGATAATGGCACCACGCCCTTCTCTGTTACAGCTGCCTTTTGCCGTTTTAAGATAATACCCGCTGCTAGTTTGGATAAGTCGCTATGCAAAACATTGTTGCGATATTTCCTGAGCATATCTAGTACTTCAGCGGCTTGCTCATCAATGATACCTTGATCTTTCGCTTGTTCAATCAAGGTTTTTAATTCTGATTTACTTTTACTATTGATTAGCTTCTTTAATGAATATTCAACAGCTGTAGCAAGTACTGCGACACAGCCATTGTACTCTCCATTTACAAAACAGGAATCAGCTTCCGAAAGAAGATGGAATACCCTACTTGGTATATTCCCACGGTAAGTTGTTATTGGAAGATTGGATTGCCTTTCAGCCCTTCGCTGCAATGTCTGCGCATCAAGTTTACGCAGAATATTTTTGGCTTTATCTATTCTCTCTTCCATTTCACTTAGCATTATTTATGAAGTAATACTAAATATTTGCATACCACTTAGTACCTTCAACATCCCAAGGGAAAGCCGATGTTTCCCTTAGCTTCGTACATTCTCCAGTATTGCATATGAACATGTGTAGTCCCTTGAATTCTTTGCCTGAGTAGTACTCCTTGGACTCCTCCAAGTCAATCAAGACAAGCATTAGTGGCCAATGCGCCCCTTCCCACTCATTTTTCACGTGCTCACAGACCTTTGTAATATTGGGGCTATGCGTATAGGTAATAAGTACTGCATATTTGAGTAGCTTGTTTGGGTCTTTGGTCGGGCTCCAGCACTTATGAGTCCTCAGCTTCTGCAACTCATTGGCTTTCCACACACCTTCCCACTCCCACTCAATTGCGACTTCATCACCTTCAGTGCCCCGCAAGACTGCGTCTTTTCTACCTCCAGCTTCAAATCTCGTAACCAAGCCCATGAGATCAGCAATGCTCCGCACGATTACACCGATATGAATAGTCCAGTCGGTGCGCCTGGCACCGGTAGACCGCTGGTCTATAGGGAAATCCTTATGCCAGAAGTATTGGAAGAGGGTGGCGAAGTCTTCTGGCGTGGCCCAGTGCGTTGGTAATGGCATTTTGTGTAATCCCTAAGAAAACAGTGTCAATATAAGCTTTATTATACACCAGAAGACTTGTGCAATGAGAAGCTGATGCCAACAAGCGATTTTACATTATGGCTTAAAGTGCATTTGGTACACTCTTGGGTTTTTTCTGTTGCCAGCGAAAGAGCATCTGTGTAGAATGTTTAAGAGAGGAGAGCAACGCTATGTGATCGATGCATAGAAAAACCACCAAGGGAAGGGCCGTTACAGGCAATGACCCCATTTCGGTCGAAGTCTTTTATTTGGGAGAGTGGGGAAGGGACAGTAGTGGCACCCGCGTAGTGCGGCTAATCTCACATGAGCCGTTAAATGCCAAAGCAGCAGCCGAAGCCATAACAGCGGCAACCAAGTTTGTTGAAGAATTCAAGGCACAATTACTCGTTACACCTGGAGGTTTCGGTGAAGCAGTTCTCGAATTTCGCGATAGGGAGATACAGACTTTTACAGAAGCAGTACAAAGCTACGCTACTCATTTATTTCAGTCCATCCCTGCTAAGCGCCATTTTGATATTATTCTCGGCATCGATGGTCAAGGCGGATATGTTCAAGACGCTTATTTCATTTCAAGGGAGGACCGGTTGGTTCAAGAATGTAAGAGAGCGTGGAAGTCATACCCACGTTGGGATGAAATGCATCTTTATACTAAAGGCAAACCATGCCGGAACAGGGTCGTTTTTACCCAAAGAGATAGAATCTGCCTATTAGTATGCCATGATATGGCTGCGTTCTCTGGACGTTCCCAAGCGAACCGTGGTCAACAAAGAGAAATATGGGCTAGACAAATAGATTCAGAGGTCGCCCGTGGTTCCAACACAGGTCTGGTGCATCTTATTCACTACTTGGATAGCCCTTCCGAAGGAAGGGTTTTCATCAATGGCATGGAGGCTCTGATTAGCAGTGGTGTCGCTTGGGGGATTTCTACATTTAAAACCAAGCTGTATCGAACTGCCGATTGGAAAGGGTTGCGAGAAATTGAAGAGCGAACTGCAAGGTTTGCTGGCCCCACGCTGGACCTGTATGTAATGCCAAGCAAATCAAAGAAAGGCAGTAACGATGACAACAACTAAGACACTTACACCTGATGAACGATTTCTCGCTTATTACGATAAGCTACGTGACGAATTAAATAAAGCATACACATATTACGAAATAAGCAAGGCGCTCAGAGAAATTAAGAGCACTCGTCGCACCGAATTTAGTGAAGCAATCACATTCTTATCATTAACATTGAATGCTACCCTTTTTTCGACAGTAATGAGCATAAACAGGTTCATAGATTCACACAGAGATTCACTGCATTTGGACGTCTTTTTTAAGTTTATAAGGAATAACATGAATTTGTTTTCTGCTAAAGCTTACAAGAAACGTTTACTGGACAAAGGACTGGACAGCGAAGACTGTGAACATTGGGTAAAACTTCATACTGATATAACAGCGGAGATGGTAGATCAAGACAAGGCAAAGATAGAAAGCTTACCTGTCCATAATCTAAAAGTGTGGCGAGATAAAAAGCTTGCTCATATTGAGAGGAACCTGGTAACAAAGAACGTTAATATTATGGAAGTAAACCCGGTCACTATTCAGGAGATTGATAAAATTCTTATTACTTTGCATGAAATCCTAGACCGCTATCGTCTTGCTTATGATGGGGTTCAATGGATTCTTGGTTTGCCACCAGCCAAACCTCAGATAGAATACGTGATGGATGCTATATCGCATTATCGGCAGTCAAGGAAAGAACGTAAATAATAAAAGACCTTGGCGTCAGCGCCGAGAGCCCTTTTTGCTTCGAGGCCGGTAATGGGGTTGGATTCGAACAAACTAACTTTGGGTTATGATCTAGATATTCCGTTGAACAAATTGACGTTTTGTTCAACGGATTGGGTTGCAGGCGGAGCGCATTGTTGAGCCAGTGTCCTTAGTTTGGTTCACGTTCCGCTCACGTTCGGCGATTCTTCGTTCGTCTTACACCTGTTCGTGATTTAGAAGATGGACGCCTGTCATAGCAATAAAGGGACTGTTAATGCTTGAACTGGAATACCCACCCACTCCTTTCACCGATTGCGCAGGGCTTGTCTTTCGATAAGCAGGTATAAGCCAGCCACTAGGTTGCTGTTGCTACAGCGTCGATCCCTCTCTTGAGGGCTTTCAGGTTGAGGTCCGCCGCTTCGGGAGGGAAGGCTTCCCTGATCTCGACCTCGATATCGTCCACGTCAAGGGGCAACTGCGCGGCGCCGAGCAATGCGCCCATCATCACGATGTTCACCACTATGGGAGCGCCGAGCTCTGAGGCTATGGCGGCGGCATCGATGAACCACGCCACCTTTGAAAGGCTTTTAATGGTCTCCTCCCAATCATAGCGTAGAAAAGGTAAGGTGATCATCTGGAAGCCCCCGCTGTGGGTCAGGACGTGACTGATCGTGGCAGCTTCTTTTCCCCCGGTGAACTCTTGTTGGCAAGACCTGCCATGGGTGGGATATCGGTGGTGTTATTGTGTATAATGGAAAGTGCCTATGACAGAAAAACGCGGTGCAGGTCTGCTTATTAAATGAGGGAGAATATTTATACAGTTATATGTGTGTGCCTCACACCACTGCAGCATAACCGCCGCCGAAGCCACCAAGCAAGAAAAGACTGATGCAGTATCGTAAGTTTGGAAAGCTTAACTGGGAAATATCGGCGCTTGGATTTGGTGCGATGCGGCTGCCCCTGACCAACAGGGATCCGGCAAGTGTCGATGAGTCCGAGGCTATTCGGATGATCCGATATGCTATTGACCATGGCGTTAACTATCTCGACACGGCCTACACGTACCACTCGGGACGGAGCGAGGGAATAGTTGGCCGGGCGCTGAAGGACGGCTATCGCGAGAGGGTGAAACTGGCAACAAAACTTCCTGCACGTCTTGTCGAATCCGCCTCGGACTTTGACCGCTTTCTTGACGAGCAACTTGAGCGCCTGCAGACCAGGATCGACTTCTATCTTCTACACGGGCTGAATAGTCATAGTTGGCCCAAGGTACGTGACTTAGGTGTACTTCGCTGGGCTGAGGGCGCGATGGCCGACGGGCGCTTTGACCACCTGGGGTTCTCATTCCACGATGAACTCGACGTCTTCAAGGAGATCGTGGATGCTTACGATAACTGGACTCTGTGCCAGATTCAGTACAACTATATGGATGTAGACTACCAGGCAGGTCGCCGTGGTCTGGAGTATGCCGCCAGCAAAGGTCTTGCCGTTGTCGTCATGGAACCGCTGCGGGGAGGACGGCTTGCCAAGGAGCCCCTAGAGCAGGTAGCGAAGGTATGGGCAGGCGCCGCTCAGAAGCGCAGCCCGGCTGAGTGGGGGCTATTGTGGGTCTGGAACCAACCAGAGGTCTCATTAGCTCTCAGCGGTATGAGCGCTATGGAGCAGGTGGTGGAAAACGTGGCCGTTGCCGATCGCTCTGGACCGGGCACTCTTACGATAGATGAGATGGTGCTGTTCGATCGTGTCCGTGAGGCCTACCATGGATTGAGCCCCATCCCGTGCACCAGTTGTGGATACTGCATGCCCTGCCCCAACGGCGTGGAAATTCCGAGTATCTTCGAGATATATAACGAGGCCATAATGTACAGTGACCCCCGGACCGGGCGGTTCCGCTACCGCGGGACCACAGGGCTCAAGGAAGAAGAGCGCGCTGACCAATGCATCGAGTGTGGGGAATGTTTGGAAGCTTGCCCTCAGCAGATTCCCATCCCGGAGTGGCTCCAGAAGGCGCACGAGCTACTTGGCCCAAGGAAATAATCCCTGGTATAGGAAAGATGAGCTGAATCCGAAGCTCGAGATGTTAATGATACTAATGGCCGATCTCAACGAGATCCTGGGTAGGGTTGAACAACGGCAAAGGAACAGTTAGTTTTTATGTGGTGGTTTAGCTCCTATTTGAGAATACTACCATCTTCGTAATGGAGGTAGCGCCTATGGAAGAGAGAGTCCAGATGAAGCCTATACTGGACTCCTATCGAGTGCTGGATTTAACCGACGAGAAGGGCTCCTTTTGTGGCAAGATCCTGGGAGACCTGGGTGCTGACGTGATCAAGATAGAAAAGCCAGGAGGAGACCCTGCCCGCAATGTCGGCCCCTTCTACCACGACATTCCCGACCCAGAGAATAGCCTGTCCTGGATGTACTGCAACAGCAGCAAGAGGGGCATAACCCTGGATATCGAGGCAGCGGCTGGAAGGGGCATCCTTAAAAGAATGGTGAGAACCGCCGATTTCCTCATCGAGTCCTTCCCACCTGGTTATATGGAGAGAATAGGGCTGGGCTATGAAGCAGTTAGTGCAATCAACCCAGGGATCGTTTTCACTTCTGTAACCCCTTTCGGACAGAGTGGCCCCTACAAAGACTACGAGAGCAGCGACATTGTGCTCTGGGCCATGGGTGGAATCATGGCTACATGTGGTGATAGGGACAGAGCTCCCATCCGTTGCAGCATACCCCAGGCCTATTACTGCGCCGGGCTGCAGGCTGCCACCGGCAGCATGGTGGCCCACTACCACCGACAACTTACCGATGAGGGACAATACGTAGATGTCTCCATTCAGGAAAGCGTTCTGCTCAATGTGCCCAATAGCGTAATGACCTGGTATAGGTTTAAGAGAAATACAATGAGGTCAGAAGGAATGAGGATTCAAATGCTCTACCCGTGCAAGGATGGCCGCGTTGTGTGCTCCATTGGCGGAACTGGAGTGGGCTGGACGCAGTCCACTATCGCACTGACCAACTGGATGGCGGAAGAAGGCATGGCTGAGGAGTTGGCGGACATCGACTGGCACAACTTCAATCCCGGTGCCGCAACCCCAGAGCAAGTCCAGCGCGCCGAGGAGGTTCTGGGGTCCTTTTTCCTCACCAAGACCAAGCAGGAGCTCTACCAGGCAGCGGTAGAGAGGGGATTCTCGCTGGCACCGTCTTCTACACCCAAGGACCTCGTGGAAGACGCACAGCTGGCGGCCAGGGGATTCTTCATCGAGGTGGAACACCCTGAGTTAAGTGATACCATCAGTTATGCTGGCGCTCCGCTCCAAATGAGCCATCACGCCTGGAGTATACAAGGGCGCGCCCCGCTGATTGGTGAGCACAATGAGGAGGTCTACGAGAGGGAACTGGACCTCTCCCAGGAGCAAATAGCTATCCTGAAGCGTGATGGGGTTATCTAGTCACACCGTGAGCGAGGAGAAGGCACTTGATTGAAAGGAAACAGGTATTCGAGGGAGTCAAGATTGCCGATTTCACCTGGTCCATAGCGGGCCCGATGACCACACGGGAACTGGCTGAGCATGGAGCAACGGTTATCAGAGTAGAGTCTCATAAGTATCTCTGTCCGATGAGAAGGGCTGGCCAGATGATGGGTGGCTCGACTAGCATCAATAGCAGTTTCGTATTCGCCAACTTCAACACCAACAAGCTGGGCATAAGTCTGGACCTGAGTAAGCCCAAGGGCCAAGAGGCGGCTAGAAGGCTGGTGAAGTGGGCTGACATCGTTGGTGAAAGCTTCGGCCCCGGCGTAATAGGAAAGTTCGGACTAGACTACGAGAGCGTGAAAAAGATCAAACCCGACATCATCTACTTCAGCACCTCTCTCCAGGGGCAATATGGACCCCACTCCCGATACCAGGCCTGGGGATGGCAGGCAGCCGCCCTTGCTGGATTCTACGAAGCTGTCGGCTGGCCCGATAGGGATCCCACTGGAATCCCTGGGGCCTATACTGACCAAATCGCCCCCTATTACATGGTATGCGCCCTCATCGCCGCCCTTGACCACCGACGCCGCACTGGAGAAGGGATGTACCTGGACCAGGCTCAGTTTGAAGTTGGAGTTACCTTTGCCGAGCCCAGCCTGCTCGACTATGGTGTAAATGCACGAATAATGAAGCGAAGAGGTAATCGTGACTCCTATGCTGCACCCCATGGTAGTTATCGCTGCCAAGGGGATGACAACTGGTGTGTCATTGCGGTTTTCACAGATGCGGAATGGAAAGCCTTTTGTGAGGTGATTGGCAACCCAGCATGGACCGAAGACCCAAGGTTCGCTACACTTTCCGCCAGGAAGGTGAATGAAGACGAGCTAGACAGGCTAGTAGAGGAGTGGACCATCCAGCACACCGCTCCAGAGGTGATGCATATGATGCAGGAGAACGGAGTGCCAGCGGGAGCAGTACAGAATAACGAAGACCTGTTCAATGACCCCCAGTTGCGAGACCGCCGGAGCCATGAACGGCTGAACCATCCGGAGATCGGCGCCATGCTGCACCAGAGACCAGCCTACCGGCTATCAAGAACCCCATGCCGGCTGGTCAGCTCTGGCCCAATGCTGGGAGAGCACAACGAGTATGTCTACAAGGAGGTACTGGGCTACTCCGACGATGAGATCGCCGATATGCTTATAGAGGGAGTAATCACCACGGAAGCTGACCTGCCTGGAGCGAGGTAAGCCCATACTGGGGTAGCCCAATTTCTCACCTCTGTTGCCAGGCTGCAGAAGAATAGGAGGATAGCTATATGATTGAAGAGATTCTGCCCAATCTGTATCGAGCCGAAATCCCCTTGCCCAGGAATCCTCTGAAAGCCGTAAACTCCTATATGATAAGAGGAGATGGACGGTTCTTAATCATTGACACAGGGATGAATCGGGAGGAATGCATTCGCGAGATGGACTCTGCTCTGCAGGAGCTGGGCGTGGACCTGGAGAAGACTGATTTCTTTATTACTCACTTGCACGCGGATCATCTCGGTTTGGTGGGAAATCTAGCTACCGATTCGTCAACAGTCTACTTCAGCGAGCGAGAGGCTTCCTACATGAGCGCTTCCAGGCGTGAGGGCAGCAGGGAAGACCAGGCAACAATATACCGGTTGAATGGCTTCCCTGAAGATGAGCTTGAAAGGGCCATAGGGACTCATCCTGGTCATCTGTACGGCCCAAAGCGTCCTATTGTGTTCACCACCTTAAAAGAGGGTGACAGCATAGAATGCGGGGATTTCTCCTTCACCTGTATCGATACTCCAGGGCATACCCCAGGTCACATGTGCCTTTACGAATCCAGCAAGCGGATCCTCATGTCCGGAGACCACATCCTTCTTGATATTACTCCCAACATCTGTTTCTGGCCTCGAATGGACGATGCTCTCAAGGAGTATCTGGCAAGCCTCGACAAGGTGTATCCTCTAGATGTTGACCTTGTATTGCCAGGCCACCGGACGATTTGGAATGACCACAGAAGAAGGATCGAGGAATTGCATGCGCACCATCAGGGCAGGCTGAACGAGGTCCTATTCGCTCTTGAGGAAGGCGAGAAAACCGCCTATGAGATAGCACCGTATATAACCTGGGATGTGAACTACAAGTCGTGGGATCTCTTTCCTCCGCCACAGAAGTGGTTTGCCACCGGGGAGGTCATTGCTCACATAACGTACCTCGAAAGAATCGATATGATAAAGAGAGAGGTCAAAGAAGGCACGATAATGTACTCCCTGGCCTAGTCAAAGGGGAGCGACAAACCAGAACTGGATCCAAGGAGAGCATTCAGGAAAGAACTATGGTAGCTGTTCCGGTCACCGTTCGCTGACCATGCTGGTTATCTATCCAGACCTCGCATTCAACCTGCTTGCCGTCGGGCTCCTGAGAGACCTTGATTACCTTCCCACCGGCGGTCAAGATGTTGCCAGCCACGTCGATGCCACGGTGCTGTACAGTAAGCCGCCTGAGAGCAGTGCCGTCACCCACCCAGTCCTTGAGCATCTGCGCGATGGTCGCGGTCTTGTAGAACCCCTGAATGATAATATCGGGAAGGCCCATTGACTGGGCGTAGTCACGGTCGTAGTGTATGTCGGCGAACTCCGAGGTAGCCGCGGCAAACATGGCCAGATGACGCACCCTGACGGGGCCCTTGGTCAGGCCTGGCATCTCCAGCCCCTCGCTCACGTCCTGTATCCTCAATCTAGCGCTAATCGCCTTCCTCCTCAGGCGCCGGCCCACGATATACTATCGTCCCCCGTCGGACCAGCACCAGGTCGCCATGCTGATTGGTGAAGCCCTTCTCTCTGACGACAAAGATAAGATGACCGGAGCGCCCCTGCCTCTCGTAGATGTCAACCACTCTCTCACGACAGTTCAGGGTGTCACCCGGCTCAATAGGTGCGAAGAACTCGAAGTCATCCCCGGCATACAAGCCGACCCACCCTGGTGGCACAGGTACGTACACCGCTGAGATCATCAGAGGGTCGTCTGCTTTCATGCTGCGCACGGAGGTAGCCCCACCGTAGAAGGTCGGTGGTGCCACGACTCGCCCATGCTGCGTCGTCCTGGCATAGCCTTCGTCCCAGTAGAGCGGGTCAGGGTCCATGAGGGACTCCGCAAAGAACTTAATGGCGCCCGCGTTAATAGAATACACCACTGGCTCCGATTCGACGCCCATGTACTTCTTGAGTTCATCCAGCAAGGCACTCATTCAGCGGACTCCCCTTAAAAATCCATCAGATTCTTAGTGTGGCGAAATTCGATCAACGGACAGATTAGTGCCAGCTAGCTCTGTCGTGTCACCATGCCTTCGATTATATATGCCAGCGACATACCGTCAAGTTGCCTGCGATGTCTTCGTCCATTCACCACGAGGTTAATGGTGATGCTCCTGGATTTCAGGCCTACAAAGTACTGCACGTTTGCCGTACCACTTCTGTTGACGGCTATACCATCAGCGAAAGGCCGAACGCTAATTATCTTGGCGAGGCCTATTTCAGTTGTTAGTTTTGAGCCTATGAATACAAGCCTCTCGTTGGTCAGAGTCAGCACGCCGTTGTCTATGACCCCCTTTCCCTCACGAGATTTGCGTCGGCCACCGAAAACTCTCGTAAGCCAACTACCCCCCTTGTCTATCCTAGTACTTCGCCCCCCGTAGCCGCCGATCCCATGCCTGACAGAGTGTGGCTCCCATAGGCCAATGTTAGGTAAGACAACCTTCAATTCCTCGTCTCGTTTCAGAATTAGACTCGAATGCACACCAATGAACTTCTCCAGTTCAGTGCTTCCTTTCTTGATATCCAGCAATATGTTTCGGATATCGATTGCACGCTGCCTGGCGTTAGAAACACCTCCCGAAGTGATTCGCTTCCATTCCTCTCCAGTCAGACTCTGCTTGCCATATTCACGCCATACCCGGGCTGACTTGTTTCTGACATCCTTGAGCACATACTTGTTACGGTCAGGCGTGAATACTGCACCGCATTGGTAACACCTAAGAACGCGTGTCATCGTCAACCCACCGAGAAGTTTTTGCTTTACCATCGATCTCAGTGAACCCCTTCTGCATACGGGACACTTGGCGGTCCAAGGGTTCTTCACATTATGTGGTTGGTTGCTTTTTCTTGGTATCTGCAGCAGGGGAGCGCCGCAGTTTGAGCAGAAATCGCCGTCATCCTCAAACCCACAAGTCGGGCACTTGACTCTCATGTCTTCCTCCCCGGGATTGTATTCAGCCGACTAAAAGTAGAGGATTAAATGTTGGTGGCATGCGCTAGTACGATACATTAGACTTTTCTGTTTGTCAATGCAAAGGCCTAGGTGACACTGTTGAACGGAGCGATGCGTAGTCTATACACGCTACTGCCGAAGCAGTGGGTCTTTTGACCCTTTTTCGCCCGGCGGCCGGGATTTCAGCCAGCTTTGAGTCGTGCGTAAATGGCGTCCCTGGAGGGATTCGAACCCACGACCCACTGCTTAGAAGGCAGTTGCTCTATCCACTGAGCTACAGGGACTATGCTGCAGTTGTCGCTTGTGATTTTATCATCACGATACGCCCTTTGGCAAGTAAATGTACTCACTATCTACCCTCGAGCGCTTTGCATTACATCCGCCGCTACAGTGTTTGCAGCACATAATGTATACCATATCGACCACTGCCGCTAGCATATAAAATCGATAAGCCAAGGCAGCTAAAGCAGTCGAATGCTACCCTATAACTTTTTTGGGTTAACATATTTATCCCGATATCCTGTATTGTCGCCATTGTGCTTGAATAATGATAAACAATAATTAAGATATATTATGATAAATTATGTTCATATATGTTTAGATAGTTTGCAATAGTTATCTTATAGTTCTAGTAATCGTATATTCTTAACAATAGTATATAGGGGTTGACAAATACTATCAAATATGGTTAAATAACATTTGCATTAATGGAATAATCTAAGGAGTGAAGAATTAGGCGTTGAGAGTAATGGTGGACAACAAACTCAAGCGCACTAAGGCCTCCAAAGGGATAGACCGCCTTTTGGTTGACGGCGATTTTCTCACAAAAGAGCAACTTGCCACTGCCCGTTCGGCGGCGAAGCGGGCGAATAAGGATCTAAGGCAGGTTCTGCTAGAAGAAAAGATGGTCAGCCAGGAAACGCTGGCTATGGTGCTGAGTTTCCAACTCAACATCCCCACCGTCGATCTCAATGAGGCACAAGTTCAGCCGGCCGCTTTGTCGCTGGTATCGGAGGAAGTGGCTAGGAGGCATCGCATCTTACCTATGACTGTCGATGGTGATACCCTGACCGTAGCGACTGCGGAGCCAGAAAACCGTCGGCTTCTTGACACCCTTTCCTCTTTGACCAGGAAGAGGGTCAAGCCAGTTATACCCCTTCACAATGGCATTGTCGATGCCATCGATAGCCATTACAGATCGGGTATGCGGGTCGAGAGAGACATCAAACAACTACTGGGCACTGTCCGTACAACTGATATAGCGGACCCGACCCTCACTCTGGAAACCGTCACCAATGCCCCTGTGGTCAAAGCAGTGGAGATGTTGCTAACTCAATCGGTAAAGAGTAGGGCATCGGACATCCACATTGTGCCTCAGGAGGATGCTGTCCTAATTCGTTATCGCATCGATGGCATCATGCACGATAGCGTTCTTCTACCTCAGGAGGTTCACTCAGCGCTTATCACCAGGATCAAGGTGATGGCCAATATGAATATTGCTGAGCGCAGGAGGTCTCAGGACGGACAGTTTAGCGCTACGCTTTCAGGAAAGACGGTGGACTTTCGTGTTGCCACCGTAGGCACAAACCATGGAGAGATGGCGGTGCTGCGCGTGTTGGATAAGGCGCTCTCCCTGATCGATCTCGCCGAACTGGGGATGTCGTCTCATGTTCTGGAGAGCTACAAGCAATGCCTTGAATCGCCCTTTGGCATGATCATGATTAGTGGACCTACCGGCTCGGGCAAGACTACCACTCTATATGCCTCGGTGAGCAAATTGAAAAAAGAAGAGCTCAATGTCATGACCATAGAGGATCCTATCGAATATGAGTTCAAAGGAGTGCACCAGATTCAGGTTAATCGAGCTGCGGACATCACCTTCGCCAGTGGGCTGCGGGCAACCATGCGCTTAGACCCGGATGTCATCCTTGTTGGGGAGATCCGCGACGCGGAGACAGCGAACACAGCCATCCAAGCAGCTCTTACCGGGCACTTGGTAATGACATCTATCCACGCCAACGATGCTGCTGGCGCTATCGTTCGCCTGTTGGATTTTGGGGTGGAGCCATTTCTGGTGACTTCAGGAGTCATAGCTGCAGTCTCGCAGCGCCTGATGAGGAAGGTATGCCCTCATTGTGGAGAGATGAAGCAAGCGCCTGTGGTAGAGGCGATGGCCTACCAAAAAGATATGGAGGAGGAACGAAATGAGTTCAACTATGGCACCGGCTGTAGCGCTTGCTCTCATACCGGCTTCCGAGGGCGAATCGGCGCTTTTGAAATGATAACTATGAACGATACCCTGAGAAAGATAGTGAGTCGAGGGGCTGGTGCTTATGAGGTTAAGCAACAGGCGGTAGAGGATGGAATGATCACCATGCGCCGCGATGGCATGCTTAAGGCCAGGGATGGGGTGACCACCCCCGGCGAGGTTATCCGCCACGTATTCACCATCGGGTGAGCAAGGAGGCAAAACAACTAGCATGCTTTAAGATTCCTTGCTTCGCCCACGGTGGTAACAAGGCTCAAGTTCAGAATGACAGAAGGGAGGTAAGAAGCTGATGTGGTTCAAATATGTGGCCTGTAACGCTATGGGTCGTACGGCTTCCGGGACTTTAGAGGCTACATCGGAGCGGGAAGCCGAGAAGACGCTGTGGCGTTCTGACCTGACCATTATCAGACTGGACAAGAAACGCAAACCCACCTCCAAAGAGGAGGCACTTCCCAGCTTTTTCGGGGTGAAACTCCACGATGTTATCTATTTCACCCGCGATCTCGCTACGTTGCTCAACTCCGGGATCGGCATACTCCCTGCACTGAACATGCTCCACGGGCGAACCACCAACAAGGGCATGAAGAAAGTTATGCAAGATGTAAAGAGAGCAGTGGAGACGGGGAGTTCATTCTCTGCGGCCTGTGCCCAACATCCCAAAGTGTTCTCGCCATTCTTCGTACGCATGGCGAAAGTTGGCGAGGAGGTGGGCAACCTGGAGATGATGCTGCAGCAAGTAAGCGTCCAGATGGAGAAAGAGGAGCAGATTAAAAGGAAGGTCAGGGGTGCTATGATGTATCCTACCTTCGTGCTCGTCATCGCCGCTGTCGCCATATTCGCATTGCTCTACTTCGTTATACCTGCAATGGACATGCTCTTCTCCCAGATCGGTGGCAACCTTCCCATAATAACCCGAATCGTGCTGGCGGCTGCTAATTTTCTCCAGGCCAACATTCTCTACATATTACTTATCCTGGTCGTTACCATCGTTCTCGTATCGTGGTACCGAAAAACAGAGGGAGGAAAGAAAGGAATGGGCTCATTGGTGTTAAAGATACCCATTATCGGCAATGTTGTCCTTATCGGGGCAATGACTCAAATGGCGAGAAACATCTCTATCATGGTGCGTGGAGGCATCTCCCTCACCGAATGTCTAGACCTGATGGTTGAAACGACAGACAATTTCCCCATAAGGCTGGCGTTAGAGAAAGTGCGCACCAAGGTCCATGCCGGTGAAGCTCTGTCCGTGTCGATAGCTAGGCAGCGCATATTTCCCACACTCTTCTCCCAGGTGGTAGGTGTTGGGGAGGCGAGTGGCCGGCTGGAGTCAAACCTGGACGTACTCGCCGATTTCTACGAGGCAGAGGCGGACCGCGCTGTCTCCAGGGCCACAGGGCTGCTCAGTCCGATAATGGTTGTAGGCTGTGGCATTATGGTAGGCCTTATCGCTATGGCAATATACATGCCAATCTATTCTTTGATGGGTCAGCTAAGCTGATGAATATGATAAGCCAGAGAGGGCAGGCACTGCTTGAGGTGTTGATTGGCACGATTATCTTTGCCATTGTGATAGTCGGGTTGCTCAGCGGCATGCAGGCAGGCATATGGGGCACCAAACGGGTGGACGAGAGGACAACAGCCCTCAATCTGGTGCAGTCACAGATGGAGTATGTCAAAGCCCAGCCTTACCAGCTTTACGATGACCAGGGTAACCCCGTTGAGGGCGAAGGATACAGCAAAATCACGGAGGATGTGCTGCCTGCTGGTTTTTCTTTAGATGACATCGAGATTGTAGTTAGCAATCTCGGCAACCAAACATCCTCCGAGGCCACACAGCAAGTTACAATCACCATTGCCTACGATGGAAACAACACTTTTACCTTGTCAGGCTACAAGAGAAAGGGGTGATGCGACATGTTTAGAAATGAACGTGGCTTCACCTTTGTGGAGCTAATAATCGCCATGGCCTTAACTGGCATCATCGTCAGCGTGATGGGTAGCGCTCTCTTTCACTTTCTCAGCACGCCGGCGCGGCAGAGCGACCATATTACCGCCGTAAACGAGCTGAGATTCGCCCTTGATATCATTCAAAATGACGGGGTCCAGGCGCAGTCATTTACCAGTTCCGAAGCACCTGATTATGGCTATTTTACGTGGGAAATTTACGATCCAGACCTGGGCACCGTGGTGACATATACTGCCTCATATAGTTATGACGATGGCGGTGGGCGGTTGATTAGAGAGGAAACGAAAGATGGCACTATCAAGTCCATCGCCTCGCATATAGATGCTGCCGAAGATGTTGTTTTCATCACCAACGAGGAGGCTAATGCGGTGATGGTGACAATAACGGTGACAGTTGATAATGGAGGCGGTTATTCAGTAGTAGAAACGGGCACCCGCAATATCGAGATGAGGGTATCCCCATAATAGGAGAGGAGAAAATGAAAAACATAGCACGGGATCAGGAAGGAGTGACCATACCGCTGGTGCTTGTGCTCATGGTAGTCGGGGCGATCATCATTGCAGCGCTTTTTCTCTACTTGAACGCCAGCCTGCTGCTCATTGGCAAGAATCAACAGAATATCGATAGCTATTATGCCGCCGATTCTGGCATAGACTATGCTTTAAACCAGTTTCGAGATGTAGTGCAGAATCCCGGGTTCTCAGGCATAGAGCAATTCGACTCGTACGAACTTAACGACAACAGTGTTGATGTCACTATAGAAGATGAAGGCGGCAGCATGTACAAGATTACCTCAACCGCGACCGGCGATACTTGCAACACCACAGTTGAGTCCTATATACAATTTCATGACTACGCCTTTTTCTTTGACGGCGCCATCACCAGCAACAGTGACATAAACATCCAACCTGGTTCTACGGTGACAGGCAATGTCACGTATTCTGGATCGCTGGACGGGGAGGAGAACATTGACGGAAATATTACCCAAGTGGATACAATAGGACCCTGGCCTACGATCGATTATTTCTCCGGCTTCTACTGGGACGATGTAGAAGACTTGGAACCTCTTGGTGACAGTTCCATAGATGTGAAAGACACCGACAGCATTGGGCCGCTGTATAGAGACGGATCCTTGGATATCGTTAGCAGTGAAGACGCAGCGTGGGCGCAGCTTAATGGAACCGTCTATGTGGCAGGCGAGACCAATGAACTGAGACTTGGCCAAACGGGAAGGGACTTCACGATAGACCTTAATTGGCAGGTAATATATGTTGAAGGTAGCATTACGGTGGGCGGCAAATGCACTCTCTCTGGATCAGGGTTCATTATTGCTGGGGGAGACATTGATTTTCAGCCAAACATGCAGTCTGGACCTGATGATTTCGTGTTTGTCCTGTCCATAGAAGGCACAGCCAATTTCCAACCCGGGGGTGACTTCTATGGGTCCTTGGCCGGAGATGTCATGGTTAATCTACAACCTAACTGTACCCTTGTGTACACCAATCCTTCAGATGAAGGGGTGAATTTTAGTGCCGGCGACCAGGCGAGACTGGAAATCCTCACCTACGACGTTCTATAGAAGCTCTATACGTCGGTTTCATAGTGATTAATTGCTTTTTTGATGGGCTAGCTAACCGAATGAAAATAAGAAACCAAAAAGGGCAGACTCTGATCGAGGTCATCATTGCTATGACTATCCTGGGGATAGTGGTGAGCGGTCTTCTTACCGCCATGCATATCACTTACAAAACCACGGATGATGTAAACGACCGGACTATTGCCGAAAGCTTGGCTCGAGGCCAGCTAGAATACATCAAGACCTGTGCTTATAACGATGTTCAAAATCCCCCGGAATACGGGCTGGACCCGGATATTGACCTCAGCGCTACTCCCTACAGCGACAACTTCCAGGTTGATATTACTGCCGTGCGCCTTGACCCCAGCCAGAACGGCACCGATGACGATGAAGGCATTCAGGAGGTAACGGTGACGGTTAGAGCCAACGGCGAGGCAATATTTACAGTAGCAGAGTACAAGGTGAATCGATGAATAGCAGGGCTTCAAGGCAAAAGGGGTTTACTTTCGTCGAACTGATTATAGTTATGGTTATAGGCAGTCTGGTTGCTTCTGCTGTCGCAACCGCCATATATCAGTTGTTCTTGACCACTGAACTCAATAAAGACCACATGACGGCTTACAGGCAGGTGCAGCATGCTGGCTACTGGGTAAGCCGCGACGCGGTGGGCGCTAAAAACGTTACAGTCGATGATGACCCGTCGACTGCGGATTTCATCACTATGGATTGGATTGATTGGGACGGTCTGAGTCATGAGATTGTCTACGCTTTAGTGGACGGCTCCGACGGACTCAAGGAGTTGAGACGCAGCTATTCCATCGATGGCGTTGTTCAACAAGACAGCTATGTCGCCGACTATATCGATGAGACCACCTACAATACTACACTCAGCCAGAGTATTGATGCCGAGGATGATACCATAACCGTTGATAGCACAGACGGTTTTCCCTCGACAGGCGTGTTGCACATCGAGGATGAGCTTATCGAGTATGGGAACACGACAGAAAGCAGTTTCACTGAATGTATACGGGGCACTTACGCTACCACTGCTGCGGCCCACTCCAGCGGCGTTGAGGTCAGGTGCTCGCCAAATACTAATTGCTACTGGGATAGCGATACGCTCAGCCTGGTGATAACAGCCCAAGTCGGGGACCAGGTGGCGACAAGAATCTATAGCATTGAGCCCAGACCACTCATGTGAATGTAGGGGATGTCGATGAAGAAGATGATTATATTCATGAAAAATGAGGATGGATATGTACTGGCTTTTGTGCTGGTTCTTGTGCTCATGGTTGGCATCGTCGTTGTGCCGCTTTTGCTATTCATGTCTTCGGGTATGATGAGTTCTCAGCGTCATGAGGAGTGGACGTCCGGGTTCTATGCCGCCGACGCTGGCATTGAGGATGCATCGCAAAAAATATTATACGATTATGATGGTTTACCCTCCTATGACACGCCCCTGGAATACACGATAGCGGAACTTAATGGCTATAATGTAACTGTCGTCATGGAAGCGGTATGGATTCTAGAGGGCTTGGAGACTACTGAATACGGGACAATGCCGCATAGCGAGCTGGTAGTTGTGGGACACGTGACCGAGCTGGAAGGAGATACCGGCACCTTCTGGATAGAGATGACCTACGATGACTCACTGCCGGGGTTATTGAAGTTAGACAAGGTAGGAGCGTGGCTTCCCGACGGCTTTGCCTACGTCCCTGACTCGAGTGGCGGCATTACAACTCATCCCGATGTTCCTGAAAATCCCACCCAAAGCGACTTCCGCGGCGGCACCGCCCTGGAGTGGGAGTTTACCGCCCCACAGGGTGTCTTGTTTGAGGACCTGCCTCCGCCTGGAGGTGGGGGAGGAGCAACCGAGTTTCCCATAAAGAGGGTTCTGTACTTCGAGTTCACCCCTGCGGAGGAGCCCAACGGGGAATTCAGCTGGCTGAGGACAACACGGCACGACGTTTACCTGGTATGGGATATAGCTAGTGGGCTTTATCAAGTCACCTCCACAGCGACGAACCAAGAAACGGGCGAGGATATTACCATCGAGGCCTATGTGGGTGGATCTCAGCTATATGAATCGATGGGCGAAGCCTACGGAGACTACCGGGCGGTAGGCAATAGCCTGATGAAGGACACTGACTACGATATACGGCGAGACGAACTCCTTTATAGAAATGCCGATGTAAAAGCCAAAATCACCGACATTCCCGCAGGCGCCACCATGGAGCTAGCCTATCTCTACTGGTCGGCGTGGAGAAGATATCCAACTAATATCTCTGGTTACAGCGAAGAGCAGCTCGCTGACCTTGCCGGCGAGGTCAACGAGGCTTTGTTTGGTACAAAGCAAGCTGGCGGAAGCTGGGTAAACCAGTGGGTAACCTCAGGCAGGACGCAGATACTGCCCAACGATCACGGCTGGTCATTCTCCTGTCGCGCCGATATCACCGATCTGGTCTCTGATCTTGGTGATCCCAACTCCAAGTACAAGGTGAAAAGAATAGCGGGAGTAGATGATAGGAATGGCAAATGGTACGGTGATTATGAGGGCTACTACTGGGCTACCGACGATGAGTGGTCCTACGCCGGCTGGTCTGTAGTCATTGTCTATTCTCACCCTGACGAGGATGCCCACCAACTCTACCTCTACGATGATTTCCTCTACATGGACATGTACGATACCATCGAATTACAGAACATCGAAGGCTTCCTTGTTCCCGAGCTAGAGCCAGGCGACGAAGGAGCCCGCCTTACCATGTTCGTGGGAGAGGGCGATGACGCATACAACGACGACTACCTAAAATTTGGGGGCCATTACCTACCCCACGATCAGGACCCGTACGATGGAGTGAACCCACAGGACGACGTATGGAACGGCCAGTCCAGCGGTTTGGATGGTGAGTTCATTGATGGTGTAGATATCGATACCTTTGATGCTACGCCATATGTAACCCAAGGACAGACAGAAGCCCAAGTGGTGTTGGGCACCTGGGTAGACTCGTGGAACCTGGTCTATAGCATACTCTCATTCCGCACAGAGCCAGGGACCAACCCGACAACACTGCCGGTAAATATCCTCAGCTATATATATAAATAAGAATGCCAAAGACCAGAGGGAGCCGCTTGGTTGTGAAGGAGGTATGCTGCAAATGAGCTATCAGTACATGTAGAGGGGTTAAAGCACGAATGTCATTGCGAGGAATGCAACGACGAAGCAATCTCGGCGAGTTAAGGGCGAATGGAGCAATCATGAGATTGCCACGCTTCGCCTTCGGCTCCGCTCGCAATGACACAAAGGGGACATATCAGAACGACAAAAGGGCATCGCTATCCATTATTATAAGGAATAACTTACAATGACTATTTTTATTCAAAGTATTGACATCATAATAATATTATGCTATAATCGGTAACTAATAATAACTTATGACTATATCGATTAAAAGGAAGTGTCAATGGCTGACAATTCACAGCATATGCGCCGCAGAAAGTTTCCAATTGAGCTAAACCTGCTCGATTCAAAGGGCGGACGAGGCACTACCGGGCGAGGTCCAAATATGGCCGTGTCCATATCGACGCTGGGCGTCGTATCGGTAACACTGATCATGGTTCTTGCCTATGCCTTGTTTCCCTTCACCATCTTCTCAGCGACAGCCAATCCCCCCAACCTGTACGGCTACATGTCCGACCACAGGGAGAATGCCGCCGAACTGGAGAAAGACCTGTCGCGCAGTGAGGCCACACTTTCAGGCCTGCGCAATAACTTTATACCACAGGCCAAGGCGATGATAGCGGAGATCGGCGACGTTAAAAACAAGCTTGCAGACTATGATGAAGCCTATGACAATCTTTTTACCTACGCTCTCTGGTCCAAAATAATAGAGGAGATCGATGATCTCGTCCCCAATGAGGTTGACCTCACTTACATTGCACAAGATGACTTCCAGGTAGTCATTGAGGGAATCACCGATGACGTTAGCCATATCGCAGAATACGCCCATAGCTTGATTGACAGCGACCTGTTCCGCGATGACCCCCCCCATAACCTTGATGTAGAATGGAGCTACCAGCTTACCGAAAAAGGAAAGGCAGAGATGATCCAGACCCCGCAGATGTATGATAATTGGCTCGGCGAGGCGACGTTGGTTACATCGGTAGCACCTACACCCGGAGTGGACTACTGGGCTGTCATCGTTGGTGTAGCGGATTATCCGGGTATTGGAAACGACCTGGAGTATACCGATGATGATGCCAACGACGTGCGCGATGCCCTGCTGGCGAGTGGGAACTGGGAGGCAAGCCATATCGCAATGCTCATCGACGAGGCTGCCACCAAGTCCAATATTCAGGATACCATCGTCGACATAGGGGATAAAACTGACGCTGATGACGTGGTCTTTTTCTTCTTCTCGGGGCATGGAACCAGAGTCGCCGATATGATTCCCTTTGATGAAGCCGATGGCCGGGATGAGGCCCTGTGTCAGTACGACTTTGAGACTGAGGGAGAGCTAACTGACGATGAGCTGGGCGAATGGTTGGCCGACCTACCGGCTAACCCTGTGCTGGTGGCGATAGACACCTGCCATAGCGGAGGGATGATCAAAACAGGTGAGATACAGGATAAGGGCTTGCCCACGGCAGGTGTACCGCGATGGGGCGACGGCTTCGCCAAGGATCTTGATGACGTTATTGACGGGGTGGTGCTCACCGCGAGCGATGATGATGAACCCTCTTATGAGAACCCGCTGCTTCAAAATGGGGTGTTCACCTACTACTTCGTTGAGGGCCTGAATGGGCCGGCAGATGCAAACAGCGATGATGAAATCTCGATGGAGGAGGCTTTCAACTATCTCTACTGGCAAGTCACCGGTTACACCCCTCCATACTCCTTTATAATTACCGTGACGCTGGCGCCAAAGGAGAGTGTGGAATGAAGAAGCCATCCCAGTCGCAGTTCCTCCTCCTGTTGATAGTGGCTGCCCTCATTGGAGTTGGCATCTACTTCGTCGTGGTGACAGTGAAGCAGGCCAGTGCAGCATCGAATCTGGAAACGCAAATCGCTGACGTGGAAGGCCAAATATCATCCATTGATAAGCAGTACGATATCGATGCCCTGAATGATACGCTTAACGACCTCTATGATGATTTGGAGGATTCTCAGTTCCCTACTGAGGATGGAGTTGGTACAATTGCTGTTCTTGATGTCGTCAGCGATGCAAAGGATGCTGCCGGTGTCCGGATAATATACGGCAATATGCCAGACACGGTACGTACCGTGTATCTGAACGGCAATGAAAACGATAATGGGATGGAATATACGGCCTTCATCTATGAACTAGAGGCTACCGCCACCGAGCTATCGGGGTTGTACAACTTTCTTGACGAGATCGAAAGCAACGCCTCATACCAATCACTGGTCATCAATGCAGTCGAGCTTGAGTATATCCCTGCCTCTGATGAAGAACCTGCATACTGGCACATGACTTTTGAGATAATCGTATATACACAGACATAAATATACAAGGGGGAATAAGCTTGTTTAGAAAGCGTGTCATCTCATTAAGCATTGAAGACACCACCGTGAGGGTGCTCAGCGCCAGTGGGGACTCCGTGGAGAAATGGGACAGCATTCCCCTCCCCCCTGAGTTCATCAGGCATGGCTATATTGTCAACCCGGCGAAGTTGGGGGAACTGCTCAAGGATGCTTTGGAAGAGCGAAAGCTCTTTAAGGGCAAGGTGGTTTGTGCTCACTCAGCAATGGGTGTCATATCGAGAGTTCTAAACCTGCCGAAGATGGATACACGGCAACTGGAGACCATCGTTGACCGCGAAGCGAGGAGGCTCACGGATGATTCTGCGGGAAGAGATTATATTCACTGGCAAGCCCTGTCATCCTCGAACGGCCAGCAGCAGGTCTATCTTCTCATTGTTCCCAAGAGGCCACTTCATGCTCTGGTCAAAACAATGGAAGCAGCAGGGCTTAAAGCTAGATTGATCGACCTCAAAGCCATGGCGCTGATGAAAGCGGTGAACCGAAGAAACGCAATCATCGCCAACGGGGAGGGCAATAGTATTGATACGACCATTGTGTATCACGACGTTCCAATGGTGATCCGAAGCGTGTTTCTTGGCGATAACATGCCTTCCTCCGACCAGGCTGCCGATCATATTGGCGATGAGGTGATGCAAACCATATCGGCATACTCGAACAGCTACCGCGACAAACCGTTACCACAGCAGATACCAGTCTATCTCACCGGCGCTGTTTCTACTAGCGTTGCCGCCGCACTGAATGTGACCACGCTCACCGGGCATCCCATAGGGAATCTTCAGCCTCCTTTGCGCTATCCTGATGACCTGCCAGTCGCCGATTATGCGGTGAACGTAGGGCTCATTCTCAGGATGATATGACGGCGATAGTTCTTCTCGCCCTGCTCGGGCTAGCGGTGGGCAGCTTCCTGAACGTATGCTGCGACCGCTTGCCGCAGAGGCAATCTATCATTAGACCACCCTCTCACTGCAGTTCCTGCGGGCAAAAGCTTAAAATAAGAGACCTGGTGCCCATCTTCAGCTACTTGTGGCTGCGCGGCCGCTGCCGTTACTGTGGTGCCCACATCCCACTTCGACTGCCCCTGGTGGAGGTGGGAACCGCCCTCCTCTTCGTCCTCATCTGCTGGCACTATGGTCTGGGCCCACAGCTACCCATGGCGCTCATCTATGCCTGCATTTTCCTGGTGGTTTTCGTTATCGACCTGGAGCATGGGCTGATTCTCGACGTAGTGGTCTACCCAGCGATGGTTCTGGCACTCATTTTCTCCTTCTTCTGGCCCGAGCTAGAGTGGCCAAGCCTGGGAGTGCTCAGCGCGCTTCTGGGAGGGGCGGTAGGTTTTGGTTTGATGCTCGTACCCCATCTCGTCTCAGGTGGTGGCATGGGTGGTGGCGATGTCAAGCTTGCCGGGCTCATTGGGCTGGCCACAGGCTTTCCCTACGTTCTTATCGCCCTCTTAACGGCTATTATCGCTGCAGGCCTATTGGCCATCGCCCTTATAGCATCGCGAAGAAGAACGAGGAAACAGACGATCCCTTTCGGCCCTTTCCTTGCCGCAGCAGCGATGGTCACACTGGTATGGGGGCAGCCGATAGCCGACTGGGTTATCGGTATATTCTAATTTTTCGCACACACCCTATCCGTAATTCTGAGCCCACCTTCCTTATGTCATTCTGACCCTTTACAGAGTCGTCCCTGGCGAGGGGAGGGACTATCTATCCCGTTCACCCGAGCTTGCCGATGGGAGCCCCTATCCCCTTTTGGAAATCCTCACAATCAGGTAGGTTGGAGCATCCGCTCCAACCAAGCCTGGAGCAGATGCTCCAGGCTACCCTATTTTAATAGGCTTTTTCACCACAGGCCCCCACCAGCAGTAAGGGCGTTCAACTGAACGCCCCTACATTGATGTGTACAAGCCCAATAATAGTACTAGTAGGGTGGGTGCAGCCCTTCAGCGGAAGGGCGAAACCCACCATATCCATCTCCGTTTGGGAAGGTGGGTTCCATTACATTTCACCCACCCTACTTCTTCAGCCAGGGGAGGGATTATTTATCCCGTTCACCCTGAGCTTGTCGAAGGGCCTGTCCTGAGTTCACCGAAGGGCCGTTCATGGTTCGACGGGCTCACCACGAACGGTTTTGGCTTCGGTCAGCAACTCCAATTTCTGTAGTTGATCCGACTTGTCGGAGCACATTTGGCCCAATCCTTCAAAGAATGATGGGCAACTACATTTGATGACATAATAGCCATGTCATTCTGACCCTTCACAGAGTGAAATCGAAGACTCGACTCTCGCCTAGGCGAGTCGCCTCTGGAGACTGGCGAGGGGAAGAATCTCGGTGGGTGAGGGCTACAGATTCTTCGTCGCTGCGCTCCTCAGAATGACATCGAGGCGCTGAGCTCCATATTCTTAGGTGAAAATGATGGTTTATTCCGAATCGTCCCCTGCCATTCTACGGCGGACTGCATACAGGGCAGCCTGTGTGCGGTCGGAAAGGTGCAGTTTTTGCAGGATGTTGGTCACATGGTTCTTCACCGTCTTTTCGCTTATCTGAAGCGAAGCAGCAATCTCCTTATTGCTGTTGCCCCTGGCAATGAGGCGCAGCACCTCCTTCTCGCGCATAGTCAAATCCTCTTCAGCGATAACCTCGTCGCCTTTTGAAAGGTGATCCATCAACTTCTTCGCTATCGAGGGATCGAGGGAAGGCTCTCCTCGGTACACCACTCGAATTGCTTCCGCCAGGTCGGCTGGACTAGAGTCTTTCATCAGATAGCCTAGCGCGCCCGCTCTGATGGCGGAGAAGACCCTGTCATCGTCGGAAAAGCTGGTGAGGACCAGGATGCGTGTACTCGGGCTGATGGCAGTAATCCGACGGATCGCGGCTATACCATCCACTTTGGGCATAACCAGGTCCATAAGCACCACATCTGGCAGAAGCTCAGCAACCTTCTCCACCGCCTCCAATCCATCGGCTGCCTCTCCCACTACATCGATATCGTCCTGGAGCTGCAGAAAGCTGTGCAGTCCCTGCCTTACCACCGGATGATCATCCGCTATTAGTACGCTGATCCTGTCCATGTCTCTCCTTCAGCGGCACCTGCACCATGATCCTGGTACCGCTACCTGGGACTGACTCTACCGCTAGCTGCCCGCCGAGGCTCTCAGCACGCTCACGCATATTTTGCAACCCAAGCCCCGCTCTGCATTGGGACGCATCAAAACCGATGCCGTCATCCTCCACTCTGAGGCGAACCTGACCAGGTTTAAAAGTAAGTGACACTGAGGCTGAAGTTGCCTGCGAGTGTTTCGCTACGTTGTTTAACGCCTCCTGGGTAATGCGGAATAGCTCCCGCTCCATCGACGTTCCCTTTCGCCTCTCCCCCTCAATCATAAAGGTTGCTTCTATCCCTTCCCTCTCTGTGAAATCGTTAAGATAGGTTCTCATTGCGGTGGCCAATCCCCCTTCCACAGCACCGGCGTCGCGCTCGGTGAGTAGCTGGCGCATCTGTTTTTGAGCCTCGCTAGCGGCAGCCCGAACCGATTCAATGTGTGTACTGGCAAGCTGAGTATCGCTTTCTACAAGGGTGCACGCCGCCTCCGAGTTGAGCACCACGCTGAAGAGCAGTTGAGAGATTGAATCGTGAAGGTCTCTGGCAATGCGAGTCCTCTCCCCCCTGAGCCTACTCTGGTATTCTCTTGCCTCTTTCTCACTATCCTCCAGGTCATCAGCCATCAAATTGATGCCTGCCTCAATGAGCGCCAGTTCGTCGTCGTGCCTGGAGACCTCGATCCTCTTGGACAGGTCCCCCATAGCCACGCCGCGCAGTACCTCAAATACATCGTTCAGCCACCGCTCCTTGATTCTGAGCCATCTCACCCCTCGAATCGCTCTCCACAGGTGAGATAGGGTGACACTCCACCTTTCATGTTTCGCTGCCTCAGTGAGCCAATCCAACGCCTCTACCTGCGTGTAAAACAGCTTCGCCTGCCGGGCTCTAGCCTCAGCCACCATGAATAGTCCCAGTGCCCGCATCGGCATCGATGAGGCAACGATAGCAATCTTGTCAGGTATGGCAAGACACCGCACAGCACCTTTTCTCGCCTCGACTGAGAACTTGCTGGCTCTGGTAGTGTCAAAGAGCAACTTTCTCCCATCTGAGATGCTGGCAAGGCGCAACACCTCCTCCGCTGCCGCCCTTGAGGTGACGCCATCCTGCTCGCCAACCAACACGATGCGAATTATGCCATCCTCGCCCCGATAAATCTTATTTTCGTCCATTAAATTCCACACACTATTGATTTCTGTCTAATTTATACACTTTCTACTAAAATATGTCAAGTAGGGGAGAGAGGAAACATAACGATAAGGTATTATGTATCCTCAATTCATTATCAGTCCTAGGACTAATTACCTATTGACTTATTCTATTAAATAGCATACTCTATAAACCTCTTTAAATAACAATGTATATATATCATTAAGTATCGCGTATTGTTATCTCATTAGACCAACAAGAGGAGGTAGGAAGAGCGTAAGATTATTAAATGTAAATGGAAAATGGGAAAAATTCTAAACAGATAAGGAGGTGATACGAGATGATGGGAATTTGGAATAGATTTAAGGGGATGGGGCCCAGGAAGGCCGGTGGTGAGCGGGGCTTTACCCTGATCGAAATGCTAATCGTGATGGTCATCATCGCCATCCTTCTTGGTGGCGTCATCTACGCCATTGGCGGCTTCGGTGGTGGTGCTGAGAGCACCAGCTACGATTTGCACGTGCAGACGGTAGAGAACGCGTGCCTCGACTACTGGGTGGCTCACGACTATGAGTACCCGGTTTTCGATGCCGCGGGTGTATACTACGGCAACGGGACCTATGCTCCAATTACCACTGTCCCTGGTCAGGGTGCAGATGAGTGTGGGATCGTCGATCTCTGTCTGCTATCGCACCTGGGCTATTTTGAGGTCGTCCCCAGTTCAGCGGTTGTCGTGGCTGGGGCCAATAACGACAACTGCGACGGCACTCAGGTCGTGTGCGCCGACTGCGCCAGCACCTCTCACTATGTCTTCTACTGGAATGATACCGACGAGAAAGTGGTCACAGTGTGCCATGGCGTTGCCTGCACCGCGAACGATGCAGAAGGCTATCAGGACGTTTGGCCGTAGGCCCCACCGGGCAGACTAGAGGATTATAACTGGAACTCCTGTTTGAGGATAAAAGCAGCCCCGACAAGTCGGGGCTGCTTTTCTTTCTCCCACCCTCCGCAAGATGCCTGTCTTGGGTACACTCTCTTGAAACCTACACCCTTTTTGGTAAACCTCAAAACCGGGTAGGTTGGAGCATCCGCTCCAACCAAGCCTGGAGCAGATGCTCCAGGCTACCCTCTATATTATGCCTGCTTCGCAGCGTCACCGCGCCTCCCAGAATGACATAGGGTCGCTGCATTCGCTCAGAATGATAAGCGGTTGCCTACCTACGTCCAACCTCCGACCCGCCATCGACTACTATCGTCTGCCCGGTTATGAAGTTCGAAGCTGCGGAAGCGAGGAAGACCGCTGCGTAGGCTATATCCTCCGGCTGACCCAGGCGCCCCAGCGGTATTGCCTCCATCCGCTCCCGTATTTTCTCAGGGGTCTGTAAATCCAGTGCTGGCCTAACCGCTTCAGTATCAATCAAGCCTGGGGCAATACAATTTACGTTTACGTTGTACTCCGCCCATAAGGCAGCCAATGACTTGGTCAGGCTAATGACCCCTGCCTTGGCTGCTCCATAGTGAGCCGAACCGGCAGAGGCTCTTAATCCAGCAACCGAGGATATATTTATGATCTTACCCTTCTTTTGCTCAACCATTGCCTTGCCCACAGCCTGGCTACAGAGGAATGTCCCCTTGAGATTGATGGCCAGAATTGTGTCCCATCCCCTGGGGGACATCTTCTCCAGTGGCCATGCGGCGGCACCGCCGGCATTATTGACCAGTATGTCGATCGTGCCAAATTCGTCCAAAGTCTGCTTCATCAGGTTATCCACCTGCTCAGCTTGTATCACATCGGTTTGCACTGCCAGTGAACGCCGGCCCATTTTTTCGATTTCAGCAGCTACCTTCTCCAGAACATCCGGCCTTCGGCTGGCGACTATCACATGCGCACCTGCCATGGCGAACGCCAGGGCGATACCATGCCCTATTCCCGTCCCTCCACCGGTAACAATAGCTACTTTGTCAGTCAAGTCAAATACAGACATATCAAAAACTCCTTTCTCTACTCTCTAGTGGTCTCTATCTTGTGAAGCATTCTTGCACCCACACCGCGACGGGTTATCCGCTTGATGCTCACACCGGTGAGGTTCGAGGTAGTGGTCACATGTTTCTGTACCGCTCTGCCAACGGGACGAGAAGCGACGATAGCCCACGTTGCTGCTACGATAACCGGGAGCAAACGCTTCCTTCGGTCTTTGCTCCCCATGACAATAAGGCTGGCTATCCCTGCCATTATCCCAGCTACGACAAGGTTTGTGCCGCAAAATGGCGACAATGCAAGCTCGCTCTCCCCCTTCTGTAGGTGCTCTAAGCCCTCTGTGACGGCGTCACGAACCTCCTCGGTGGGAACATCGCCGTAGATATAGAACCCGTCGAGAGTGGCAAACCCAATCATCCTGGTATTCACACCCACTTTCTTAATTAACAAGGCGATAGTGGCGTGCTCCAGGGCGTGGTTCTGTCGCAACGCAGTGATAATATTGCCGTTCATATCTGCCTCCTACACTATAATTTAAAAGTAGCCTTATTCCGTTCGTCCTGTCCTTCTGCGGAAGGATGTCGAAGGTCCTTTCCTTTTATAGGGTGTAGGTTGGAGCATCCGCTCCAACCAAGCCTAGAGCAGATGCTCTAGGCTACCTATTATAACGTAATAATAAATTTAGTTCGTTCATACATTTGTTTTAGGGCCGTTCATGTTTCTAAAGGCGACTCGCCTATGGCGAGGTTCGACAGGCCTGTCCTGAGCGCAGTCGAAGGGCTCATCGCGAACTGCACCTGTCACGACTTGTTTTCACTATTTGCTGATGTACAGCTACCCATAACGCTTTGGTAAGTTTATGCGATGCTGCGAAACATGTATAGGTAGCTATCGCTCCACATCTAGTAGGCAAGTGTATCAAGCCATCAGATTGGCGTCAAGCCAGAGGTTGTCTACGAACCTGAAACCCCTGTAATTACAGGGGTTTCATCTGTCATTGCGAGGTCGCCGAGGCCGACTTGCCTTTGGCGAGAGCACTAGCGACAAAGCAATCTCGGCTGAGGTGGGCAACCATGAGATTGCCACGCTTCGCCTTCGGCTCCGCTCGCAATGACACGAAGGGGACGGCCCAGCATGACATGGTCAAAGGTAGGGAATGTAGCGTCGTCCTTCCTCAGAAGGACGACATAAAATTCGTTGCCACTCGCAGAGTCGAGTCTTCGACAGGAGTGGCAACGCTACTTATATCGTTGACATAGTTGAACCACCATTGTAACATTGCCGATGTAGCTAGCTACAGAAGTTCCAAAAAATGTTAGCCAATGTGACGAGCTGTGCCGTTGTGGGGTTGGAGGGAGCCATTGTGGAGGTAGAGGTGGACATCGCCTCAGGATTGCCCACCTTCACCATCGTTGGTCTCCCCGATACAGCAGTTCAGGAGGCACGTGAAAGAGTGAGAGCCGCTATCAGGAACTCTGGCCTGACCTTCCCTATGAAGCGAATCACTGTTAACCTCGCACCTGCTGACTTGAAAAAAGAGGGGCCCGCCTATGATCTCCCCATCGCCGTTGGCATTCTCCTCAGCACGGAGCAGGTCTTCGCCGATGTATCACAGATGCTTTTCCTGGGGGAACTCTCCCTCGATGGCAGCCTGCGTCATACACACGGCATTCTCCCCATGGTGGCTGTTGCTAAAGATAAAGGATTTCATACTGTCTTTGTCCCTGCTTCAGATGCCAAGGAAGCCTCCTTGATCGAGGGACTGAAAACAATCCCGGTCAACTCATTGGCCGAGCTGGCATCTCACCTCCGTGGGGAGGCAATCATCCCCGATTACCATCCAAATGGCGAGCTTGAGGATATGGTTTTGGTAAGTGGAGCGGTGATGGACATCGCCCATATAAAGGGACAGGAGCATGTGAAGCGGGCGCTGGAGGTGGCTGCTGCGGGTGGACATAGCATGTTGATGAGCGGTCCTCCCGGCAGTGGCAAGACTTTGCTGGCACGCTCCATGCCATCGATACTGCCCAAAATGAGCATGACTGAGGCATTGGAGGTGACAAAGGTCTACAGCGTGAGCGGGCTTTTACCACAAGACACCCCGTTAGTTATGCAGCGCCCCTTTCGCTCCCCCCATTATACTATCTCCCATGCTGGGCTAGTCGGTGGGGGGCGCTGGCCAAGGCCTGGTGAAATCAGCCTCAGCCATCGCGGGGTGCTCTTCCTTGATGAGTTGCCCGAGTTTGGGCACGCTGTGCTTGAGGTATTGCGCCAGCCCATTGAAGATAAGGTTGTTACTATCAGTCGCGCTCAGGGAAGCCTTACATTTCCAGCGAACTTCATGCTAATTGCAGCGATGAATCCCTGCCCGTGCGGCTATTATGGCGACCCGTTGAAGGAGTGCACCTGCACGCCGGGCATGATCTCTCGCTACCAGAAACGAGTTAGTGGCCCGCTCCTCGATAGGATCGACATCTTCGTGGTAGTGCCACGCATCGAATATGAGAAGCTCACCGACGAAAGACTAGGCGAGGAGTCGGACAGCGTCCGCTCAAGGGT
>Ga0315532_1000516_pt1 | contig 30849 bp, 27 predicted proteins | sample SalMarWE160370MG_FD_203082 | JGI IMG/M metagenome (GOLD analysis project Ga0315532, IMG submission 203082) | Salt marsh sediment microbial communities from the Plum Island Ecosystem LTER, Massachusetts, United States - Salt Marsh Sediment WE1603-70 ...
TTTGTTGCCCTGCTTCTGGGGATAATTGCTGGCGGCTTGGTGGCTGGGTTTCTCCTTGTCCTTAAAATAAAGAAGCGGAGGGAGGCTATTCCCTTTGGCCCCTTCCTCTCTTTAGCCACTATAGTTACCTTACTATGGGGAAGTGATATTCTCAGCTGGTATATGGGCTTTTTTGGATAGTACTTTAGTCTCCCCTCGTTAGTCCACTTACTTTAGTTTTGCTCCAGCTTTGCTTGACAGTTTACATATTTGGGGCGATAATTGCCACAGGTATGAACGTTTATGCGCTATTTACCTTAATTGTTACTATTGCCTATATTCCGCTATTGGTTATGACCATTGGCATCCGCCCCTGGCAGAAGCAGCATAGACTTTTTATCTTATTTCTAGTCCCGGCCATGATTTTTGGCTTCGCTAATTTCTTCTTACGCGGCGATTTCTTCCCGCAATATAATCCCATTTTGCTTAATGTTACCTTCGTTGCATTTACCTGGACGGCAGTGCAATTCTACTGCTTTGTCTCCTCTTTCTTTGCCCCGGGTGAACGACGGTGGTTACCAATTGCCTATGCCACCCTGGCGGCAGTTATCGCTCTGGTGTTCATAGGTTATATCCCCGGAGGGGTTTCTGTCAGCGGTGGCAAGCTTTACCTTGATTATGGAATGGAAATCATCTTTTTAATTATTCCCCTCCTGGTTCTGGCTGGTAGAAGCCTCTACCTTTTCCAGAGAAGACTGAGGGTTTTAGATAATCCGGTGCTCTATAATCAAATAGTTGCTCTCATAATTGGTACCTCTATCATGTTTATTGCATCCGCCTCGATTATCTTTGCCTTAGTTGCTATCCTCCCTTGGGCCGGGGAGTTTCCCATAGCTAATTTGGGCACCGTTATTGTTGCCTTTGTCCTGGGTTATGCCACTATCAGGCAGCAGCTGGTGGACATCAGGTTTGTCGTGCGCCGCGCCTTGAGCTGGCTGATATTGGTTGTTGCCGGCGTCAGTTTCTACGTGCTTTTGTTTCTCCTGCTCCATTTATGGTTGGGTTTTGAGCTCCACCTTATCACTCTAACGGCAGGACTGGGGGTAGCCGCTTTAGTCGGTGTTATTCTTTACTCAATACGGGGAATTCCTCGGGAGAGGATAGACCAGTTTTTTTATCGAAAGACCTATGATGACCGCCAGAAATTATTGGATTTTGTTGGTCGGATACATAATGTTTTCAGTCTCAGGGAGCTGAGTGGTGAGCTATTACTGCTTATTGTTGGCGCCATAAAATGTAAGCGGGCGTGCCTGCTTTTCCCTGAAGGTGAGGGTGGAGGCTTCATCCCCCGCTTTGTTGAGCCCCAAGAAGAAGATAACCCCTTCTCAGCTCTGAAGTTAAGGCACGATAACCCCATTGTCCGCTATTTGAGCAAAAAGCACCGCCTACTGACCATCCAGAGCCTGGACATCATGCCTGAATTTTATTCTCTCTGGGAACAGGAGAGGAAGGAGATTAAAGCCGCCGAGATAGAGCTGTTTATGCCGGTAATAAGCCGGGGTAAGCTGGTCAGCATCCTGATGTTGAGCAAGAAGCAATCAGGCAGGTATTTACTTGATGATATTAGCTTGCTTGAGGACATTACCAGCCGGGTGGCGGTGAGCATAGAGCGGGGGTACCTGCATGAGGAGGTCAGGCAGCGTCAGGAAGAGCTATCGGTGATTGGGCAGCTGGCGGCAATTCTGACCTCCAGCCTGGACATTCGCGAGATATACGATAACTTTGTTAAGGAGCTGGGTAAGGTAGTTGATGTTGATCTGGCAACAATTGCCTTGGTTGAAGAGGATGAGCTCAACCTTCTGGCATTGTCCTCGGAGGGAAACTCAGCCTGGCAGACAGGAGATAAATTACCGCTCAAGGGCACGGCTACCGAGTGGGTGGTAGATCATAAAGCACCCCTGATTGAACCTAACCTGACCGAGGAAAGCCGGTTTTGGACGGGCAAAAACCACCTGAAACAGGGGGTGCAATCAATGGTTTTTCTTCCTCTGCTGGTGAATGATAAGGCTATTGGCAGTCTGAGCCTAGGTAGCCGCCACCCCAATGCCTACGGCCAGAGCCAGGTACAGCTTCTTTCCCAGTTGACTTCCCGGATTGCTATGCCCATTGAAAATGCCCGACTTTATGCTGAAGCTGAGCAGAGGGCGCGCATTGACCAGCTTACCGGTCTGTGGAACCGCCGCCACCTTGAGGAGCGAATTCAGGTTGAGATTGGTCGCCACTCTCGCTATGGCGGCACCTTCTCGCTGATCATTCTTGACCTGGACTTCTTTAAGGCCTTCAATGATAGCTATGGTCACCTGGCTGGGGATAAGCTCCTCAAGCAACTCGGTGCCATTATGAAGGACGCTATCAGGGCTACTGACGAGGCTTTTCGTTATGGTGGTGACGAATTTGCCATCCTTTTGCCACAGACCCCTCTCAGGGATGCCTACGAGGTAGCGGAACGAGTTCGGGATCGGGTTGCCTCGGAAATCAAGGTGGAAGACGTATCGGTTACCGCTAGCTTCGGCTTGGCTAGCTGGCCGGTGGATGGGGTGCGCATAAATGAGGTTATCGCCGCCGCTGATATCGCCCTCTATTACGCCAAGCAAAGCGGTGGCAACCAGTCTCATGCTATTTCCGAAATATTGATACCTTCGCCTAAGCAACCGGCCAAGCTTGAGGTTGAGCAGGACAGGAGTGCCTTTAACCTCATCTGTGCTCTAGCGGCGGCCGTGGACGCCAAAGACCACTATGCCTATAAGCACTCGCAGAAGGTGAGGGAGTATGCCGTAGCCCTGGCTAAGAGCATGGAGCTGGCACCGGCAGATATAGCCAGGTTGAGCACCGCCGCTCTGCTTCATGATATTGGCAAGATTGGCATTAGCGATGAGATACTTAACAAAGCGGGTAAGCTTACCGATGAAGAATGGGAGGTGATAAGGTCTCACCCCCAACTGGGGGCAGATATTGTCAGCAATGTTCCTGAGCTGGCTTCTTGTCTGGCTGGTATTTTGTACCATCATGAGCAATATGATGGCAGTGGTTACCCGGCGGGGCTGAAGGGTGAAGCCATTCCCCTGGATGCTCGTATCCTGGGGGTAGTTGATGCCTTTGCCGCCATGACCTCCGCCCGACCCTACCGCGCCGCCTTCTCCTGTGATGAGGCGGTGGAGGAACTGAGGCGGGGTGCCGGCAAGCAATTTGACCCTAATCTGGTCAAGACCTTCATCCCCACCGCCCAGACTATGGCTCTTGTTACTGCTCAGGAACCAGGTTGAGATTAGACTTAAGGAGAAAGTTATGGAGAAAATAAAGGTATTTATACTCAGTTCCCAATCCCTGTTTCGGCAGGGGGTGCGGCAGTCGCTGGATGGCGCCAGGGAGGTTGAAATCTCGGGCGAGGCTGACGTTACTGAAGAGGTGTTAGCCACTATGGAAAGCTCGTTGCCCGATATAGTCCTGGTTGATATTGATGCCCCGGCTGAGAATGGTCTGAAACTAGCGCGTAAGGTAAGGCAGCGCCTGCCCAATATCGGCGTGGTTGTGCTCACCTCCAGCCCCGATGATGACCAGCTATTTCAGGCGATTAAGGCTCAAGCCTCCGCCTATCTAAGCAAGGAAGTTACCGCTGAGCAGCTTTTTGACATCGTAAAGCGGACGGCTAAGGGTGAACACCCCATAAATGAGAGCCTTGCCGCTCGCCCCAAGGTAGCGGAACAGGTATTACACCACTTCCAGGAACTCTCCCTGGGAAGGGGGACTGAGGTGGTTATCGCCCCGGTCACCCCGAGGGAGCAGGAAATCCTTACCTATATGGCTCAGGGCTATCTTAACAAGCAGATTGCCTTTGCCCTTAAGATTAGTGAGCAAACGGTTAAGAACCATGTCACTTCAATCCTGCGCAAGCTGAATGCCAATGCCCGCACTCAAGCCGTGGTAGAGGCGATAAAGCAGGGCCTGGTCTCTATTACTTAGAAGCTGGCAACCTCGCTTCTTTACACCAGGCACTGATTCGGCTACAATACTACATTGTGCCGTACGCCGTTGTTTTAAGGAAGTAAAACCTATGATTAAAGCTGTCTTTTTTGACCTCTATAATACCCTGGTTACCTATGACCCACCCCGGGAGGAAATCGAGGTCAGGATACTCAAGGAATTTGGCATTGAGGTAAGTCCGGAGTCTTTAGTCCGTCCCATAATGATCGCCGATGACTTTATCTTTAAGGAGCACGCCCGCCTTCCCATACGTAAGCGGTCTAAAGAGGAGACGACGGCTCTGTATATCCAGTATCACGGGATGGTTCTCAAGGAGGCGGGTATAGAAGCGCCCAGGGAGGTCATCGCCGGCATACTGGGCAAATGGATGAGTTTTGATTTGAAGATGGCGCTCTTTGACGATGTCGCTCCTGCCCTGACCAACCTCAAGGAGCGGGGGCTGGTCCTGGGGCTTATTTCCAATGTTGACCGTGATATAGCTCCCCTTTATCAGGGGCTTGGGCTTTCTGCCTGGCTTCAGGTGATGGTCACCTCTCAGGAGGTGGGCTTTAATAAGCCTCACCCTGAGATATTTCAGGCGGCGCTGAAACAGGCTGGGGTTAAGCCCGCAGAGGCAATCTATGTCGGAGACCAGTATCAGATTGATGTGGTGGGGGCTAATAAGGCAGGCATGCGCGGGATTCTTTTAGACCGCGGCGGTTTCTTCGAAGAAACTACCGATTCTCCTAAAATCCGCAGCCTTGCCGAAGTGGCAGAACACCTCAGCGCCTAGACATTGAAGAGGAAGGTAATTACATCCCCATCCTGAACGACGTAGCTTTTACCCTCCCGTCGGAGCAGGCCCCTCTTTTGGCTCTCAGCCAGACTGCCACATTTTGCCAGGTCGGTGTAGCTGATCACCTCCGCTCTAATAAATCCCCGTTCCATATCGGAGTGGATCTTACCGGCGGCTTTTAGGGCGGTGGTGCCCTTTTGAATCGACCAGGCTTTAACCTCCCCTGAGGCTATGGTAAAGAAGGAGATTAAGCCCAGTAGTTCATAGGATAGTTTGATAACGCGGTCAAGCCCGGATTCAGCCAGACCAAAATCAGCCTGAAAGCTCTTGGCAGCCTCATCATCTAGCTGGGCTAGCTCCATCTCCAGCTCGCCGCAGAGGGTGATAACGCTGGACTTGGGCCGCGAGTAGCGGGAGTTAAGTTGCGCCTCTAGAGATTCTGCCTGGGGTATCTGCTCCTCACCGATGTTGACCACTATCAGTAGCGGCTTGGCAGTGAGGAACTGGTAGTTGGCTATGGTCTTAAGCTCCTCATTATTCAGGCTTAGTTCGCGGACGGGCGTCTCTTTTTCCAGTTCGGTCCTGATTCTGGTTAGCAGTTCCTGCTCATGGAGAAGACCCCCGTGCTCAGCCGGCTTAGCTCCCTTCAGCGAGGTTTCTATTCTCTCCAGCCTGTGGTTGATAATGCCTGAGTCGTAAACAGCCAGCTCTAGATTATTGGTGGCAATGTCTCTTTCTACATCGATGCTGCCTTCAACATGGGGGACGCTCTCATTACTAAAGGCTCGGACGACATTGAGCAGGGCATCGGCAGTAGCCAGCTGATTTAAGATTTGACCGCCGCTAGCCTTGACTGAGGCACCAATGTCAGTGTAGCTCACCTCAGCCGGTACTACCTTTTTGGGGTGGAGCATATCGGCTAGAACCTTGAGGCGCGGCTCCGGGATCTTGGTTACGCCAATATGCGGGACGGCAGTGCTGGTATCGGCCTTACCCCTGGTCAGGGCGTTGAAGATAGTGGTCCTGCCGCTCTGCGTCAGCCCGGTGATGCCAATATCAATGCTCATCATTCAATCCCCTGCTTGGTTATCAAGCCGGGCAGCTATTTTTCCTCGATAATAATGGTATCGATATGAACGTCAACTGTAGGTAGTGAGAGCCCGCCGCTTGCCGACGCGGTAACTGGCACGTCACCAATCTCCTGTATCACATCAAAGCCGCTGGTAACTAGACCAAAGATAGTGTAGATCTTGGGTAGTAAATCGCTGAGATTAATCAGGGTGATGAAGAACTGGCTGCCATTGGTATCGGGACCAAAAATGACCATAGCCACGGTGCCCGCAACGTATTCCCGTGTCACTTCCTCATCGGCAAAAGTATATCCTGGGCCACCTTTCCCCGTGCCTGTTGGGTCACCGGTGGTGATGATGAAGTCCTTCACCACTTTGTGAAACTTTACGCCGTCATAGAAACCCTGGCGAGCCAGGAAAACGAAATTATTGACGGCGAGGGGGGCATCTTCAGGGAAAAGCTGTACCACGATGTCACCAAAGTTAGTCTTGATGGTTGCCTCGTATTCTCTGCTCTGGTCGATGGTCATCGGCGGTGGGCTGGACCACTGCATAATCCCATCTGTTTCTGTTGGAGGGGAGGGTGTCTCTTCTGCTGGGGGAGCATCTGTTTCTGCTGGGGGAACGGATGTATCTTCTGTTGGGGGAGTATATGTCTCTCCTGTGAGGGGGTTGGATGTCACCGGGCCACAGGCTGAGAACATCATTACTATAGCAACTAAGAACACGAACCAGAGAAATTTCTTCGTCTTTTTCATTTTTTCTCCTTAGCAATATACTCTTTAGTTTAGCACCATAGCCTAGCATCAGTAAATAGCCCGTGGTAAAATAGGGAGACCTAAAATAATGAAGGCGGACCTTGCTGTATATATTATTTGGTGAGGACGATTTTTCTCTAACCAAGTCGCTTGGGGAGATAAAACAGGGGCTGGGCGACCAGTCTCTGCTGATGGCTAATACCACTATCCTTGATGGCCAGCAGGTGACCCTAGACCAGTTAAGGGCTGTCGTTGAGACCGTGCCCTTTCTGGCGGAGAAGCGCCTGGCTATTGTCCAGGGGTTGCTGGGACGCTTTGAACCTACCACCAAACCCCGCCGGCGGAAGAAGGCAACCTCCCCGGCGGAAAAGGAAGCAGAATATAAGTCCTTTGCTGACTGCCTAACTACAATTCCTGAGGGTACGGTTCTGGTCCTGGTGGACGGTAAGATAAAGAGCGGTAACCCTCTGCTCAAGCAGCTTTTACCGCGAGCAGAGGTAAGGTCTTTTCCCACACTTAAAGGGGATAAACTGCTTCAGTGGATTAAGCGTGAGGTGGCGGAACAGGGCGCCAGCATTTCCCCGGAGGCGGTGGATTTACTGGCTAAACTGGTGGGGGGCAACCTCTGGGTTATGACCAACGAGATAACTAAGCTGGCATTATTTACCTCAGGCCGGCGTATTGAGGTGGAGGATATTAAGGCGGTAGTCAGCTCGGCGCAGGAGACTAGCGTCTTTGCCATGGTTGATGCTATCCTTGACTTTAAGGCTGGAGTGGCGGAGCAACTGCTGGAGGAGTTATTGCAGAGAGGCGCCTCTGCCGCCTATCTTCTGGTCATGCTCTCCCGGCAGGTTCGGCTGGTTGTTCGGGCTAGTGCCTTAAGGCGCCAGCGGAGACCTGATGTGGAGATTCAGGACAGATTGGGTTTGACCTCGGAGTTTGTCTTGCGTAAGACATTAGACCAGGCTCAGCGGTATCCCCTGGAGCGGCTCAGGGAGGTATATGATAAGCTTCTGGAAGCTGACCTATCAATTAAGACGGGAAAATATGAAGGGGGTCTTGCCCTTAATCTGCTCATTGCCGAGCTTTCTCAGCAGCGAAGGGTAGCCAGGTAACGGTTTAATATGAAAGCAAGTCATAAACTACCGGTTTTAGCCATAGACCTTGGTGGCACCAAGACGATGGCGGCTATTGTTTCCCACCCCCCTCAGATAGTAGCCAGGGATTACTTTCTCACCCTGGCTGATAAGGGAGTGGAGGCGGTAACGGGGAGGATATTTTCGGCTGTAGACCGCCTCCTCAGCGCCGAAAATATAGACCCTTCTCAACTGCATAGCATAAGCATTGCCGCTGCCGGTGCCATAGACCCTGAGCGGGGGCTGGTAACCTCCTCACCAAATCTCCCCGGCTGGCGTGATGTTCCGCTGAGAGACATTATAAACAAGAGGTATAAGGTTAATACCGTTTTAATCAACGATGCCAATGCCGAGGCTTTAGGCGAACACCGGCTTGGCGCCGGGAAGGGGGTAAGCAACCTTATCTTCATTACCATTGGTACCGGCATTGGCGGCGGCATCATCATCAATGACAGGCTATACACAGGAGCCAGCGGCAGTGCCGGAGAGATAGGGCATATTACCATTGATGTTAACGGACCAAGGTGTAGCTGTGGTAATATCGGCTGCTGGGAAATGCTCGCCTCGGGTAGGGCAATGGCTAGGGAAGCCAAGGACCGTATCAGGGGTGGGGAGAAGTCCATCCTCACCGAGATGGTTAAGGGAGAGATAGAGGAAATCACCACCGAGAAGATTGGTCTGGTGGCTGGGAAGGGGGACTCTCTCGCCCTGGAGGTTATTTCCCGGGCGGCAACCTATCTTGGTATCGGCATGGTGAACCTGGTTAATACCTTTAATCCGGAGATGATTATCGTTGGTGGTGGGGTGGCAAAAATGGGTGAGCTTTTGCTGGAACCAGCGCGGCAGGTGGTCAGGGAGAGGGCGTTTAAGCTGGCGGCTGAGGTGGTGCGCATAGTTCCCACCCAGCTTGGCGATGACGGAGGGGTGCTCGGTGGGGCTATCTTCGCCTATTCGTTGACAGGCGATATGGGTTAAACTAAAATCGTAGGTAATTATGACTGGTGACGAAGTTAGAGCGGCATTTCTGAGCTTCTTTGAGAAGAAGAGGCATAAGGTTATTCCCAGCTCCTCTTTGATACCCCGGGATGACCCTACCCTGCTGCTTACCAGTGCCGGCATGGTGCCGTTCAAGCCCTATTTTCTGGGGGAGGCAGTGCCGCCTAGCCCCCGTCTGGCGTCCTGCCAGAAGTGCTTTCGCACCACTGACATTACCTCGGTGGGCGACCCCAGCCACCTTACCTTTTTTGAGATGCTGGGCAACTTTAGCGTTGGCGACTACTTTAAGCGGGAGGCGATTAACTGGGCCTGGGAGTTCGTTACCGAGCGCTTAAAACTTTCCCCCCGGCGGCTGTGGGTAACCATATTTCTTGACGATGATGAGTCCTTCCGCATCTGGCGGGAGGTGGGTGTCCCTGAGAAAAGAATTTTGAGGTTCGGCGAGGAGGATAACTTCTGGGGGCCGGCCGGTGATTCCGGACCCTGTGGTCCCTGCAGTGAAATCCACTACGACTTCGGGGAGAAGGTCGGCTGCGGCAAGCCGTCCTGCGCCCCCAACTGCGGCTGCGCCCGCTTCTCCGAGATATGGAACCTGGTCTTCACCCAGTATAACCAGGACAAAGACGGTAACCGCACTCTGCTCGCCAAGCCAAACATTGATACCGGCATGGGTCTGGAGAGGACGGCTGCCGTCGTTCAGGGCAAGACCTCTGTCTACGAAACCGACCTCTTCATCCCTCTGCTGGATTGCGTCTCTGAGCTTACGGGAAAGAAGTACGGCTCTAACCAGGTTGTAGATAATGCCATGCGGGTTATCGCTGAGCATGCCCGTGGGATTGCCTTTCTTATCGCTGACGGCGTGATTCCCAACAATGAGGGGCGGGGTTATGTATTGAGACGACTGCTGAGGCGCACCTCCCTTTTCGGGCGGAGGCTGGGGCTGGATAAGCCCTTTATTAAAGAAATAGCCAGGGCTACTATTGCCCAGATGGGGCACATCTACCCCGAGCTAGTCCAGAGGCAGGAATTTATTCTGCAGGTAACCGAGCTTGAGGAAGCCAGGTTTAGCGCCGCGCTCAATACGGGGCTGGAGCTGCTGGACAGGATTATGGAGGAAGCCTCGGGCGAAGGAGTAAATAAAATCTCGGGCGAGCAGGCGTTCAAGCTCTATGATACCTACGGCTTTCCTAAGGAGCTGACCGAGGAGATTGCCGCTGAGCGTGGCTTCTCTGTGGACTCGGAAGGTTTTGAGAAGGAGATGGGGAGGCAGCGAGAGAGGGCTAAAGAAGCCCAGAAGGTTGAAGTAACCTTGACTGAGGGAACTGGATTAAATACCCAGCTTAACATTGAGAGCACTGATTTTGTTGGTTATGATGAACTGAAATGTAAGTCCACCATTCTTGAGATGCTGGTTAAAAATAAGTCCACGGCTAAGATAAAAGAGGGGCAGGAGGCAATTGTTATATTAGAAGCCACCCCCTTCTATGCCGAAATGGGGGGTCAGGTGGGTGATACCGGCGAGATACGCAGCCCTTCGGGGCGCTTTCTGGTCACCAGTACCGTTCGGGTTCCCCCGGACATTATTGTCCATCAGGGCAAGGTTACTGAGGGCAGCCTTAGTGTCGGCGATGAGGTTGAGGCTATAGTGGACGAGGAACGGCGGCTTGATATCGCCCGCAACCACACCGCCACCCATTTGCTCCAGTCGGCGCTGCGCCAGGTGCTGGGTGAGCATGTCCAGCAGAGAGGCTCGCTGGTCGCCCCGGACCGACTTAGGTTTGACTTCTCTCACCTGACGGCGCTGACCAAAAAGCAGCTAGCCGAGGTAAACAAAATCGTCAATGATAAAATCCGCCAGAACTTCAGGGTATATGCCGATGATATGTCCTATAAGAAGGCTATAGACGAGGGGGCTATCGCTATCTTTGACGAGAAATACGGAGACGAAGTCCGCGTGGTGAAGATTAGCGAGACAGTAATCAGCGCTGAGCTCTGTGGCGGCACCCATGTCGCTGCCACGGGGGAGATAGGCTTCTTTCATATTATCAGCGAGAGTAGCATTGGCTCCGGCTTAAGGCGTATTGAAGCCGTTACCGGCAGGGGGGCGGAGGCATATATTAACGAGCGCTTATCTGATTTACAGGAGATTGCCGACAATCTGGAAGCCAAACTGGAGAAGGAGCGCAAGCAAAGCCTGTCCCTGGAGAGGGAGCTGGCCAGGCTGAGGGCGGAGTCTTTGCTACCTCAGGCGGAAGTAGTTAAAGGGGTAACGGTATTGGTGGCCAATATCCCCTCTTCACGGCTGGAGATTCTGCGGGAGATGAGCGATTTCCTCAGGGACAAACTAAAGAGTGCCATCATAGTTCTGGGCACCGTCTATGAGGATAAGCCCGCCTTTCTGGCCGTGGTAACCCCGGATTTGGTGGCTAAAGGCTACAACGCCGGGGATATAGTCAAGAAGGTGGCTGGGGTTACCGGCGGCAGTGGTGGCGGCAAGCCGGGTCTGGCTCAGGCGGGGGGTAAGGATAAGAAAAAGCTGGACGAAGCCCTCAAGCTGGTAAAAGGCTTAATATAATGCGTAGCCTGGGGCTTGATATCGGGGACAGAAGAATCGGGGTTGCGCTCAGCGACCCTGACGGTATACTAGCCAGCCCACTCACTATTATCAACCGCAGCGATGAGAGCCTTGATATAGAGGCTATTATTGACATCATCAAAAGGCAGGAGGTGGAGCGGGTTATTGTTGGCTTGCCATACTCCCTGGACGGCAGCCTGGGCGAGCAGGCAGAAAAGGTAAAAGCATTTACCCAGAAGCTGGGTAATCGCATTCAAATCCCTCTGGAGTACAGGGATGAGCGTTTTACCACAGTAATGGCGGAGCGCCTGGGACGGGCTGGCGGCAAAAAGACGAAAAGAAAAGCCAGGCATGACGCTCAAGCCGCAGCCCTCATTTTGCAGGGCTATCTGGATGAAGGGCGTGAGCCGGGGTTGCCCTAGATGGACTTTAATCTTAGCGAACAGGATAAGATGCTGCAGAAGGCGGCGGGGGAGTTTGCTGCTAAGCTGGTCAAGCCCAGAGCCGCTGAAATTGACTCAAGCGGCGAGTTTCCCTTTGGCCTGGTCAAGGAAATGGGTAAGCGGGGATATTTGGGCTTGCCCTATCCCGCCAAGTACGAGGGTAGCGGGGCTGGTTATCTGAGCTACGCCCTGGCGCTGGAGCAGATTTGCCAGGCATCAATGACCGCTGGCGCCGTTATGGCCATAAATACCGTCACCGAGGAGGCGATATTTCGCTTCGGCGGTGAGGAGCAGAAAAAGACCTTACTTGCTCCCCTGGCTCAAGGCAAGTTGCTGGGCGGTATCGCCTTTACCGAGGCTGAGACCGGCTCCGACCCGAAGGCAATTACTACCGTTGCCCATAAAAGCGGTGATGGCTATGTAATCACCGGGCAGAAACAGTTTGTCGCCCTTGCCCCGGCGGCTAATCTAGCCCTGGTTTTTACCAAGCGTGAGGGGGAGGGATTAAACGCCTTTATTATAGATACTTCATCTTCGGGGTATAATGTCCGCGAGCCGTGTGAGACTATGGGGTTGAGGGGGTTGGGCACCTCGGTGGTTTATCTTGATGAGGTTCATGTCCCGGAGCAAAACCTCATTGGGGATGAGGGGCAGGGTTTTGATATCCTCCTTGAGGCGATTTCCCTGGCGAGGCTGGGGGTAGCGGTGGAGGGTGTGGCCGTGGCTCAGGCAGCGCTGGAAATCTCCCTGGATTACGCCCGGCAGAGAAAAGCCATGGGCAAACCGCTTGCCAAGCTAGCTACCATCCAGTGGCACCTGGCGGAGATGGCGAGCCGCATAGAGGCGGGGAGGTGGCTGGTATACCGCACCGCCTTCCTCCGTGACCAGGGGCTAGACATTAAATATGAGTCTTCAATAGCCAAGCTCTTTGCCTCCCAGATGGCGGTTGAGGTTACCAGCATGGCGATGCAGATTTGCGGCTCATACGGCACGATGAAGACCATGCCCCTAGAGAGGCTGTACCGGGATGCCAAGATGACCGAGATATACGTTGGCATCTCGGAGATACAGCGCAGTATTATTTCTAGTTATTTAATTTGAAAGTGACTAGCTTCCGTTTGGTAAAGACCTGCCCCCAAAGCAAGGCTCGTGCTGGAGAGTTGCTGATACCCCATGGCGTGGTGCCGACGCCGGTATTTCTGCCCGTAGCGAGCCAGGGTGCAGTTAAAACCCTTACCCCTCAAGAAGTTAAAGATTTGGGCTTTGCTATGGTGCTGGCTAATACCTACCACCTTTACCTGAGACCGGGCATCGACGTTATTGAGAAGGTGGGTGGTTTACATAACTTTATGGGCTGGGAAGGGGCTATTCTCACCGACAGCGGCGGCTATCAGGTATTTTCCCTCGCCCGGCTGCGCCGGGTGGGCGATAACGGGGTTATATTCCGCTCCCATATTGACGGCAGCGAGCATAATATCACCCCGGAGCTGGTTATCCAGTTTCAGGAGAGCCTCGGTGCCGACATTATTATGGTCTTAGACGAATGCCCGCCGCATGATGAAGATTTTAAGAAGGTAAAGCGGGCGACGGAGAGGACGCACCGCTGGGCGGAGAGGTGCCAGAAGGCGCAAAAGCGCCGCGACCAGGCGCTGTACGCCATTGTCCAGGGGGGCGTCTTTCCCGAGCTGCGGCGCCAGTCGGCGGAATACCTTACTTCATTAGACTTTCCCGGTTATGCTATTGGCGGCTTGAGCCTCGGCGAGCCGAAGAAGGTGACCTTTGCCATGGTTGAAGAAACAGTAGCCCTTTTGCCTGAGGATAAGCCGCGTTATCTGATGGGGGTGGGCTCCCCCGAGGATATTGTTGAGGCGGTAGCCAGGGGGTGTGATATATTTGATAGCGCCCTGCCCACCCGCGTCGCCAGGAACGGCGCCCTCTTTAGCTGGGAGGGGAGGCAGAACATCCGCAATGCCGCCTTCAGCCGGATGGAGCAGCCCATTTTAGCTGGCTGTGATTGCTATACCTGCCGCAATTTTTCCGCTGCTTATCTACACCACCTCTTTAACAGCGACGAATTGCTTGCCCATAGGCTGGCTACTATTCATAACCTGAGCTTTATTAGTAATTTAATGAATAAAATAAGAGGTGCCATTCAAGATGGCACCTTCGTTGCTTTTAAGGATAGCTTCTTAAAAAATTACCAGCCGACCGATGAAGAGGTACGGCTCAGCCAGAAACAGAAGTGGCTTAAAGCGCGCAATTTGGGTGGCTAGACCCCGGCAAAGTTATTAATCGTGTCAACCCTTATCCCCCTGGAGGTAGCCCAGCCAATCCCGGCTTCAATGTTTTTCTCCTCTCCCTCAAGCTCCAGTTCTATCCAGCCTCTGTCCTCAGCGGCATTCGCCCTATGGATATTGGTCACTAAATGGAACTGCTGACCGAGCTCATAGATAATTGGCTCGGAGCTTACATTGGGTTGAAAGGTGAACATTACTCTTCGTTTTGCCATTTATACCTCCTTTAGGCTGAAGTTCCCATTTTATGAAAGCGCTTTGCGATAAGTCCGGCTTCATTAATTATACCATCAATAATCTCTTTTACCGAGGGCAGTTCGTGTATCAGCCCTACCACCTGGCCGCAGGCGATAACGCCGTCATTGACGTCGCCGCTGATGTAACTCTCCCTGCTTCTGTCACCGCTTATAAAAGGCAGGAGCTCTTCCAGTGTCGCCCCTTTTTCTTCCAGCTCCAGCACCCTCTGTGAGAACTCGGTCTTCATTACCCGGGCCGTGTTTTTGATGGAGCGCTCAATCATCAGGGTATCCGTTTCCCCGGCGTTTACCATCCACTGGGCGATTTTAGGATTTATGGGACATTCTTTGCTGGCCATAAAGCGGGTGCCCATAAGCATGCCCTCAGCGCCCAGAGCCAAGGCGGCGGCAAAGCCCCTGCCGTCGCCGATACCACCGCCGACAATGACCGGGATTTTCACCGCATCTACGGTAATAGGGACGAGGACTAAAGAGGTTACCTCATCCATGCCCGGGTGCCCCGCCGCTTCAAAGCCGACAATGGTTACCGCATCCACCCCCAGCCGCTCTGCGCTTTTGGCATCTTTTACCCTGGCTACCTTGTGCATCACCTTTACCTTAGCCTCTTTGAGCTGCTTCATATATGGTTCCGGGCTTCGCCCTGCGGTCTCGATTATCTTTACTCCCCCCTCAAGGGCAACGTCAATGTGCCGCTGGTAGTCTACCGCCTGTATGGTGGGCAGCAGGGTGATATTTACGGCGAAGGGCTTATCGGTCAGGCTTCTGGTCTTTTTAATCTCCTCACGGAGCTCTTCGGCGGTGGGTAAGGTCAGGGCGGAAAGAATGCCCAGCCCCCCAGCATTGGAAACGGCGGCTACCAGCTCCGCCCGCGAGAGCCATAGCAGTGCCCCTTGGATGATGGGGTATTTAATGCCGAACATTTCGGTAATCCTGGTTTTGAACATGGCTAGTCCTCTATAGACGTTGGAGAGACCTTTACCTCGCCCCACACTCCCATTTTATCGTCCTTAATGATGATTACCCCGCTCACTCCATCGATACTCTGGGCAAGCTCAATCCCCAGAGGGATGTCACCGGGCTGGATAATGAGGTTGCCGATGGCGGTGGCAACAGCATCAGCCAGGGCGGCTGATTTGGAGAGGACTATAGCAGCATCGGCTTTACCAAAGCTCAGGGAATGCCCCACCGTCCCCGAGGAGGTGCAAATGCCTATCGGCGTGTCCTCCCCGTTGATTTCCAGGGCAATCTTACCGCTTAACGGTGATTTTCCAGCGAAAATTCCTATCAGCCTTTTCTTCAGGGTCTTGAGGTAGATATCGCCGCCGTTTTCCACGATAATCTCCGGGGAGAGGGGGAGAAGCTCGCTACCAACAGACTCGGCGATAGCCCCGGCTACTGCCGCCATGGGACCGACGCCGGCTTTTTCTGCCGCTTCTGTCATCTGGGTTATAATAGGCGGGGCGTTATTCTCGGCGGCAATGGGCTCAAGGGAGGTGAGGAATGAGGGGTGTTGTTCAATATAGCGCTCCAGCATGCCGCGATATTTCATTACCAGCTTGAGGGCTTTTGGTTCCAGGTTGGACGAGGCGCGGATGTATAAATCCGTCTCCTTTACCACCGCCTTAAACGAGGTCAGGTCTTTATCTTTAACCCAGTGGCGATAGCTCCTAGGTTGGTACATTGGCTAAAAATGTACCTCCATGGCTCGCGGGGGGCAAGCCTTTATGCATAGCCCGCAGGCGACACATTTTTCGTTAAGAAAGTTGACCCGCCTGGTGGTGGGGTCAACCTCAAAGGCGCCGGAGGGGCAGATGGTGACGCAGGCACCGCAGTGGGTGCACCTTTCCTCGTTGCGGATAAAATTCTGGCTCAGCGATTCTATTCTTACCCCGGTCTCGGTCAGATACCTGATGCCCTTGTCGTACTCTTTCTGCTCGCCGCTCAGTTCCAGCACCAGCAGCCCTTCCTCCTCGGGGGTGACAAATGCCTTTAAAATATTAAATTCGAGGTCGTAGTCCTTAGCCAGCCGGCAGACTATGGCACGCTCCACAATTCGCTTGGGGAAGTGCAGGACTATTCTTCGGGAAACAGCCATCTTTTCTCCTTTTTGCCCTTTTATTCCAGCGGGCGTTCCTTGAGCGGCTTAAGGGTTATCCCTGATTCCACCCCGGGCAGGGGTGCTACCGGCTCAGTCAAGAAGAATTTGCCGGACTTTATCCACTCCTTTAAGACATTGGCGATCTCTACTGCCCTCGGGTAGCTGGAGAGGGAGGCGGTGGGCACCTCTTTACCCTTAAGCTTTACCTTGCCGCTCCTGAGCTGGGCGTAGCTGACTTCGCCAAGGATATCCGCTTTCAGGTTGGGGTAGTCTTTGGCATAATCAACGACAGCGCCTAAAATCTCGTCATCGGTTACGGTGGTATAGCCTAGGATTTCCTCCGAGAGTATGGGGATGGGTACGCCAATGCCTACGGTCAGGGTAGTGCCGTAGCCGAGCATACTGGTTCCCACCAGCCACCTCGGGCTCATCTGTTTCAGGTCGCCTATTACAGCCAGAGCCCCCGCCCCCCTCGTGGGGACACCCTTTTCGGTGCGGGGCACATCTGGGTTGTGCTGGGTGCCGTGCCAGGCGACAAAGCCGGTGCCGCCCCCCAGGAATATCTTGGTGCCGATGCCGATAGTTTTATAATAGGGGTCGTTAAGCAGGGGGGAGAGCTGCCCGGCGGTGGCATAATTTATATTACCCAGCTTTGCCCGCAACACACCCATATAGGTATAGATTGTTGTATCTGAGGTATTTGCCGCCACGTTATAATTCTGGTAGGCATTCCTGATGTTAAACAGTATAGCCTCGTTTATGTCCTTTATATTAATCCAGGTCTCAAGCCTTTTCCTGGGGTAGCAGTCGGTGCCGTAGGCGGTCGCCACCAGCCTGATATCCTTGCCGGCGGCAAGCTCCTCAATCACATGCCCGCCCCCGTAGTTAAACTCGCCGGGGTGGACCTTATTTCTGGGGTCATCATCGGGGAGGGCGTTGGCGCCGATAAATAGGTCTACCGCCGCCAGGCCGGCATAAGCCGGGACGTCGTTAAGAGAGACTCTGCCCCCGCCGAACTTGATTCTTGGCTTGGCATGCCCGGTATTAAGATAGGCGCCAGATGAGCACATTGGGCCGAAGGTGCCGGTGGTGACCACGTCTACCTCCTGGGCTGCCTTCTTAATGCCCTTGTCCCGGGCAATGCCTATTATCTCCTCGGCGGTGACCACCACCACCGTGCCCTTTTTTATCTTCTCGTTTATTTCAGCGATTGTTTTTGCCATATCTCCCAGATGATAGTATTAAACCAAAGGCTTGTCAATTTGCCTCTTAGGTTGAAGCCCACCTTACCATAAGCTATAATCGGGGGTAAGATAGCAGGAGGCAGTCTTGCTTAAAACTCATAGCTGCGGCGGGCTTCGCAAAGAAAATATTGGCTCTGAAGTGGCACTGGCGGGGTGGGTGGACCGCCGCCGGGACCACGGGGGGCTGATTTTCATTGACCTGCGTGATAGAGAAGGCATAGTTCAGGTGGTATTCAACCCTGAAACATCGCCCGATTGCCATAAGATAGCCAGCGATATGCGCAGCGAATACGTAATTAGGGTCAGCGGCAAGGTTGCCCCCCGCCCTAAGGGGACGGAGAACACTAAATTGCCCACCGGTGATATTGAGGTTATCGCTGATAGTGTCACCATACTTAATCCGTCAAAGACACCGCCCTTTTATATCAATGAAGAGGTTGAGGTGGAAGAGAATCTCAGGCTGAAGTATCGCTACCTTGACCTGAGGCGGGCTCGGATGAAAGAGAACCTTCTCCTTCGCCACCGGGTGGTGAAATTTATGCGTGATTTTCTATCGGCTCGGGGGTTTATTGAGATAGAAACACCCATTCTGATTAAGAGTACCCCTGAGGGGGCTCGTGACTATCTGGTGCCCAGCCGTATCCAGCCGGGGAAGTTCTATGCCCTTCCCCAGTCGCCCCAGCAAATAAAACAGCTACTGATGGTCGCCGGGTTTGAGAAGTACTTTCAGATAGCCAAGTGCTTCCGTGACGAGGACACAAGGGCTGACCGCCAGCCTGAGTTCACCCAGCTTGATATAGAGATGAGCTTTGTTGAGGAGGAGGATATCCTTGACCTGCTTGAGGAGCTTTTCACCTCACTGGTGGAGACGATTAAGCCCGAGATACAGCTGGTAAAGCCCTTCCCCCGCCTTAGCTACGCCGAGGTGATGGAGCGTTACGGTGAGGATAAGCCCGACCTGAGGTTCGGGCTGGAGCTTAAGGATTTGACCGATATCGCCGTTAAGTCTGACTTTGCCGTCTTTCGCTCTGCCATTGACCAGGGGGGTAGGGTGAAGGGCATTTGTGCCCCCGGCTGCGGGGATTATAGCCGCAGTCAGCTTGAGGAATTGAATAAGCTGGTGCGGAGCCTCGGTGCTGGAGGCCTGGTAACCATGGCGCTGGGCAGCGGAGGTGGCAAGCTGGATGGGCTAACCATGGAGATGGTAAAGTCCGTTGCCGCCAAGTTTCTGACTATGGACCAGATTAAGCAGATGGGGCAGCGTTTGGGGGCTAATACGGGAGACCTGCTGCTTATCGTTGCCGGCAAAGCGGAAATAGTTGATACGGCGCTGAGCGGGCTGCGCCAGGAGATGGGACGTCGGCTTGGGCTTGCCGACCCCAATCTTTTTTCCTTCGCCTTTATTGTGGATTTCCCCTTACTACTGAAGAATGAAGAGGCAGGGCTTTGGGAGCCAATGCATCACCCCTTTACCGCCCCCAAGGACGAGGATATACCGTTAGTTGACAGCGCTCCGGAGAAGGTGAGGGGTAAGCACTACGACTTTGTTCTCAACGGCTATGAGATTGCCGGCGGCAGCATCAGGATTTACACCAGCGAGCTTCAGAGGAAGATATTCAGGTTGCTGGGCTATAGCGATAAGGAGATTAACGAGCGCTTCGGGCATCTGCTTGAGGCTTTTGACTACGGCGCCCCTCCCCACGGCGGTGTTGCCCCCGGCATTGACCGCATTGTGATGCTGCTGGCGGGCGAGGAGACAATCAGGGAGGTTATTGCCTTTCCCAAGAACCAGAGCGCTACCGATTTAACCTTTGATGCCCCCTCGCCGGTCAGCGAAGAGCAGCTAAAGGAATTGCACCTACGCCTGCGGGAGGAAGAATGAAGGTAACAAAAGAAAAAGAGGAAAATCGCCAGGTATTTCTCAGGGTTGAGATGGAGCCGGCTGAGGTGGAGAAGCATCTGGAGGAGTCTTACCGCCAGCTGGTTGATAGAGCCAATATCCCCGGCTTTCGTAAGGGGAAGGCATCACGGGACGTACTGGAACGCCATATAGGCAAGGAAGGCCTTCTTGAGGAGGCGCTAAATCATCTGCTCCCTCAGGCTTATGAGGAGGCGATTAAGGAGCAGGGGATTGAGGCTTTCGCCCGCCCTTCCATTGAAATAGAGCAGACTGACCCCCTGGTATTTAAGGCGACAGTCCCGCTAGAACCTGTAATCAAGCTTGGCGATTACCATCAGATTCGTCTCACCCCAAATCCGGTAGAGGTGACCGAGGATAATATTAAGGCCGTGATGGAACAGCTGCGCCGTCAGCACGGCACCTGGGAGCCTGTGGAGCGTGAGGTAGGCTTTGATGACCTAGTGAGCTTAGACATTGAAAGTAATATAGAAGAAAAGCCGTTTATAAACCAGCAGGGGGTCCAATATCAGGTCCTCCGTGACTACCCCGTCCCCGCGCCCGGCTTTGCCGAGCAGCTAGTTGGGGTGAAGGGTGGTGAGGAGAAGGAGTTTAAGCTCAAGCTCCCTGAAGATTACCCCAGGGCTGAGGTAGCGGGAAAAGAAGCTAACTTTAAGGTAAAGGTCAGCGAGATAAAGCAGCTGAAGCTCCCCCCGCTGAATGATGAATTTGCCGCCTTGATTGAACCTGAGTTGAAGACCCTGGACTCGCTGCGGAAGAAAGTCTCAGAAAACCTGCGTCTCAGGGCTGAGGAGAAAAGCAGGGAGGAGTTTGAGGAGCGACTGGTTGATAGTGTGGCTGAGCAGAGCCAGGTGGAATTTCCACCGCTTCTGGCTGATATGGAGATTGCCCAGCTCCTTGAGCAGCAGGCAAGGTGGATGCAGGCAACCGGCGGCCAGACTAACAAGAGTGGGGAGGAATTGCGGGAGGAGATGCGTCCGCTGGCAGCAAAGAGGGTTACCCGCTCGTTGGTTTTGGAGAAGGTCGCCGAGGAGGAGAAGATTAAGGTTAGTGATGATGAGATACACGCCGAGATGGAAAAGCTGGCGCCGAATATTACCGACAATAAGGACGAACTGCAGAAGTTTTTAGATTCGCCCCAGGCTCATAGCTCGGTTGAGCAGCTAGTGGCACGGCGAAAGGCGATACAGCGGCTGGTGGAAATAGCCGGAGGCTCAAAGAAGGTGAGAAAAAGTAAGGAATGAGTTATAATTATATGACACTATTTCCCAGGGGGAGGAGAGAAATGAATGGTCAACCGATGAACGTGATACCGATGGTGATTGAAAGTGGTGCCAGGGGGGAGCGGGCCTTTGATATATACTCGTTGCTGCTGAAGGAGCGGATTGTTTTCCTGGGTATGCCGATTAATGACCAGGAGGCTAATGTTGTTATTGCTCAGCTCCTCTATCTTGAGCGGGAGGACCCGGACAAGGATATAAGCCTCTATGTTCACTGCCCCGGTGGTATCATCTCCGCCGGTCTGGCTATTTATGATACCATACAGCTCATAAAACCTGACGTCTCCACTATTTGTGTCGGGCTGGCGGCGAGTATGGGGACACTGCTTCTCTGTTCCGGGACTAAGGGCAAGCGCTATGCCCTGCCCCACTCCACTATACACCTGCACCAGGCGTTTGGTGGCGCCCAGGGGCAGGCCGCCGATGTGGAGATTGCCGCCCGGGAGATTATGCGCATGCAGGAGCTAATCCGTAATATTTTAGCTAAGCACACCGGTCAGCCGATTGAAAAAATAGCCCATGATACCGACCGGGACTTCTACCTTAACCCGGAGCAGGCGGTGGAATACGGCATTATCGATGAAATCCTGCTCAAGCCGTCAAAGTAGCTATAGCTTTTGCTTGTAAAGCTCCTGGTAGCGCTGAGCCAGTTCCCCTAGGGTGGGTAAAGCCTCTCTGGCTCCTATTTTAGCAATACAGAACTGGGCTACAATATTGCCCAGACGGCCGCATTCCTCAAGACCTTTTCCCTTAACTACCCCGTAGAGAAATCCGGCGGCGAAGGCATCACCGGCGCCGGTGGTATCCACCCCAGCCCCCATATCTGGGCTCAAGGGTTCAACTATATGTTCATCCTCGGCGTCTTTGATATAGCCGACGGCGGTCACATTGTCCAGTTTTCCCCCTGTGCCCAGCGTAACCACCACCTTCTGGCAGCCCTGCCTGAGACAGCTTTCAGCCCCGGCGATAACATCCTTCCCCGTTAGTTGCCGCATCTCACCCTGGTTAAGGAACAAGAGGTAGGTCCTGTTAAGTATCGGGGCCAGGTTTTGAAGCCCCTTGACGGCATATAGCGCCCCGGGGGCGAAGCTGAGCTTGACCGAAGAGTCCAGCCTGTCCACTAATTCCAGCACTACCTTGAACTGCCTGTCATCGGCAAAGGAGGAGAGGTGGAGCATCCCCGCCCCGTTGATATAGGCAGGGTCAAAGTCATCCACGGTGAGCAGGTTATTAGCGCCGGGCATGACGTAGAGGGAACGCCTGCCCCACTTGTCGCTGAGGCATAATACCGTGCCTGTTTTCGCCTCTCTTTTTACCCTGATACCGGTGGTATTTACCCCCACTTTTTGAAAGTCCTGGAGCAGTATCTTGCCGTAATCGTCATCGCCAACGACACCGCAGAAGCTGGCGCTCACCCCCAGTTTTGCCAGAGCGTAGATGGTGTTAGCCGCCGAGCCGCCGGGGGATGATTTAGTCTCAAGTGCCACCGCCTCGCCGTCCTCAAGGATGCGCTCCACCATCTTGATGTGGTCTATATTCAGTGCTCCCAGCCCTACTATTTGGATATTCACTTTATAAACCCCACCTCCTGCGTTTTTCTTCCCAGCCCCACACCTTTTTAACCTTTGTTTATCTTCCCACCCAGCCCCACACCTTTTTAACCTTTGTTTATCTTCCCACCCAGCCCACCCTAATGTGCTTTGCCTCTAAAACTCTCTTTTACCCTTCCCTTAATGGTGGGGGTAAACCCCTTCCTCTTAAGGGCGGTGGGTGAGTTCCTTTTCCCTATTTCGTTACCCCTTCCTTAAAGGGCGGTGGGTGGGAAAAGATATAAAAAGGGATAGGCGAGAAAGGCTCACCCCAGCTTGGCTGCCTCCTCCCTTACTAATCGTCTCATTTTCTTATGAATCTTGGTGACCTCGCCCATATTTTTCCTCCCCGATAGCCAGTGGAAGTAGCCCTTATTCCCCACACCGCCAGCCTTCTCCAGTTTCTTTACCAGCCTCTCCACCCCGCCTCGTTTGCCCTTCTGCCATACCTCTAATACTTCTTGCAGGTCGCTGAGAAGGGTGGAAGCCAGGCTCATGGTGGCGTAGGGTAGGGCATACTCATTGCCGTTAAAGACAATGGCTAGTCCCCCTGCCTCCTCCACTGCCTCTAGCATCCTGAAGTCGGTAATGCTATCACCCACCACCACCCAGTTGGATAAGGGCTGGTCGTATTTATCGGCGAATTTATTCAGGGCGGCTACCTTGCGCCTGCCTCCCACCGGCTTCACCTGGCTTATTGCCTCACCCAGCCTGGTAGCCGGTATTTGCTTCCAGAAGAAGCGGTCAAGGCTCTGCTTAATCCGCTTATCATCGGTGGGAGGGTGCAGCTTCAGTATGTCTTGCTCGGCCTGCTGCAACAGTTTCTGGTCTTCTTGACGTAAAGTTGCCCGGAGCTTATCCAGGGGGAAGGATGTGCAGGCGACATTATGGGTGTAAATATCCAGTTTCTGGGTGATGCGAAAGGCGTATTGTTCATAGCTGGTGCTGATGCAGAATACCCTCCAGCCGTTGGACTGAAGGTGGGAGATAAGCTTTTGGGCGCCGCCGGTGAGGCTGGACTCGGCGGCTAGGGCGGTGATATTAGCCTCGGATATATTGTGGAGTATCAGGAAGGGAACGATAAGGGCCAGGGTATCGCCGGGTTCATAGCCCTCTTTTTCTTCAAGCGTCAGCAGGTCATCATAGCGGCTGATAACCTCAAAGATCCTGTCGCCGTTGGGGAAGAGCTTCATCAGCTCATAGGCATTATCTTGAGGTGCCAGAGGTCCTTCAAGGTCAAAGCAGATGAAGCTCGTCATTGATATGCCTCTTTTAATTGCTCGTTTATCTTGTCGGTCAGATTGTACCCTTTAATCGGTCTCCCTTCATAATCAACCACTTTTTTGTCAGCCGTTATCTCAATCTTGCCCTGACTGAAAGCCTTGAGGGTGGTTATTATCAGCGGAAATTCCCTGGCTAGCCCGTGTTTGCGGATAAGCTGAAAGAGGGGATTATTCTCACCCTGGCTTTTTTTAATCTCTTCTACCGGCTGCCCCTCTATTTCCTGCCAGTATTTATCAAATGGCTCGCCCCTTATGGAGAGGGTGCAGTAGGTTACCGGCGGTCCCATGTCCAGCTCCGGGGTTACCAGGTGCATCATTACCCCCGTTTCCTCAGCCTTACTATCAATCAGTTGCCAGATTACCTCCTGCCAGGTTCCTTTCGGTCCGCCGGGGAGGGCAGGGTGGAGGTTAATCATATTGTATCTACGGCACATCTCCTCGCCGACGATAAGCATATAGCCCGCCAGAACGCAGAGGTCGGGGTGGAAGTCCTTTAGCCTTTTCATCACTTCACGGTCATATTCAAGCCGCCACCCTGCTCCTTTATCGGCTTTAAACCTCTGGTAGGAAAAGCAGACGAGGGGTACGGCGTAACCCTCTACCAGTTTGAGGAATAAATCGCTCTCGCTTGCTTCCCCGGGCTCACGATTGCAGAAAACAAAGGCTATCTCAGCCTCAATTTCGCCCAGGGCTATACCCCGTTGTACCACTGTCAGCAAGTCCCTGGCTGCCTTATCCCTGCCTGTGGAAAACCAGCCAAGTTTATACATCAGTGCTATCCTCGCCTTTGCTTCCTCAGCTTTGTCCAGGCACTGGCGAAATGGATGAAAGGATTGGTCACGCGCCCTGAAATTTTACCCTTTTTCAGAGCCTGGAGGAAGTCGTCCTTGCCCTTGAAATCGGGCATCTCAACATAGGCGTTGCCAATCTCGCGGAGGGTGTGGGCATCGCTGCCGGCACTCTTTATGATGCCGTGTTTTTCGGCAAAGGCTAGGGCTTTAGCCGAAGTCGGGGGGAAGAAAATCCGTGAATTGAACACCTCTACCATATCAATCTGGTCGGCTATTTTCTCTATCATATTGTTGTGCAGGGCAGAACTGCGCAGAAAGTCAAAGGGGTGGGGTATGCATATCAGGCCACCCTGAGCCCTGATTTGAGCTATTACCTCTTTTACCGGGATTCGGCTGGGTATGGTCTCTTCCAGGAACATGCCCATAATCTCGCCGTCTGGAGTCATGATTTCCTCAGCCACAATCACCTTAAAGGGGGCCATATCCCGCATCTTTAAAGCCCCTTCGGTGGTGCCATGGTCAGAGATAGCAATGCAGTTTATCCCGACCTCAAGGCAGCGACTAACTATCTTCTCCAGCGGTGTATTGCAGTCCACAGAGTATTCGGTATGAACATGAAGGTCAGCTTTTAACAACTTTTTTAACTAACTCTTTCTAGGTACTCCCCAGTACGCGTGTCAACCTTAACCGTATCCCCGTTGTTGATAAAGAGGGGGACCTGAATGGTGATGCCGGTCTCCAGCTTAGCCGGTTTATTGCCGGCGGTGGCGGTATCCCCCTTGAAGCCGGGGCCGGTCTCAACCACCTGGAGCTCAACGGTAATAGGCATTTCCACACCCACCAGCTTGCCCTTATGGTTTAATACCTCCAGCGACATCCCCTCCTTCAGGTAGCTAAGGGCATCACCGAGCTGGCTGGAAGTGAGGGGTAGCTGTTCAAAGTTTTTCTCGTCCATGAAGTAATATAAATCGCCGTCATTATAAAGATACTGCATGTTGCGTTGTTCCAGGCGTACCCGGGCAAACTTTTCGCTGGCTTGAAAAGAGCGCTCTATGGTATGGGCGCTGCGGATATCGCGGAGTTTAAGCCTGGTCTGGGCACTGCCGCGTCCCATCTTAATATGCTGGTGGTCAAGGACCTGATATAGCTTGCCCTCAAGCTCAATGATAATCCCTTTCTTTAGCTCACCGCTGTCTATCATCTTAGGCTCCGTATCGTTATTTCCTGGCTTTTGAGATTTCCCTGACCTTTCCCTTTTCCATTATGACTAGGTCCTCAATCCTCACTCCTCCCCACCCATTAATATAGATGCCAGGCTCAATGGTGAAGACCATGCCCTCAGACAGTTTGTCGGAAGAGTTTGGGCCGAGGCGGGGTTGTTCGTGTGGGGCAAGCCCTACGCCGTGACCCAAGCCGTGACCGAAGGCTTCGCCGTAGCCTGCTTCCTCAATAATTACTCTGGCTAGATTATCAGCCTCAGCGCCAGTCATTCCTTCCTTAATTATAGCCATTGCCCCAAGCTGGGCGCCAAGGACAATGTCATAGAGCTTTTTAAATTTATCGTCGGGTGTGCCAAGGCATATAGTCCGGCTCAGGTCGCTGCCGTAGCCTTCAATTCTGGCGCCAATATCAATCATTATCGGCTCGCCGCTATTAATCTTTTTCGTTGAGGGTTGGGCGTGGGGCAGGGCCGTGTTTTTCCCTGAGGCGACAATAACATCAAAGGGTAGGCTGTCACTACCTTTCTCCCTCATGAATTTCTCTATCTCCCAGGCTATTTCTTTTTCCGTCATTCCCGCTTGAATCTTATCCTGGATATGTTCCATGGCGGCATCGGTTATCTCAGCGGCTTTGGTGATGAGCTCGATTTCCCAAGGCTCTTTAATTGCCCGGAGGGATTCCACCATTCCCTCTACTGGAATAAGCTTGAGCTGTGATTTGCCTTTATTTAGTATATCACATAACTGTCGGTGTCGGGCGAAGCTGATATCTCCCGCCTCAAAGCCCAGCCTTTTTAGCTTTAGCTCAGCCGCCAGTTTGGGAAACCAGTGGCTTATATCATCGTTTGCTGAAAAGAGCTCATAGTCAGGGGCCTGGTTTTTAGCCTGCGCCGTGTAGCGGAAGTCGGTGGCTAATATTTTTTCTTGGGGCGTAATCAAAAGAAAGCCAGCCGAGCCGTCAAATCCGGAAAGATAACGCCTGTTATCCGCCTGTGAGATAAAGATGCCGTCGATCTCTTTTTCAGCTAGCGCTTGGCGCAATTTCTGTATTCTATTGCTTGTTTTCGGGCTCATCTTCTTCTTTATCTTCTTCTTGGGCCATGGGGTGGGCTGATAGATATACCTTCCTCGCCTGGCTCTTGGTGACATGGGTGTAAATCTGGGTGGAAGAAAGCTGGGCGTGCCCCAGTAGCTCCTGGACCACCCTCAGGTCGGCGCCGCCGTCAAGGAGGTGGGTGGCGAAGGTGTGGCGTAGCGTATGGGGGTGGACTCTTTTTTCTATGCCCGCTTTTTTAGCGTAGTCCTCCAGCATTTTTTGCACCCTTCGCTCCGGTATGCGCTGTCCATAGCGGTTGATAAACATGGCATTGGTTTTCTTCCTGTCTCCCAGGAGCTTGGGCCTGCCCTGCTCAAGGTAATTATGCAGTGCCTCAATGGCGGGCTTGCCCATCAGCACCATCCTCTCTTTAGAGCCCTTTCCCCAGACGCGGATTTCAGCGGTGCCAAGGTTAATTTCCCCCAGGTCTAGGTGTACCAGTTCGCTTACCCTGAGGCCGGAGGCGTAGAGCAACTCCAGTAAAGCCCGGTCACGCTGCCCGTGTGGTTTGGATAGGTCGGGGGCATTGAGCAGTCGCTCTACTTCATCCAGGGTAAGAAACGAAGGCAGGCGCTTGTCCAGCTTGGGCGAGGAAGCCTTTTCTATGGGGTTGGCTTCTAATATTCCTTCCCGCACCATATAGCGGTAGAAGGAGCGGATGGCGGAGAGCTTGCGGGCGATGCTTGCCTTGACAATCCCCTGCTCCACGAGATAAGCCATGTAGTCGCGGAGGACGGTTCTATCCACCCTGTCCGGAGAATCAATGCCCTTCTCTTTAAGAAAGGTAAAGAAGCCCTTTACCCTCTCCGAGCCGCAGAGGTCGGTGGTGTAGTTGCGTATGGTATAGGGCGAGACGCTCTGCTCCGCCTCAAGGTGCTTGATATATTTATCGAAGATTTCCTGCATGGTGCTAGCCATGCTTGAGCCTGCCTTTATAATCGCACTTGGTGCACTTTACCCAGTTTCTTCTATATACGGTGAGCAGCCCGCCGCACTTGGGGCAGGGCTTGGGGAGGGGTTTCAGATTCAGGGCGAAGGTGCAGTTTGGGTAGTTGCTGCAGCCGTAGAAGGTGCGCTTCTTTTTGCTTACCTTCTGCACAATCTCGCCGCCGCACTGGGGGCACTTAACCCCGACCTTAATCAGGAAGGGTTTTGTGTACTTGCAGTCGGGGTAGCCGCTGCAGGCGATGAACTTGCCGTAGCGCCCGTATTTGATTACCATGGGCTTACCGCATTCGGGGCAAATCTCTTCGGTTTCTTCCTCCAGCTTAACCTTTTCCATGAGCTCGGAGGCACTATTAAGGCTCTTCTCAAAGGGGACGTAAAACTCCTGGACCACCATCACCCAGTCCTTGTTCTCGCGGGCTATCTTATCCAGCTCGTCCTCCATCTGGGCGGTAAATTCAATGTCAACGATGTCAGCGAAGTATTTATTGAGCAGGTCACTGACCACCATGCCCAGCTCTGTCGGCTGAAATCTGCCGCTATCTTTGGTAACATACCCCCGCTCCTGCACGGTGGAGATGATGGGGGCATAGGTGCTGGGGCGCCCGATGCCCCACTGCTCCAGTGTCTTAATTAATGTGGCTTCAGTGAAGCGGGGTGGGGGCTGGGTGAAGTGCTGCTCTGGGAAGAGCTCTATGAGCTTAAGCTTGTCGCCCTTCTCCAGCTGGGGGAGGGTGGGGGCTTTTTTATCTTCTTCAGCTTCATCCTTGCTTTCACTGTAGAGGGTAATAAAGCCGGGGAATACGTTAACCGAGCTTGAGGCTCTCAGCAAGTAGTCGTCTTTAGAGTAGCGGCGCCTGGCTTGGATATCAACCGTGGTATTGTCAAAGACGGCGGCCGCCATCTGGCTGGCAACCATTCGTTTCCAGATGAGCTGGTAGAGCTTAAATTGGGCGTCACTGAGGTAGGGCTTGAGCAGGGGAGGCTCCCGCCATATCTTCGTTGGGCGGATAGCTTCGTGGGCTTCCTGCGCCCCCTTCACTGCGGTGGCGAAGGAACGGGCATGGGGGGGAAGATACTGGGAGCCGTACTTGGTGGTGATAAACTCCCTGGCTTCGCTGATGGCGGCGCGGGCGACCCTGGTGGAGTCGGTGCGCATGTAGGTGATGAGCCCCACATTGCCCTCATCACCTATGGGCAGACCTTCGTAAAGCTCCTGGGCCACCTGCATGGTTAGTTTTGCCGGGAAGTGGAGCTTGCGCCAGGCTTCCTGTTGCAGGGTGCTGGTGATAAACGGCGGCGCTGGCTGGCGGGTTACCTTTTTGGTGCCGACCTTGAGCACCTTGTAGCTGGCCTGCTTTAAGTCACCGGCGATTTCAGTTGCCTCCTGCTCGTTGTGGATATCCAGCTTGGTGCCGTCGCTAAGCCCGACCAGCGTGGCTCTGAAGGTTGGTGCGTCAGCAGTCTTAGCCAGCTCGGCATCAATCGTCCAGTACTCTACGGGGACGAAATTCTCAATCTCCCGCTCGCGGTCAACGATAATCCTCAGTACTACCGACTGCACCCTACCTGCCGATAGACCCCTTCTCACCTTCCGCCACAATAGCGGGCTGAGCTTATAGCCGACCAGCCTGTCCAGTATGCGCCTCGCCTGCTGGGCGTTGACCAGTTGCATATCTATGGTGTGAGGGTGTTTAAAGGCGCGCTCGATAGCCGTCTTGGTTATCTCGTGGAAGACGACGCGGCGGTAGGGTTTGCGGTTGGTCTTGGTCACCTCGACCAGATGCCAGGAGATAGCCTCCCCCTCACGGTCGGGGTCGGTGGCGAGATATACGGCGGAGGCGGTCTTAGCCGCCTGCTTGAGCTCTTTTACAATCTTGCTTTTCGCCCTGGGCACCACGTATTTGGGGGTAAAGCCCTGCTCAATGTCCACCCCTAGCTGGCTCCTGGGCAGGTCTCTGACATGCCCCATTGACGCTTTGAGGCTGTAGTCCTCACCCAGGAGCTTGCTCAGCGTCCTGGCTTTGGCTGGGGACTCAACTATGACCAGCTTCTTCTTCGTCTTCATCCTAGTCTACCTTTACCCTGTAGCCCTCCCTTGCTTCGCGGGAGAGGATATAGTTCATAGTCCCTACCTGCTTTACCAAGCCTTTTAGCTCCATCATGGTCAGGGTGCTGCTGATGGTTGACATCGGCAGACCGGTGTTGCAGCAGACCTCGTCAATATGGGTGGGCTCGGCACTCAGCTGCTTGAGTAAGAGGGCTTCGGTATCGGAGGCGGGTATAACCTCTTTAAGCTCCATCTGCTGGGCTACCGCCGTCAGGTTCAGTTCCTCCAGGATATCGGTGTAGTCGCGGACCAGCTTAGCCCCTTCCTGGACAAGGCGGTTAGTCCCCCTACTGGCTGGGGATAGGATGCTACCGGGGACGGCGAACACCTCCCTGTTTTGCTCCAGCGCCAGGCGGGCGGTAATCATCGCCCCGCTGGTCTCATCAGCTTCAACCACCAGCACCCCCAGGCTCAGCCCGCTCATAATTCGGTTACGGCGGGGGAAGTTATCCGCCCTGGGTCTGGTGCCCAGCGGATACTCGCTTATTAGCACTCCCTGCTGGATGATATCACGAGCCAGGGCAGCGTTCTCGGCGGGGTAAACAATATCAAGCCCGCAGCCGAATACGGCAATAGTTCTACCCCCCGCCTCAAGGGCGGAGCGGTGAGCTACGGAGTCAATCCCCTTAGCCAGGCCGCTGACGATAGTGATTCCGCTTCGCGCCAGGTCAGCCGCTATTTCTTCTGCTACCTGCCGGCCGTAGACCGTCGCCCGGCGGGTACCGACCACTGCCAGGCACCACTCGTCCTGGGGGAGCAGGGAACCCCTGACATATAGTATCGGTGGATAATCGTATATTTCTTTTAGGCGGGAGGGGTAATCGGGGTCGTGGAAGGTAAGCACCTTTACCCCGTAGCGGTCAAGCTTTTCCATCTCCTCATCCAGGGAGACTCGGGACTGCCAGTAGGTGACGGCGTTTATTGCCCCCTTGTCCAGCCCGGCTTTTTTCA
>Ga0315532_1000521_pt1 | contig 30627 bp, 24 predicted proteins | sample SalMarWE160370MG_FD_203082 | JGI IMG/M metagenome (GOLD analysis project Ga0315532, IMG submission 203082) | Salt marsh sediment microbial communities from the Plum Island Ecosystem LTER, Massachusetts, United States - Salt Marsh Sediment WE1603-70 ...
AGTTTATCGCCTCCTTTATCCTCTATTTCCGTTCCAATCTCAGCGGATTACACCTGTTTAAAACCGATAGCATCCTGTCGGTGCTGGATCGGTTTCTGATGATCCTGATCTGTGGGATCCTGCTCTGGGGCGGCTTAACCAGCAGTCCCTTCCGGATCGAGTGGTTTGTTTATGCGCAAACAGCGGCTTATCTCCTGACGGCAATTGTTTCGTTCATGATCAACCTCACTAAAGCTGATTTCTTCAAACCACGGTTTGATCTGCATGATTTTCTCGACATATTGAAGCAGAGTTATCCGTTTGCCATATTGAGCCTCTTCATGGTGTTTTATTACCGGGTGGATGGTGTGATGCTTGAACGTCTGCTTCCGGATGGGAAATTCCAGGTAGGCCTGTACGCCCAGGGTTACCGGATACTTGATGCAGCGGCCATGGTTGGCTTTTTGTTTGCGGGACTCCTGCTTCCGATTTTTTCGCGAATGATCAAGCAAAAGGAGAATGTTGAATCGTTGACGCAAATCTCTTTCCTGTTGTTGATCGTCCCAACAGCCATAGTCTCTTTTTCGTGTATATTCTATAAGTCTGAAATCATGGACCTGTTGTACAAAAGCCACGTGGATGCCTCCGCGGATATCCTGGCAATCCTGATGGTTGGATATGCAGGCATCTCAACTTCTTACATTTTTGGCACCCTGCTAACAGCGAATGGGAATCTGAAAGAGATGAACCGGTTAGCCGGGACCAGCGTGCTGGTAAATGTTGTGTTGAATTTTGTGCTTATTCCGAAATATTTTGCCCTGGGTTCGGCAATAGCCAGCATGATCACACAGCTGGTAACGGCCCTGGTTCACGTGCTTATGGTATACCGTAAACTTGCATTCTCCTTTAATGGTCGCCTGATTGTTCGATTACTGATTTTCTTTGCTGTGCTTATTCCGCTTGGATTATTAATCAAGAACTTTCCATTTCCCTGGTACATTGGAGCACTTCTGTTTGTACTGACCGGTCTCCTCTTATCGGTTATTCTCCGGTTATTTAGCCCGGGATCCCTGTATCAAATAATCCGGAGCGAAGGAGAAATGGAGTAACCATTTTCCGGTTAACTAATCCCAGTTTTTCTTTTGAGACAGCTTCTTTCCTGCACACCACCTTTATTTATAAAGATTCTAAAGAAGCATAGAGTTTGAAAGTTATTAACAAAAATTTTGGAGTTATTAACAATTTTTTAACTAATTTTAATCCTTTTCCCTAATTTTTTTGGATAAATTTGGAATGAACAAATGGCTATCCATAGGGTTATGGATCCCGATCGTGGGAAATCTGAATGCACAGATGATTTCTCATGAGGTGATCGCTGTAGGAGGTGATTATGCCGTAAATGGAGTGTACAATATTTCTTCCACGTTTGGAGAGATTGTAACGGAAACCTTTTATGTTGACAATCATTTTCTGACGCAGGGATTCCAACAGCCATCGGTAGCCATTGAACAGGGGTATATCGAAAAGAAGGGGGGTATTGAAGTGAATGTTTACCCCAATCCGGTATTGGATTATCTCAACGTCACCATCTCTCTGCCGGTACAGAACGGTGGAGCGGATGTAATCCGGGACTACCGGTTCGAGATCAGGAATCTGACAGGCAATCTGGTGTTATCAAGGAAGGTAACCGGTCTGCCGTCAAAGGAAAACATCGAGGAGTTTGATTTTACTACCTTTTCACCGGGGATATACCTTATGCGGGTAATCAGCCTGGATAATGATCAAACAATTGACCTTACGTTCAAAATTGTCAAAATGTAAAATGGGGGAATAACAATGACTACACGAAGGATCTGGAAACACACACTGGTTGGGGTTCTGTTCCTGGTCGGACTATTTCCGCTGTCAATTTCGCAAAATGTACCCATGGCTCTGAAATACCAGGCCGTGGCAAGGAACAACAATGGAGAAGAGCTGAAGAGCGAAATCATTGATGTTCGCATGTCGGTCATTGCCGGAAATCCCGATGGTGTGGTGGAGTGGCAGGAGATCCATACCGGCGTTCAGACCAGTCAGTTCGGACTCTTCTCCATTCTGCTTGGCAAAGGGGATCGGTCCGGAGGAATTGTTGCTTCGTTTGAGGAGATTCCCTGGAGTGAGTCCAGTCACTACCTGAAAGTTGAGATTAAGTTTGACCAGGTATTCCTGGAAATGGGAACCTCACAGTTCCTTTCGGTTCCCTATGCATTGTATTCACAAACCTCATTGACCCCGGGACTGGAAGGACCTCCGGGACCAAAGGGAGATAAAGGCGATCCCGGCGATCCGGCAACGGACGACCAGACCCTCTCCTTTAACGGTGAAAACCTCTCCATCCAGGGAGGCAATACGATAAACCTGAGTGGATTGAAACAATACCTCTCCCTGAAAGGTGATACCCTCAGCCTGACCAATGGTAATTATGTGACCCTGACCGATGTCGTGGAGGATGATGATGCCGATCCCGGCAATGAGATCCAGGACCTGATGATCTCCGATCATATCCTCCGGATTACCGGAAACCAGGAAGCCAACCCAATCAACCTGAATCCATACCTGGATAACTCAGATAACCAGGCGCTTTCCTATGACCCGGCTACCCATCAGTTGACTCTTGCAAATGGAGGGAGTGTTAACCTGACCGAACTGCTCGAAGATGACGACCCGGATGCACTCAACGAAATCCAGGACCTGCGGCTGCAGGGTAATATCCTGACAATTACCCGAAACGGGAGTGCAACGGATATCGATCTCAGTACATACCTGGACAATTCGGATAATCAACAACTTTCCTATGCTTCCTCTACAGGCATCCTTTCCCTCGAAAACGGCGGAGCCGCTGACCTGAACGAATTGAAAAATATCCCGCTGATTGGTTTTAGGGCCGGTACGGATACCCCTCAAGAGGTTGGAACAAATGTTACTGTTCTGGTTAGTTTTCCCGAACTCTTTGACCACTCAGAATGTTATAATAACGGCGTATTTACAGCACCTGCTGATGGTGTTTATTCATTTTATGTTCGTTATGATTGTCAATATCAACAATCATTATTGGTATACCTTGATGGGAATCCCTATGAAGATTTTTATCATGAAGCACAAAGTACACAATTCGTAAACTTTTCTTTCTTATACAAGCTGAATGCCGGACAAACCGTAAGTGTTTATTTAATGACAAAGGTTGTTGGACTATGTGGAGAGGGTACCTTCAGTGGTTTCAGGGTACATTAATCACAGAACGCGCGTAAAACGATTCCGCCATTCGGCGGACAGGCTCTCCCGGATCGTTTTAACGAACAAGCCCGCCTGAACGATGAACAGTCGGGCAGGGATGTTCGTTCTACAGTTTTCAAAATAAAATAGCTACACGTAACCGAAATCCGAACTTTCAGAGGTCAGGCCGGATTTTACGGTACCGTCTGACCCATTCCGGGTCTGACGGATAGGATTTCCGTTTTTGTTTAACGGTCAGACGGACAATAACCGTCAGACCGTACGGGTAAGATACAGTGATACGATGACTGTGTATGGCCCTTTTGCACCAGGCAAGTCATCGTATCACTATTCCCCATTACGCTATTCCTGCTTACCCACCTCATTTAAAAACAGCATAGTTTCCTGATAGATGCCCGGTAAGGCGCCCTCCCTTGGACCGGCGATGTTCAGGGTTTGGATCTTCGCATCACGGATCCAGGCTTGTAGCTGGTCGATCTGTGGTTTGTATGAATGATCAAGATCGATCACCCGACATGGTTTTTCATATTGCTCACACATTCGACGGGTCAACACTGTACCCCGGTCAAAAAAGCGGTTTCGGGTAATAATGAGTGTTCCATCCGAATCCATAATGTTCATTTTGGTCCGTTCAGGATATTCAGCGGAGCCGGTTTCCAGCAGGGGATAATCCATTGGTATTGGACCGTCTTCTGCCCGCCTTCCTTTCGGGCACCAGCCGCCACAGGGAATTCCCTGTTTCAGGGCATAATCGAGTGCAGCCCGGTCGACACCGCTCTGACCTCCGGAGAGAATTTTTACCTGGTGCAGAATCATCCGCTCTCCCCTTCACCTGAACGTAATTTTGCCAGCATGATCAATGAAAAAAGGATCCCGGTGAGTAATCCGGCGAAGTTTGCATACATATCCATCGGATTGAATGTGCGACCCGGTATCCAGAGTTGATGGTACTCATCGAGAGAAGCGATCAACAGACCACCGATGAGCGTGAGCAGAACAAATTTATTGCTGATTCGATACCACTTGCCCCCTTTCCAGAATAGAAAAAACGTCACCAGGACAAAATATTCAACCCCGTGTATCAGGTAATCCAACCGGAAAAGTGTATCCCCGGTTGCCAGTTCCAGACCAGGCAAATCGGGGATGGAGGAGATGGTAATGATCAGGATCAACCATGTCCAGAACAGGTATTTGAAAACAACATCGATCCTTGCGGGTTTTGACTTCATCTGTTTATTGAATCAAGCCACAAAGATAACATTTGTTCTGGGTTACTTGCCAAACTCCCAACCGATGGACAGTTCAAGAAGTGGAGTGGCCCTTACACTAAATCCGTAATCACTGGTTGAACCGCCAAAATTGTATTCAATTACGGAACCTACATAAAAACGATGCCTTCCGCTGGGATTGCCCAACAGGGCTTTGAATCCCGTTCCTACACCTAGTGAGTAGGGTAAAACACGGCCATCTTCCTCCCAGAAGTCGGTAACAAGAGCCTGGAACAAAACACCTGCATAAGCCCACCGCAAATGGGCATCAATCACTGAAGAGGAACCCACCCTGAATTCAAACCGGAAGGTGGGGCCGAAAAAAAGCAATCCGGCAAGGTTAATGTTAAAGGCAGTTTTTCCCAATTCCGTGCTGCTACCCGGTGGAGGAGCCAGAAACGATGATTCATCAAGTGATGATGCGGTAAGATCGATATCTTCCGTTATGCCATCTTCCCCGGATAACACCAGGGATGGAGTGCTGTCCCACTCCTCCTGTAAAGCCTGACCGGTTGGGTCAGTTTGAGCAGTAACCGCAAGCAGTTTAAACAGGTGAACCAGGATCAGTAACATGAGATACTGAAAACGGTAACCGGAAAGTCAATTGCTCGTTGAAAAAACAGACGGGGAGATGAACCATATCATCGGACCTGATAAACCCAAAAGTATCTGGGATCAGTTGAAGGTTGAATTACCGAAGTTTTTTAAGGAACAAATGGAGGGTTTTTTCAATGATCCGGATGTAATGAAGCATTTGGAATAGATTTTCAGGCTATCTTTACTGCAGGGAGTAAGCCAAAGAGGTTATTCCATGTTTTTCGATTTGATTTAAAAGGAATAACAGAAACTAAAACGGGGCAGTGTAACATATCGCTGCCCCATTCGTCTTTTCTATAGACAAACAAGATGTCATGAAAAAACTGATCATTTTCTCATTTATAGCCCTTCTTTCATTCAGTGCGGTGGCACAGCCATCTCAAACGGACAAATTGTTCATCAAGTACCGTGGTATGGAGGGGGTTACCTCATTTTTTATTCCTGGGTTTTTGTGTCGATTTGCTGCGTCTGTAGCAGACCTGGATGCAGAGGAGGAGGAATTGTTGCGTACCATACGGTCCATTAAGATCCTCACGGTTGAACATCCGGATTTGAATCATGAACTGAATTTTGCAGAAGAGATCCGCTGCGACAGGATGGATAAGCGGTATCAACTGCTTCTTGAAGTGCATGAAACAAACGAAGATGTGCTGATATTTGCCCGGGAGAAGAATCACTGCATCATCGAATTGGCCGTTATCGTCGGAGGGGATGAGAATACTGTGGTCTGTATCAAGGGCAGAATGGACCATGACCTGATCTGTGCCCTGTCTGAAGTGACCGGTATTTCGGAATGTTCTCACACCAGGGAACTATAGTGATCGATTGTTTGAAATATCCTTAAACCTTTCCATTTCTCAGGTCACCCTGCAACTTCTTCAGACTTGCAGGGTTTTCATTTAAACATAAATTATTATTTTTGAGGATAATGCAATCCGGACCACCATGTTCAGGAAGGTTTTATTCTCACTTCTGTTGTTGACAACATCCATGGCCCTGTCCCGATCACAGGACATGAGACTATTCCGTGGTTTGTTCAGGGAGGCCGAATCGATTCTTCTATATCTGGATCGGGAAGAGGAGGCACTCGAACTGTTTCTCGAACTGGACTGTATGGATCCCGGGAATGCACATATCCGGTATAAGATAGGACTCTGTTATCTGCACATCCAGGGAGAAAAAGAGAAAGCAATTCCCTTCCTTCTGCATGCATCTGAATCCATATCGAAGGAGTTTGTCTCTTCCTATAAAGAGAGAAATGCCCCTCCCGATGCACTGTTTTACCTGGCACTTGCCTATCACATGAACAATGATCTGGATCATGCCATTGACGCTTACAATTTATTCATTGAACATGCCGATATATCAAGCTACTACAATGTAGATTATGTGCGGGAACAGATTAACGGTTGTTTGTTGGCGAAAGAGATGCTTACTAAACCCGTACCCATACAAGAAGTTATGCTGGATGACCGGATAAACAGGGGAAGCCTTGTCATCAATCCAGCCGTTTCCGGGAATGGATTAAGTATGGTATATACAATAGAGCGGGAAGAGGGGTATCAGATTTATTATACAACGAAAGGTAAACAGGGTTGGAAAAATCCCCGGGATATTACCGGGGAGATTGATGCAACGGGTGATGGGATGAGTTCTTCCCTGTCGGAGGATGGAAAAACCCTGTTTGTTTACCGCGATAACCGGGGTTTGGGGGATCTTTTCGTCAGTTATTTTAAGAATGGGCATTGGACAGAATTGGAACCGTTGAACCGGAATATCAATACCAAATACTGGGAGAGCAGTTGCTGCCTCTCTCCGGATGGACAAACACTGTTCTTTTCAAGCAACCGCAAAGGAGGGTATGGGCGGTTGGATATCTACCGCTCAGACAAAACTCCGGGAGGTGATTGGGGACCCCCAAAAAACCTGGGTCCTGTGATTAACTCACCCCTGATGGAGGATCACCCCCAACTTACATCCGATGGGCATACCCTCTTCTTTAGCTCCCAGGGTCACAACAGCCTGGGTGGATTCGACCATTTCTATAGCGAAAAGGGAAAAGGAAGAAGCTGGTCGTTACCGGTGAATCTGGGTTATCCCATCAGTACCACGGATGATGACCTTTTTATGGCTCCGGTGGGAACGGGAGATACCCTCTTTTATTCCCATTACCAGGATGTTTCACCGGTAAAAAAATCAATCTATCAATTGATCCTCCATGCCGATGAACCTCCAGCGATGATCACCCTGCACGGCACAACCCGCCTTCAGGATTCTAAAATACATAGTGAACCCGACGTGAAAGTAAGCGTGGTGGATACCCTATCCGGCGATACCATAAAAACGGTCCTTCCGGAACCGGAAACGGGGAAATATCAGGTTGAAGTCGCTCCGGGTAACTATACCCTGGTGTTTCAATCCGAGGGATATGAACCCCAGGAACACCAGCTCATGGTGGGGAAAAGCTTCACTGCGCAAGATATTGCATTGAGCACACGACTGATTCCCAGGCAGGTTGCTTCCGGCGAATACCTTGCCATTGACAATATCTACTTCGACTTCGATGATTATTCAATCCTGGAAAGCGAAAAAATGAAGCTGGAGAAACTGGCAGCCATTATGTATCAATACCCACAGCTGGAATTTGAGTTAGCAGGCCACACGGATACCGTGGGAACCAGGGCTTATAACATCCAGTTATCACGACGCCGGGCAAATGCAGTTGCACAGTATCTTTTCCGTAAGGGTATTGACCCCGAACGGCTCATTACCAAAGGATTGGGTGAGATTATAGCGGTCTCGAAAGATCAGCAGCAAACAATCACCGACCTGAATGATCCAAGATTTTTCAGACGGGTGGAAATGAAAATTCTGACATCCGATTCCATTGCGGAGATCAGGGAAGAGATGGCTCTGCCTCAGTACCTGCTGCCTAAAAATTCCCTGAAATACACGGTGATCGTTGTGAAGGTGAAGGAACGACTGCCGGATGGTTTCTTCGATCAGTATGATATGGAAGCGTTGCGCTATATCCGCGAACAAAAAACAACCGACGGATACATCTATACACTGGGTAGTTTTCCATACAGGCAACAAGCAGTAAATTTATTGGGTGAACTTCATGAACTGGGATTTGAAGATGCAGAAGTGGTCGACCAGCACGAACTGTCAGAAAGGGTGGTGGAAGAAGAACCCGAACAGGGATTCATTGAAATGCCTGATAAAATTTCAGAAATACCCTATTATACCATTCAGATTTTTGCATTGAAAGAACCTCCCCACCCGGGCGTTTTCCGGGGAAGGAAGGATATTCTGGAATTTAAATGCAGGGATGGCTTTATCCGGTACTGCATCGGTAAATACCAGGGCTATTCTAAAGCCCTGAAAGCACTTCCTGCTATTCAGAAGGAGTGGTACAGGGATGCATTTATCCAGGATTACTCCAGGCTGGAAAAAGGATGGCCACCCGGAATGGAAGAATAGGTAATTACTAAAATGGTCAATCGATGAAGAAAATTATTTTCCTGTTCATCCTGTTTGTCCCCATTCCAATTGCTCACTCACAAAAATATGTCGGTCCAAGAGAGTTGGAACCGGGAACACTCACCGATGAAAGAGACCATAAAACCTATCGTTGTATCACGATCGGTGGGAAAGTCTGGATGGCAGAAAATCTGAATCATGCTGTTGGTATCGGATCATGGTGCTATTCGTTGAACGTTCTTAATAAAATGACAGGAAAACCGAGTGAAGGTTGTGATGAATATGGCAGGTTATATACCTGGGAAATAGCACAAAAGGTGTGTCCCGATGGCTGGCACCTCCCCTCCGATGAGGAATGGAATTCCCTGATTCAATCATTCGGTGGTGATCCCGAAGTAAAACAGAAAACAAAGATTAGCCAATCTTTGGATTTCAATGCACAACTGGGAGGCTTCAGGAATGGATTTGGCGTATTCCGGGGAATCGATGCTACCGGTTTCTATTGGACCAGTTCTGAAAATGAAAATGGTGGCTCATACCGTCGCTTTGATAAAGAGGCATCCGTCCTCTGGTACCATACCGATAAAAACTATGGATTCAGTGTGCGGTGTGTGAGAGACAACTGACTTCGATTTGTATTTTTTTCCTTTTATCTTGAAAAAACCTTACCTTCATACTAAATTTAGTAAACCGGGGATATTCAGTTTACGAAGTATCTCCGGATCAGGGATACCACAGGATCACAAAAATGTCAGTAATGGATAAATATATAATCGAACTGCTGAAAACCAGTAACCGGATCATCATCCCCGAACTGGGTGCTTTTATTGCAAAAAAAGATGAACCGGGAACCATCCTTTTTAACGAATTTCTGAAATTTAACGATGGCGTGTTTGTCGGTTTTGTCGCCGAACAGGAAAACATTGAAAAGGAGGAAGCACTGGAAAAAACGGAAAAATTTGTGAAGGAGATTTTCCTTGAACTGGAGAAAGGGGAATCTCATGTCATTGAAAATCTGGGAGAGTTTCAAAAAGATGAAAAAGGGAAAATTCAGTTCATTCCCATAACGTCTGCAAAAGAACAGGAAGTGGAGGAGAAGAAAGGGAAAGAGGAGAAGAAAAAGGCTGAGGAAGCAAAAGAAGCTGAGGAGAAGAAAATGAAGGAAGCGAAGAAGAAGGAGGAAGAGGAGAAAAAGAAAGCAGAAGAGAAAGAAAAAGAGTCGGTGAAGGTCACTGCCGGTAAAGCAGAGGAACCAAAAGAGTTGATCGAGTTGGAGGAAAAAGAGAAAGAAGCTGTGGCGGAAGAAGAGGAAATCAAAGAGGAAGCGGAAGAACTACCGGAAAAAAAGGAGGAGATCGAAGAGGTTACCGAGGAACCACCGGGAAAAGTGGAAGAAGAAAAACCCTCCTTTATCTATGAAGAAAAGAAAAAATCAAAAGGTTACCTGTGGCTGTTGTTACTGTTGATACCGGTTGCACTATTCCTGATCTGGTTTTTCTTTCTGAGAGACGGTAAACCAACTGAACCAGTACCTCCATATCCGGATGAAATGGAAAGAACCGAGGAAGCAGCAACCCCTCAACCTGCTGTGGTTGATGAAGACAATACCGAAATGGAACAGCCAGTCCAAACCGAACAACCCGAAATAATGCCCGAAGAACCAGCAGTAGAAGAAGAGGTTGTGCAACCTGCCATTTCCGGAGAGAAGAAATTTTATGTCGTCGCAGGTTGTTTCGAGATCGAGCAAAATGCCGATAACTACGTTACATTGCTGAGAAATAAAGGATACGATTCCAAAAAATTCGGGATGATCGGCAGATTGCATGCTGTCAGCTTTCATGTATACTCATCGAGAAATGAGGCCATCCGGAAACTGCACGAGATCAGAGAAACCGTCGAACCAAACGCCTGGCTGTTGTATTACTGATTTCCTCAAGTTCCTTCTTCTTGCTCAACTCCTCCGGAGCTGAAAAACTGATGATACAGAAAAACGATAGACGTTTATCGGTTAGGTGTGTAGCAGGATCAATGACGAAAAAAAGCTATACGATACGGGCCCTGTGAAATACTGCACTGCAGTAAAAGCTCCGTTTTTCCCTATCGGTCAGACCTGCTTCCGCCAAGCCCGCACCACCATCCAGCCCTGTGAAATACTGGTACGCAGTAAAGACATCGTCTTTATTTTACAGGGCCAGCAGTCAGACCGGATTTCACGGTACCGTCTGACCCATTTCGGGTCTCCGCCCGGATGACGCAGTCGGACGGGTGACGGATTGGATTTTCGTTCATTTGTCGATTAACCTGCTATTTTTTGAGCCACCTAGTGGCGACATATTTAAAGAAGATACCAGTACACAGGAACCCCCGGTCTAACTACAACTGTTATTCTCCGGAAATCGTTTCATGGACCGATAAATCCCTACGTTGATTAAACGAACAAAAAAAGTGATGCAATGACTAAGTGAAGCATGTGTTTGCATCCGTTCCACAGTGGCCATTCCATGGGGGTTAAGTCATCGTATCACTACTGGATTTACAAAAACTCGTCGCCCGAGCTGGAGTCGAGCGACGAGAGAAAACAGTCGTGCCCCGGCTTCAGTACGGGGTACGACTATTTGTACTGGTGTTGGACAAACGTTAACTCCCCACCTATTTACGCGGTTTCCCCGTCTTCAATACCCTTCGGTATATCCGGTCTGCCCACCTGACCGGTAACCATTCAAGAAAGGAGCGGGCTCTGTCCGGCATGACTGAATAACGGGTTCGTGGTTTCTTTACTGTCAATGTTTTATCAATTACCCGTGCAAGCCGTTCCGGATCGCCGGCTTTTTCGTAGACATCTTCTAACCGATCGATAACCGCTTCAAGGTGTTCACTGAACAACCGGCTTGATTGCCTGGCATCGGTAAACAGATCTTCTACCTGGCGGGTCAATCCGGTCTTTAATGCACCCGGTTGAATTTTGATTACCCGGATACCGAGCAAACCCAGCTCACACCTAAGTGCATCGGAGTATGCCTCTAATGCATGTTTGCTCATCGCATAGGGGCCGTTGAACGGAGCAGCACGCTGCCAGCCGGTCTCCGAAGAGACAATAATGATTCGTCCCTTCCTCTTTAACAGCAGGGGAAGAAAGATCCGGTTTACCCGATAAACGCCCAGGAGGTTAACATTCATGATGTGCTCGATATCCCGGCTCGGAATCTCAACCAGAGACCCGATCAACAGCATACCTGCCAGGTGGATGATTGCATCCAATCCGTCTGTTTTGTCAGAAACAAAGGTAAATGCATCATTGATTGAAGTCTCGCTGGTTATATCTGTATAAACCGGTGTGATCCGGGGATGTTCATTCTTCCCGGTGTCTGCCTGGTTCAGATCAGCAGCGAAAACATGCCAGCCCTTCGATGCAAGGTATTCGGACGTTATTCTTCCCAATCCTCCTGCCCCGCCGGTTATAAGCGCCTGTTTCATGGCGTTCAATCAGTCGGTTTGGTGATTAAAGGTTCCATCCTTCCCGGTAGGTATGCCGGATCCACTCGTTGGCAGAATCCAGGGCACTGACCTCCTGCCATTCCGGCCGGGAACCGGTGGATGACCCAGCCGGTTTCCGGACCCTGAGTTTATCATTCGGTACAATGTTGGTAATTTCCATCTTTTCGCCATCCCACATCAGTTTCCGGTTCAGTTGCTGGAGGCGGATGACCAGGTTGCCCATGAGGACCATTTCCGATAGCGGACCGGAATATTTGAAAGGGGCACAGGGATCTTTCCTGTTTCCCGGACTCTCCTTACATGCCCTCACCCAATCCATCTCATGCCTGCCTCCGCCGAGTGGATGGTCGGGAATACGATGGAAGGATTCCCCGGGTTCAGGAAACTCCCGGGTGGATGGCAACAATTTGTAGTTTCCGCCATAGTTATCGCAGATGATCTTGCCTTTACTGCCAATGAACAGATTGCCTCCTCCCTCGCTGCCAAGGGGTTCACCGTCAGCCAGCTCTTCCGGACGGGGTGGTAGTAGTCCGCCATCGTGCCACGTTACCGTGACTTCCGGAAGTTCCAGGTTGGGTAGAGAGGCTCTTGCCGGGAAGGTGTATTTGACACGGGAAGCAATCGGGGGACTTTCATTATTTACTGAGGTTGAACTGGATTCTACATCGACCGGGTAGCCCAGCTTCAGGGCAAAGAAGATCACGTCCAACACATGGCACCCCATATCACCCAGTGCCCCGGTACCAAAATCCCACCAGCCTCGCCAGTTCCAGGGCGTATATGCCGGATGGTATGGACGCCAGGGAGCCGGTCCGATAAACAGATCCCATTCCAGTGTTTCCGGGACAGGCACCTTTTCGGTGGGCCGCTCCAGGCCCTGTGGCCAGATGGGACGATTCGTCCATGCATGAACCTCGCGGATCTCACCAATTGCCCCACTTCGGATCTGTTCGGCAACTTTTCGTACGTTATCCGTGGAGTGGCCTTCGATACCCATCTGGGTTACCACCCCCGTTTTTTGAGCCGTCCGTGTTAGTTGCCGTGATTCCCAGACCGAATGGGTCAATGGCTTCTGAACATAAACATGCTTCCCCATCTCCATGGCCTGGATGGCAGGAAGTGCATGGGTGTGATCCGGCGTGGCGATCACACATGCATCGATATCCTTCTGCTCTTCAAGCATCCTCCGGTAATCCTTCCACTTTTTTGCCTTCGGATAGGTGGTAAATACCGGGGCTGCATAGTCCCAGTCCACATCGCACAGGGCTACAATGTTCTGCCCCACCATGTTCTTCAGGTTATCCTTTCCTTTTCCACCGATCCCGATACCGGCAATGTTTAGTTTATCGCTGGGTGGAATATGTCCCAGTCCACTGACTACATGACCCGGGAGAATGGTCAGTCCTGCAAAAGCCGTCGCAGACCGGCCGATAAAAGATCTTCGTGAAAGGAGATCTTTCGTTGGATTGATGGTTGGTTTCATGATTATGGTATTGAATGGATTTACGAAATGAGAAATGAAATTTACACAAAAAGAATCAGCTGGGGAAATATCTCGTGGAAAGAAAAAAAATCCGGTCCGCCTGATCCATTCCGGATCTCCGCCCGCCCGTCCGACCGGAAGTCATCCGGGCGGGAACGATGTAGTCGGGCAGGGACAGGTGACGGATCGTGTTTCGTTACAGCAGGATGATCTTCCTTTCAAACGTGGTTCCGCCGACGGTAATGGCAACGATATATAAACCACCCGCTTCATGCGTAAGATCAAACACTTTACTGAAAGGACCGGGATAACTTCTTGCTCTATGGGAAATGATGACCTGCCCCTGGGAGTTCATAATCTTGATGTAGATCTCTCCCGTTTCATGGCAGAAAAAAGAGAGCTTAAGGTACCCGTCGGTCGGATTGGGATAGAGGTCAATTTTAAAATCATCCGGATCAACTGGAATAAGGTTGATTTTATAGGAAGCCATAAAAAAACCCCTGCCATGTGTTGCTGCCAGTATCGTGTTGTCACTTCTGCGTAACCGTAGCATGTCAACACGTACATTTGCCATTCCGTTGTTGGCAGGAACCCAATCAACCGGATCACTGTCCAGGTCATCCGTAGCCCATACTCCGATTTCCGTTGCCAGAAGTGCCTTGTTTGCATCCTGGGGCAGAAGGATGCTCCAACGCACGGGCATATCGGGTAGATTCCCTTCCTTGTTTTCCCAGGTTGTCCCGTTATCCGTTGTCATCCATACCGACTCCACGCCATAATTTGAAAAGGTAACCAGCAGGGTATCTTCGGACCCTCCCATAGCAACCGATGAAATATTCCCCACAGGGAAATTGATTCCCGTGATATCCCTTACAACGGGATTTTTCTGTGCATGCTGCACCCTGAACAGGCGGCCCGATTGTGTACCAACATAGAGTGTGGTGCTTTCCAGGGGAGAATATCGGGATGCATGAAGATGGGAATAGGGTACAGGCGATCCGGTATAGAGTTCGACAAACCGACCGTCAGGATTCCCCGGTATGTGATCGATCACAACCAGCCGGTTATCATACTCTCCCGTAAAGGTCGTACCATTGGCAAACAAAGTGTTCAGCCTGGAGTCATAATCCGCCGGATTGATAAAAGTACCCGTACCGTAAAAAGTTGCGTACCGCTCCTGTTGCCAGTCAATACTGGCATCATTAAAATAATATAGATTGCGGTAAACGGAAGTGATCTGGTACCAGGGCTCATCCTCATCGATAAAGCAGAATGCACCATCGCCCCCGCTGATAAATATAAACCGCGGGAATGATCCCTCCTGGTAAAGGAGGGTTCCGTTATCCTGGAGCCCGCCCAGATAGTAGTTAACTCCGGCATATGGATGGATGGCTCCCGTATAGAATTGCAGGGTTGTGAAATTGGTATTCATTTCGTAAAACCCGGGTTGGATTGCTCTCCCGCTATCCGTGTAAAACACACCGCCATCGTTGGTGAACACGATCGCATCGGATGAACCCGGCCGGAACACAATAGCATGCTGGTCGGCATGGACATAGGGCAGGCCTTCCGGGTCATAGCTGTATCCTTTGTTCCACCAGGAAGAGAGGTATTGCCAGACAACACTATCTGCTGATGCATCGTTAGTTCGTAAAAGGTCAAGACCTCCGATAAACAGGGTATTCGGATCATCAGGAGCAACTGCTGCTGTCAGTGCATGCCACGCCAGGGTAGCCCAGGTATGATCTTCATGATAGGGTGGAAGGGTGATCTCTTTCCAGGAACCGCCATGATCTTCTGACCGAAGAATATGATTGCAAAAATACCCGGTGAACGAGTCGAACCGGATATACCCGGAGGATATCAGGGCATAGACGATATTCTCATCTGAGGGAGCGCTGGCAAGCATCACCCTCCCCGGGTAAGGAAAGGAATCGTTGACTTCGATGATGGTTTTGTAATCGCTGAAAACGTTCCAGCTTCCGGTCGTCCCTTCATCGGAATAGAGGATGGTGGCTGCACCTTCACCATCAAGGTTTCTCCCTGTTCCGACAAATATCCTGCCTGCGGCACTGATCTCGATATCCGAAGGTGCATATGGTACTGTTAACCCGGTGATCGATGGCAATACCTGCACCCACGTTTCTCCTCCATCTGCGGAGCGGTATAATCCATCACTTGGTACTGACGGGTGTTCGCCCTTGTATGTTCCCGATACCACACCGGCATACAATACGCTTTCACCACCCTCGTTCCGGATCTCGATATCGGTTACGTAAGCAAATTCTTCCGTTGAGGAAAGCAGGTTCCAGGTATCGCCTCCATCGGTGCTTTTAAAAATGCCTGAACCCCGTCCTGTAGACTCCCGGTAGATGATCACGGCAGTAGAAGCCTCACCCGTTCCGACATAAAACACCCGGGGATCATTTGGATCGGATGCGATGCAGCTGATGGACAGGTTATCCCAGAAGTCATTCACAGCCACCCATGGAGAACCCCGGGTGGTTATGTCATTATTATACCATAATCCGCCGGTCACTGCTCCTGCCCATACCTTTTTGTGTTCCGGATCATTCGGATCAAACATCAACGACCGGGTGCGTCCCCCGTATTCGGATGGATAACCCGTCCATTCAAGCGCATCGGCAAACGATTTTTTTTGTTTTCGGTTCAGCCGGATGATCCGGGTTTGCTCATAGGCTTTGGCAAGCCGTTCTGCAGGGACCCGATGAAGTTCCGGATCGACGGTCATAACATATTCATGAAAGGCGGCCAGGTCGGGACGGTCAGGTCTTAATTCAGTATCGTGTTCATCAAGACAATAACCGGGAATTTCCTGAAACAGCTTCACCAGGGAATACTCATACCGCTCCCTTTCCCGCTTGACAGGAGGAGTGAGAAGTATGATTAAAACCAACAAAATAACAATGGGACATGAAAAAATTACCCATCGATGGATGGTTTTACACTGGATAATCATTTTTCAACCGCTGGTTACAGTAAAAATATGAAATCTCCGGAATTAATCCCAAAATTTGATGGATAGGATTCGCACTTTTTATCAGTCAGATATGGTTGACCAGACCGGCTCGCTCATAACGAACAAGCAATCCAATGATCGAATTAGAACCATTATGACAATCATTCATCCTCCTCTTCCATTCCTTCATCTTCGTCATTATCCGGTTGTGGCTTGGCAATATATGCCTGGAAGGAGAATTTCCATTCACCATCAATCTTTTCAAGAAAATTAATCTGAATGTTTACATCTTTTACCGGCTCCCCTTCCGTATCGTACTCCCAGATATTGTCACAGATCAACCATGCCCAGTTGTTGCCAACTTTTAATATCATATTTTCCTTACGGTTCCGGATATTTGTCATATTGGAAAAATCCAAATCCCGCCAACCTTCAAAATGTGCTTCGACCTCTTTCCAACCATTAAAGAGCGTATAACTTTCTCTGCCCATCTGAAGCCTGGAGTCGACTTCATCCTGGACATGCATGGCAATGATTGTATCAATATCAAGTTCAGCAGCAGCTTTGGCCTCCGCATTTAACAAAGCCATAATGGCTTCTTTTTCCTGTTCAACATCAACCTCTTCGGTTTGCACTGCAGTTTGGCAGGAGAAGATAAGGGGAATTACAACCAGGGTGAATAGATAATAAAATTGTCTTTTCATGGCGATAAATTTTTAGGTTAATAAATGGATCTTCTTTTGGATATTATAAACGAGAACTGATCTGTTAATCAATCTGTTTCAAGTTACACCATTTTTCTGGTTTAGCCAATTACACGTTCCGTTTTTTTCAATCGGTCAGACAGGTCTGGGCTGCTGCACAATAGACCTCAGACTGTACAAGTAAGATCCAGTGATACAATGACTAAGCAAAGCTACTGATCAATAAAATACAACACCCGGGATTTTTCCCTTCCGTAACCGGTGACCTCCAGCCGGTCGTTGAAAACATTCACGGTGCACCAGGCAGTTCTATCAGGAGTTTCCACCATAGCCGTCAGGGTGAGGTAATGAGTATGCTTAAGGGTAGCGTAACTGCCGTGGTGATTGTGACCGCTGAAATAGGCAACGATATGCTCCTGCCTGTTGAAAAAACTCAGGAGGGTCTTGTAATTCCATAAATTATGGACCAATTTCGGATATACCGGGAAATGGCAGAAAAGGATAACTTTTTCTCCCGCTTCTTCTGATGTTTTGATCCTGTTTTTTAACCACCTGTATTGCTCCATGCCGATGGCTCCGTTCCAGTCGATCGCATTGTGTTCATTGTTCACCTTCAACTGGTTCAAAAGCAGTTGTGCCCTCCGGTATTCCTTTGTGTTTTCAGCCGGTGCAAACAGACTGATCTCACAACCATTCAATACGATAAACCGGTAACCTTTGATCTCAAAATCGTAATAGGTGTCGGAGATTCCCAGTTTGCTGTTAACCTTGGTTTTTTCCTGATCTGTAACTGAAAAATCATGATTCCCCAATACATGGTATACCGGCCAAGAGAGCTGATCCAGGATGTTCAATACTGAATCGTAGCTGGTAAAATCTCGTTCAATCAGGTCACCCAGACTCACCACAAATGATAAATCTTTCGAATTCAGCTCATTGACACAGCTTGTAAGCTTCTTTAATGATTCACGGTAAAACCTCGAACCTTCGTGCTCGCAATCGCAGTACTGGATATCGCTGATCATTCCGAACGAGAAGAGGGGAGTGTCTGAAGGATTCCGGCTGGTATCTATGATTCCCTGATCAGTCATAACGGGGAGCTGAAACGAATAAAACTGCAAGATGGCGATGATAAAAAATAGGATAAACCTCAAGGATCAGATTTTTTCAGTGATTAACCGGAACTATGGCAAACCGGCTATAAAGATCTTCTGTAAGCCTGGATAAAGATAATTGTATTGCCGAAATAACACAATTTCAATGCCAGAAGATCAACCGAATGGATTCAAATAAAGCGGTTTTTTCTTGACTTTTTTACCATATACATTGTACCTTTGAACATAGGTTGAATAAAACATTGGATCAGAATTTCCTTAATTTGCAGTCATTCAAACGAAATCTTTATATGACCACACAAAAACTCTAATGAAATGAAAAATAATGTGTTATTGGTATTTATCGGTTTTTTGATTTGTCAAAGTTTAGTTGCCCAGAAAAGTATAGTTCCCCGTAAAAATGTGGGCGACCAAACCCTCGTGGCACAGGTGAAACCACTCGGAAGCAAAGAGTGGGGTTTCATAAACCTCGATGGTGAGATGGTTATTGGAGCGAAATACCGGAGGAGCTTTCCCTTTTCGGTCGATGGATTCGCCCCGGTCTATGATGCGAGAGCAAAAGAATACTGTTTCATTGACCTCAACGACCAGAAGTTGAACACCGAAATAAAGGGATTCGATCTGCTCAGTATACTGGGTTTTGGCGTCAAAGGATTCGACGACGGATTGGTCCCCGTGCGGTATTATAAAAAATGGGGATACCTTGATACGGAAGGCAGGGTGAAAATAGAGTGTAAATATGATAAGGTGACTGAGTTCAATGGCGGTTATGCTGCTGCTGAGGTCAGGGGTAACTTTGTTGTCCTGGATCAGATTGGAACGGAATACCCAGTGAATGTGGACCGGGTGGATAACGTGAAACACTTTTCTGAGGGACTGGCTCCGGTCTATACGGTCGATAACCGGGCGGGCTTTATTGATACCTATGGGAATGTGGTGGTTGAACCACAGTATGAGAGTGTCGGGTATTTTTCTGGTGGATTTGCATGGGTAAAAACATTCGATAAACGGATCGGATTCATCAACCGGCAGGGAGAAGTGGTTATACAGCCCCAGTTTACTAAAGCCAATGATTTCAGTCCACACGACGGCCTTGCACGGGTTGAACTGGACGGAAGATGGGGTTATGTTAACGAATACGGAGAGATGATGTATGTGGATGATTCAGAGATCATCGGAACATTCTATGAAGGATTGTGTAAAGGGAGGAAAGATGACCTGGTCGGATTTTTTGACACCAACGGTGAATGGGTGATCCCGCCGAAATTTCAGGCAGTGAGGGATTTTAAAAACGGGTATGCGGCAGCCAAATCAGGGGATCAGTGGGGACTGATCAATAAGGATGGAGAATGGGTGCTCAACCCGGAGTATGAAGCGGTCCGGGATATGGAACTGGTGCTGTATTAGTAAACCGGTATGCCCTTCGCGGCACCGTAGCATCCTCGCAAAGTTATTATCACTCCCTGCCTTCCTGGCCGGCGGATAGGAAATGGGGAGGAATTCAGGAATTGAGTCAGGCGACGAAAAAAACTTGTTGGAAGACAAGAAACCCGGCTCCTGCCCCGACAGTAGTCGTGCCCCGATTTAAAGTCGGGGTACGACTTTTATATGGCAGTTATTTAATCATTCACCATCCATTAACAATTAATTATTCCCCAAAGGATGCCTCTGGCATAACCGTACCTTGCTCTCTCCCTCCCACGAACTAACCTCCCTGCAAACCTCGGTACCAAATAGCCCATTCGGGATTTGACGGATAGGTTTTTCGTTTTTTTGAGCCGATTATCCATTATTTTCTCTTGAAAAATCCCATCGGGACGAAAAATCTTTTAAAGGAAAAGTAACATTATTAAACACCGGTCCTACTACAACTGTTATTCTCAGCGAATACGCTTCATGGACCGGCAAACCCAAACATTGATTAAACGATCAAATCAAGTGATACGATGACTGAGTGAAGCCACCTATCGCAGCTCGACTTCAGTTCGGGCTGCGAGTTTTTGCTAAGTCGTACCCCGATCTTTCCCAAAGGGATTCCCATGGAAGAGTCGGAGCACGACGATCGGAAAGTCATCGTATCACTCCTTTATCCACTTTATTAATAGAATTTACCCTTTTCAACGGCCAAATTCCCGGGAAGTATCCCGGTTGGGATTTATCTGTTAATGTTTGGGATATAACTGTTAGATTTTGCCCTGTCTCGTGCCATACATTTGTTTAAAGAATATAACACAAGAAAACGCATTAAACAATTTTATTATGGCACCTCTATTATATAAGAACAGAGTTCCTGAAAGGAGCAAACATTTGCAGGATACGCAAATAATCGGTATACTTTCAGCCTTAACCTTGCACATGGCTTTTATCATCATGTTTGCTGTATATAAGGTCCATCTATTAATGTGGTTTAACATCCTGATTAGTGTGCCGCTGTTTACCATTGCTTTCTTCTTAAGCCTTAAAGGCAGGTTGAAACTTCCACCCCTTTTAGGAACAACCGAAGTTGCCATACATCAGGTATTGGCTGTCCTGTTGATCGGGCAGGAAAGCGGATTCCATTTATTGCTCTTCTGTCTGGTTCTGACGGGGATTTTGTACATGAAATGGAAAGTCGCCCTTATCGCAAATACGGTAATTTCTTTTACCCTCTTTTTATTTCTCGTGTGGTTTGATTCCGGGCAATTTATTCTGTATGAATTGCCGGCAAATACACTGAGATTCATAAAATCAGTGAACTGCCTTGGAATGTTTACGATAGTGGGTTTCATTTTATTCTATTATATATCGTTGACACAACGGTTATATCATAAGCTGCAGAAAACAATAGAAAAACTCCACCAGAGCAACGAAGAGCTGAACATAACCGTTGAACTGGTTAATGAACAGAGTGAAGAGATCCAGGAAAAGAACCGGACGCTGGAATATCAGAAAGAGCAGATTGAGTTGCATCGTGATGAACGATTATCCTTCAATTCCTATCCAGGTGCCTTTGCTCAGATTTTTACAAACCTCATTCTGAATTCAATCATTCATGGATTTGAAGAAAAAAATAGAGGGACTATTTGCATGAAGGCAGTAAAGAATAATGGGACACTCGAAATTCAATATCAGGATGATGGCAAAGGGATCCAGACAGATATAATGCCCAAGATCTTCGATCCATTTATTACATCCGATCATAGCAAAGGGACTGGATTGGGCTTATATATCGTAAACAATCTTGTCACTCAAAAACTGGGTGGGTCGATAATCTGTGATAGTAAATACGGGGCAGGGACCAGGTTCTTAATAACCATCCCGCTTAGCTGAATCGGTCCTGTATTACCAGAGGTCTGCCGGATAGGAAGAATTCAAAACCAGGTTACCTTCTTGTAATCAGCATAATCGTCATACTTTGCTTCCAGCTCCTTCTCTTCACATACCTTCCAGTAAAGAAGCTGGGGTATCCATAAGATAGAAGATTACATTCATGATCAATTCTTTACACCTGTACAAGTTAAGCAATTATTCGGCGATTTTCAATAAACGTTTTCTGCTAATTCTCCAAGGGTTTCTTAACCCTGATGGTGTCTGAGAATAAAAAATCCTGAATAATTCCGGTCGATTCCCTATTTTTATAAAATAATCGATTCAAGCCATAAGGATCTGAAAACAATAACCAAAACTGATAACCATGAAACGAGTCAAACAAACGGTTAAAACAATTCTATTAATGGTAGTCGGATCTATTACCTTCTTATCCAGTGCACAGGACACACCATCTGATGAGGAGATCCTGAAACTATACACCGGTCTGCGTGTAGCCGACGTGTCAGACGGGATGGATATGGTGGGATTGCGTGATGTCGGGTTAATGGATCCCCGGATCGAAGCACTCTGGAGGGACATTGATGATCTGTCACACATCGTATGTGGTATAGCAGTAACTGCGCGCTATGTTCCAACCAACCGGGTGGTTAAAAATCCCATGGATCCTGAAGAGTTCAGAAAATGGGAAGGTGACTGGTACAACCGGATCTCTTCCGAACCCTTTGTGGAATTCATTAAGCCCGGAACAGTCATTGTTCTCGATGTTCAGGGTGATGGTGAAACCGGATCTGTAGGATCGTTCAATTCCCTTGCCTGGGTGAGCAGGGGAGCACGGGGTATTGTTTCTAACGGAGGGATCAGGGATACCGATGAGATCATCAAGCAACGGATCCCGGTGTATCTCGATTATATGCAGAGAGGCAGGGGCATCCGGCCGGGCAGGAATGAAATTGAGTCGGTCAATAAACCGGTATCCGTCGGTGGCGTTCTGGTCAAACCCGGGGATGTGGTTCTTGCCGATGGTGACGGTGTGATCGTGGTCCCCAGGGAACATGCAGTGGATGTTGCCCTATTTGCCAGGGGAATACTTGATGCAGATAAGGACGGCAGAAGGAAACTATATGAAGAACTGGGTATACCACTGGATAAGACAGTAATTAAAAAATAAAGTTAATAGTTATTGGTTAAAAGTTAAAAGTTAAAGATCGTAGGGATCATGTTGATCTATGCTGAGATCGGCGGTTTCCGGGCGATCGTTTTCAGCGATGCCATACAGGGTACGGTCCTGCTGGTCGTCATCTACCTGATCGGGATCACCTGTATCCGCTCGTTCGGAAGTGTCGAATCCCTCTTCTCCGCGGTGGAACGGGTAAAACCGGAATTGTTATCCGTACCGGGGCCAAACGGACTGTTCACCGTACAGTTCCTGATCGCTTCGTTTATTGCTATCGTCCTGATTCCCGTTACCCAGCAACAACTAACCACCCGGGTGGTGGTTATACGGAATTTTCGTTCCCTGGGACGCATGGCGGTATCGCTGGGAATATTCGCCATCGTGATCATTCTTTCCACGGCATTCATCGGCATGTACGGAGCGGTGATGTATCCGGATGCCAGCACAGCCGATTTTCTTGCCGGTGCCCTGCTGTTCGATCAGAAGGAGATTGTTGGTGCACTGGCTATGGTGGGTCTTTTTGCTGCCTGCCTTTCCACCACTAATGCTCAGATATTCGCCCTCGGGACCGAATTGCGATCCTTGATGAAAGGGAGTGACAAAACGGTGCTGCGGAATACCCGCATTGCGCTGTTTATTTTTGCCATCATTGCCCTGATCTTCTCAACCGTGATGAGTGATGAGCTTGCCCTTCTTGCCCGGACAAGCTTCACCGGAACCTCGATGATGGCTTCGGTGGTGTTTGTGGCTGTGCTGACAAAAGAAAAACCTCCCCTGTCGGTGCTTTTTTTCTCAGCCTCCGGCTTGGTGATCCTGCTTTTGTCGCTTTTCCATGTTATTCCCCAGGAGGTCGGTCGTTTCCGGATTGATTTCCTGCTCTACCTTTACCTTGCTGCCGGAACAGCCGGTGTGATGGTTTGGAGAAGTGTGATGAAAAACCATTAGCCCTTCACAGGAAACGAAGCATTGGCGCAGGAATTATTATAAACTACATGGCAGATACATTCACCGGGTGATCTTCAGTCACCCGGTGATTCTTGAAAATGGAAAGGAGGATGCATTTCTCCTGTTGCTGCAGTGACAACCAATAAATGAGCCGGTAATGCAGCACGGGCCTTTTGTTATGAACGATGCTGCAGAAATTCAGCAGGCATTTTCCGATTACCCGGAAACTCAATTTGGTGGCTGGCCCTGGGCAAGGTATGACAATGTTCATTCAACCGAAAAAGGAAGATTTGCAAAATATTCGGATGGCAGGGAGGAGATCCGGTAAGATTTTTTTCAGCTCCAAAGGAGCGCAAGATTACAAACCACATCCAACCATACAAGGGGACATTCGTATTGCAACTATTATCAGAAGTCACTTGGAATTATTGCAGGATTGACCTACTTTTATTTTCTTAGACCATACAGCTTTTTCATGCGTGTAATAAACCTTTAAAAAAGCACTTACATGATCCGATAACCATCATAGCCAGGGCAATAAGTCTATCATACATTCAACATACACACGATGTTCATAAACTATATTAAAATTGCGATACGCAACATTCAGAAGCAGAAATTTTATGCTTTCATCAATATTTTCGGATTGACAATGGGTTTAATAACCGGTTTGTTGATCCTTCTATATATCATTGATGAATTCAGTTACGATCGGTTTCATAAAGATGCAGAGTTGATTTATAGAGTTAATCTTTATGGACGGATAGGGGGGCAGGAATTTAACTCATGTTACTCATCTGCACCGGTTGCAGCAGGATGTGTCGAAGAGATTCCTGAGGTTAAGGAAGGATGCCGTATTGCACCATGGGAGGATATCTCGATTAAATATATGGAAGATGCGTATACTGAAAAAACAATATTGCTGGCAGACTCCAATTTTTTCGATTTCTTCAGTTTCAACCTTATCCAGGGTGATTCCAAAACGGTCTTAACCAATCCGTATAGCCTGGTATTAACAGAAACTGCAGCCAATAAAATATTTGGCTATGCTGGTCCGGATGACATCAGTCCCGTAGGCAATACCCTGGAATTGGGCATTGATAAATGGCTCTGTACTATCACCGGTATTGTTGAGGATCCTCCTCCGAATTCCCATTTCCACTTTAGCATGATCCTTTCCATGGGATCATGGAATTACAGCCGGAATCCTCTTTGGGTAAGCAATTCTTTACTTACCTATCTTAAACTCAATGAAGATGCGGATTGGCAGCATGTGGAAACCAAGCTACTGGAAATGGTGAAAAAATACATTGGTCCGCAGGCAGAGCAATTCCTGGGTATATCATTTGATGAATTTTTAGAACAGGGAGGGGCATATGGTTTCTATCTTCAATCCCTGTTGGATATTCATTTTTCACCGGATGTTGACCTTCACCTGGAACCGGGCGGTAACATGAACACCATCTATCTGCTGATTGCCATTGTCCTGTTTACCATAGTCATTGCCTGTATTAATTTTATGAACCTGTCAACTGCAAGGTTTACCGGAAGAGCAAAAGAAGTTGGCGTGAGAAAATCTCTCGGAGGTTCCATCAGCACCATGCGGATCCAATTTTTAATTGAGTCTCTATTCTACACACTGGTATCGTTATTACTTGCACAGGGTGTGTTAACCTTAATTCTTCCACAATTCAATGTTCTGTCTGGCAAACTTTTAGCGATCAAGGCACTCTATAATTTCAATTATTTGACAGGCATTCTTTTACTGGTATTAATTGTCGGTCTGTTGGCTGGTAGCTATCCTGCATTTTATCTTACCTCTTTCAAACCTGTTGAAGTGTTGAGGGGTAAGATTAAAGCCGGCATGAAAAGTAGTGGTATAAGACGCATTCTTGTCATTTTTCAGTTTACGCTGTCTATAGGACTCATAATTTGTACGCTACTGATTTATAAACAGCTTCAATACCTGCAAAACAAAGATTTAGGTTTTGATAAAAACAATGTATTGGTAATACGAAATGTTGAATCATTGGGTACGGGTAAAATTGCTTTCAAAGAAGAATTATTGAAATTACCGGAGGTTATCAGTGCCAGTATTTGTAACCTGGTACCTCCGGATGTTAATTATTCTGATCTTTTCCGGCCAAGGGGAGAAGATACCCAGGAACGGGGTTGTAATTATTGCATTGTAGATGAGGATCTTATAGAAATCCTGAAATTATCAATGGTAGATGGAAGGTTTTTCTCAAAAGAATTTCCTTCTGATTCAAGTGCAGTTGTAATCAATGAAGCTGCAGCCCGTTTGTTTGGTTGGGAAAATCCGGTGGGTCAGAAACTTCAGACATTCTGGAAAGAAAATGACCAGGATGTCCGGGAAGTGATCGGTGTGGTTAAAGATTATAATTATCAATCTCTGGAGGAAGAAATTACCTCCCTTATTATTTTCCTGGGATCGCAGGGGAACAACCTTCTTGTCAGACTTACACCCGGTGATGTCAGCAGAAAAATAAATTTGATTCAATCGAAATGGAAATCTTTCGCTCACGGAGGTTCTTTTGATTACTCGTTCGTAGCCGATAATTTTAATGCTAAATTCAGGAAAGAACAGCAACTTGGTAAAATTTTTCTTCTGTTTACCTGTCTGGCAATCATTATTGCCTCCCTGGGATTACTGGGACTTGCAACCTTCACAGCGGAACAACGATCCAAAGAAATAGGGATCCGTAAAGCAATGGGAGCATCTTCAGATAGCATTGTGAGATTAATGTCCCTGGAATACCTGAAGCTGATTTTATTTTCATTTGTTATTGCTATTCCACTTTCATATGGAATAATAAACTGGTGGCTGAAGAATTTTGCTTATAAGACAAACCTTGGCGCTTTCAGTTTCCTTATCGGTGGGATAATAGCCCTTGTAATTGCAATTTTGTCCGTAAGTTATCAATCCATTAAAGCAGCTGCCCGAAATCCTGTTGATTCTCTGCGGTATGAGTAAAAGGTATACCCGGAGTCATCGTATCACTATTGGGCTAACAAAAACTCGTCGCCCGAGCTGTAGTCGGGCGACGAGGAAAACGTTAAAAGACACCGTCAGGTCTGAAAGACCCTGACGGGTCAGTTAACCGGTTGGAAAGGATTAAGATGAGTCCCGTTAGGTGCCATAGGCATACCAAGGGTAGACTTACAGAAAATAGCCGGCCACTTCAGTGGCTGGAACAAGCAGAAAATAGATAGAACGTCCCGGAGGAGCTATAGGCATACCTTTGGTAGACTGAAAGGTAAACGTCCGTATCGGTCAGACCGGCTCCCTGCAATCCGATTCACGATCCAGCCCTGTGAAATACAGCTACGCAGTAAAGACATCGTCTTTATTTTACATGGCAAGCGGTCAGATCGGGTTTCATGCTACCGTCTGACCCATTTCGGGTCTCCGCCCGGATGACGCAGTCGGACGGGTGACGGATCGGATTTACGTCCATTTGTCGATTAACCTTCTTTTTATTTTTCCCCTGTTTTTTCGTAACTTATATGAAATTTACCTTTTTTACACTGACTACCGTGAAAAGGATTATCAATATTTTTATTTTACTGCTGTCCATTGTTTTGTTAAACAATTGCAGTAAAGGGGATAATTCCTACAAAGAGGATGTTCCTGAATTCTTTTATGAATATTCAGATCAGGTTGTTAAACATGTAATCCATCTTACCGGTTCATGGATAACGGAATACTTAACATACATCAACGATGATTTCACTCAGAGTACCGTTTTCCACGATAATGATACCATCTTTGAAAGCATCACAAAAAACCCGCTGAATGAAATAACCTACAAAAGAACTTTTTACAAAGGGAAGGATGGCTATGCAACCTATTGCATTGATACCGGTTTTTTCTCCAGCTCGTACTATTTAGCCAGGTTGGATTACGAATATGAAAATGACTTTTTAACCTCCATAGAAATTGACTGGCAACGCACAGGCACCAATCCTGATTCAGGATCTATTCTTATAACCCGTACAATTACAGATGAGAATATCAGCAGTTCAAAAATATCAGAGGCTGGCTGGCTGGCGGGATGTACAGATTATTACAGTTACAACCAAACGCTTAACAAGGTAGATATCAGGAATTTTTCAAACGGGATAACCGGGAAATGGAGTAAAAACCTGGTCAGCCGGATCACCTGGAGAGCGGGTTGTCCTACCGGCCCTTCCATGACCGAGGCTTACAGTAAATACGAATATGAACTGGACCAGAACGGGCATGTCAAAAAAATGACCGAAACCTACACTCCCAGTTATCATACGTCATTATCTGAAGGAGTTTCAAGAACCGTTTATACCACACTGTATGAATACATGATCCTGGAATAGTTAAATAAACTTTATTTCTCACTATTGCCTTACCCTGATCATCCCGGTTACTGTCCTCATTTTGATTGCAGGATTTTTTTACCTGGCTTTTTACCGGGAAACAGTTCAGGTATGAGAACGGGAATGTCCCCATTAGAAACAGGATAGATTTTAGCATTTTCATTTTTTCTATTTTTAATTGTAATTGTCTGACGATAAGCAAGAGTGTACAGTTCATTCATACCTCAGGCTGACCACCGGGTTCTGCTGTGCCGATTTGGCCGATTGATACAAAATGGTAATCCATGAAATGATCAGCGCTATCAGGGAAGCAAGAATAAATTCAGCAAAACCAATATCAATGTGATAGGCAAATTTTCGAAGCCACCGTTCCATGAGGAAATAGGCAGCAGGCCAGGCAACGATGTTGGCAAGAAGAACAGGCAGCGAAAAATCCCTGACCAGCAGCAGAATAATGTCTGTGAAATTTGCCCCATTCGCTTTCCGGATACCGATCTCTTTGGCTTTCCTTTCTGCAACAAAGATAGACAGGCCCAGTAATCCAAGACAGGCAATGATGATGGATAAAACAGAGAAGATTGCAAAAAGCTTGCCGGTCACATATTCTTCCTTATGGAGATCCAGGAAATCCTGGTCCAGGAAATAATATTCCAGCGGTTCGTCCGGGACAAATGACCTCCATGTGGCATTAATAAAAGAAATGGTTTCAGGCAGTTCTTCGCCATCGGTTTTGATCGCTGTATAGGCGATATACCTTGTTTTTCTATCGACCATTAATAAGGATCCGACTGTTTGGTACAACGACTGGAAGGAAAAATTTTTGGCCACTCCAATAATAGTGTAAGGATCGGAATCGCTGGCCCCCGATGAACGGAACTGTCCGCCTACAGGGTTTTCAAATCCCAATTCTTTTGCAAGCGTTTCATTGATGACAGCAGACAATGAATCCCCCGGATAATCCCTTGAGAAAAACCTTCCCTCAACCATTTCGATCTGGAGAGTATTCGCAAAATCATAGTCGACACCCACAACCCTGGGATTTAGCATCTGCGTTGTTTCTCCGGGAATGGAAAGAGAGAATCCGTTGAATTTTTTCCCGGGAGCGTTCTCCATGAAAGAAACGCTTTTAATCCTGTGATTTGTAAGTAATGTATTTCTAAACGCATCCAGGTTGTCATAGAGTTTCCATGACCGCTGAATAACAACCACGTTTTCTTTCTTGTATCCAAGGTCCTTCTTCTGTATGTACACAAGCTGGCTGCGAATGATCAGCGTACTGATGATGATGATGATGGAAATGATAAACTGAAAAATAACCAGCCCGTTTCTGAAGTATTTTTTTCTTCCTGTTGATAATTGCTCTCCTTTGATCACCTGAAGACTATTAATATAGGAAAGGTAGATCGCAGAATAGATGCCGGACAGGATCCCCAGAAGAATGGCTGTCAGGATCAGTGTGACAATTATCCAGGGATTGTCGGAATATCTGATCTGGATCTCTTTCATTGCCAGGTTGTTAAAATAAGGAAGGATGGTTTCGATGATGATCATGGCAATGATCAGCGAAAGCAGGCTATACAGTATGGCTTCAAGCAGGAACTGGAAGACCAGTTTTTTGCGGGATGAACCCACAACTTTCCGGATACCGACTTCTTTCGCCCGTACACCCGCCCTGGCAGTTGAAAGATTTGTGAAATTGATTGCCGCAAGGATCAGTATAAACAGGGCAACAAAGGAAAAAAGATAGACATTCATTTTACTGGAATTGATTTCGATTTCAAAATCAGTATGGGAGGTGAGGTGGATATCCTTAATCGGTTGAAGACGCATTTGATAAGAGTTGCCTGCAGCCATGGCCTCATCAACAGTAACTCCGAAAGCTTCAATCAATTCAGGCTCCAGGTATTCTTTGATTACGGGCATACTTTTTTCCAGGAAAACAGATTCAGGAGTGCCATCAGCCATGACCAGATAAGTGCAAATAATATCCATGTTGATCCAGGTGGTTGCCCTGGATATCCAGTGAGATGAAAAGGAGATCAGTATATCGTAATGAAAATGTGAATTGGAAGGGCAATCTGCCGTTATTCCCGTTATCTTGTATTCGTTATTACTGATCCTGATTGTTTTGTCCATGGGATCCTCTTTCCCGAAATATTTTTCTGCACAGCTTTGAGTAAGCACAACGGAACCTGGAGCATCCAGGGCCTTTTCAGGATCACCGGCAATAAATTGAAACGTGAATACCTCGAAAAAGAGGCTGTCCGCATAAAAGACCCGGGATTCGGAAAACATCCTGTCTTCATACCGTACGGTAACGTTCGCGTCCTCAGTGGCATTAAATAACCGCGTAGATTTCAACACCTCGGGTATCCGGTCTACTAAAATCTCACCCACCTTCACCCCGGTATGGACCACATTCAGTTCATTTCCCTGCATCATGGCTTC
>Ga0315532_1000523_pt1 | contig 30536 bp, 22 predicted proteins | sample SalMarWE160370MG_FD_203082 | JGI IMG/M metagenome (GOLD analysis project Ga0315532, IMG submission 203082) | Salt marsh sediment microbial communities from the Plum Island Ecosystem LTER, Massachusetts, United States - Salt Marsh Sediment WE1603-70 ...
CGCGGCCCTGGTAGGCCACAAGAGCCATCGACCACACGAAATCCTCAGTACCAAGCACTAAACCCTGGATAAATCCAAAAATCAAAGGCCAAAAATCAAAATGACATCCCAAAATGCAAAATGTAGTGCGAGGCTTCAGCCTCGTGCCAGGGTGGGACTGCATGACCTCAATAGGTCGCACTACAATCGTGTTTAGAATTTAGATAGTGAGATTGCCACGCTTCGCTCTCAATGACAGGTGGAGCGCCGTTGTGGGGCATCCCCCCCCTTCCTGTCCCCTGCGGGACTATCTCGCAGTTGTCATTGCGAGGCTCTCGCGCTTGTCATTTCGAGGAGCCGAAGGCGACGAAGCAATCCCCCTTTCCTGTCTTTGCCAAGCACGCCAGTGAAGAAGCAATCCCGTAGTGGGGATAGGAGATTGCCACACACCTTTGAGGTGTTCGCAAAGACAAAAAGGAGGCGGCTAAAATCGCCAGAAAGCGTAGGGAAATCGATGAAACCCTTGACAACGTGGGCGGGCGTGATGTATATTTTCTGCCAATTAACGGGAAGGCAAAGACTTCTGAAGTGTACGGATTGAAACGACAGGTCGGAATCAGACAGCGCAGCGGCGGGGTTTATCCCCGCCTTATTTTATATTCCGCTTATTCGGGTCAAAGGTCATGATCGAGCAACTCATAATTCTGACGCTGGTGACAGGAGGCGTATATGCCCTCCTGGCGATAGGCTTTTCTCTTATCTTCGGCAATGCCCGTGTTATTAACCTGGCTCATACTGGATTTTTCATGCTGGCAGCCTACGGTTTATGGTATTTTATTCGTCAGCTGGGGATAGACACCGTCTGGGCTATCCTCATAACTGTGCCTGCCGTTACCATCCTTGGCATCCTGGCGTACCGGTACCTTATTAATACTATACGCGAGCACCATGCCGCCGTGCTGCTGATGACTATAGCTTTAGCCATGGTTTTCCAGGAGCTCATGCAGTCACTTTTTTCTTCTCTCTACTGGTCAATTCCTCCTCTTTTTCGCGGATTCACGGAGATACTCGGGGTTCCCGTCCTTAACCAGCATCTGCTGGTGCTGGGTGTAGTGGCGGTGGTTATTATCATAGTATGGCTGATTCTGTCAAAGACAAAGCTAGGCATCGCCCTCAGAGCCACGGCACAGGATGCCGAGGTTGCTAACCTGATGGGGATAAGCGTGCCCAGGACACTGATGATAACCATGGGTATAGCCACAGCCCTGGCAGCGGTTGCTGCCGTAGTAGTAGCACCGATATGGACAATACATCCTACCATGTGGACACCACCACTGGTAATGGTTATGGTAATTGTTGTCCTGGGGGGACTGGGAAGCATCAAGGGGAGTATCATCGGGGCTTTCATTATCGCATTAGTCGAAGTATCGGTTTCACTCTTTATGCCGAGCTATGCTTATTTGAAGGTGGTATTTGCCATACTGGCCATGGTCATAGTGCTCATAGTGAGACCGGGAGGTTTGTTCGGCGTAATATTCGAAGAGGAGAGATTATAAATTGTTGAGACGCCTATTCAAGGATCTCCGGTTTAGTGTGCTACCGGTACCCGGGAAGGTTATCGCCATCGTTTTCTTCGTGTTTCTATTTATTTTCCCGCTGTTTACGGACAAATCCTACTATATGTTCGTCTTTGCCACCAGCAATTTACTCGTTATTTTTGCCGTTAGCTGGGACCTTCTATCTGGCTACAGTGGCCAGGTGAATTTTGGGCATGCACTGTTCTTCGGGGTGAGCGCCTGGAGTGTGGGGCTATTGAATAAGTATTTGGGCTGGCAACCGTGGGCGACGATACCAGTAGGGACTCTAATCGCTACAGGGGTTGGAGTGTTGACATGCTTTCCGGCTCTGAGACTGAGAGGACCTTACCTGTCATTACTGACAATGTCATTTCCTCTCATGTTGATCGGACTGGTCATGGCTTTCAAGAAGTGGACCGGCGGTGAATTCGGCATATCCGGGATTCCTGAAATTGCCGCCACACGCGTAGGTGAATATTATATATCTTTGATAGTGATGACGGTATCAGTGCTTATAATGTGGAAGCTCACCGATGCCGGGAGTAAATATGTCAGAACAGGTCTCATTTTCCATGCTATTCGAGAAGACGAGATCGCCGCCCGTGCCTCAGGTATAAATACTATAAGATACAAGATACTGGCTTTTGTCATCGGTGGCTTTTTCGCCGGTCTGGCCGGCGCCCTATATGCTCATATCTTAGGCACTGTCAGCATTTCCTCACTATCTATGGTGATGTCCTTTCGAGCAATAATATATGTAGTATTCGGCGGTATCGTGAGTATCTATGGAGCAGTTGTCGGAGTTTACGTCCTTCAAACTCTTCTGCAGCTTTTGGGTGTAGGGGGAACAACCTGGGTTGGCCAGAACCAAATACTTATCATGGCGATTATCGTGATACTGGTGCTGCTGTTCATGCCTGAAGGCGTCGCCGTGTGGGTACGGAATAAGATTGAGCGGGAGTGTCCTCGCTGCAAGCTAACTAATGCCGCCTGGCGTAAGGAATGCCGAGCCTGCGGTGCCAATCTACGCTAAAAAGGAAGCCTATTTTCTCTCCACCACCTTACATTGCAAGCGAAACGATCCTCTACGCTGCCGAGATTGCTTCGGCATCGTGAATCGCAAAGATAAGACGAGAGTTGTGTCATTGCGAGCACCTGAAAGGTGCGTAGCAATCTCATTAGCTAAATCCCAAACACGATTGTAGTGCGACCTTTTAAGGTCGTGCAATCCCGCCCCGACACGAGGCTAAAGCTTCGCACTACATTTTTCGCTTTGGTTTGTCATTTTGATTTTTGACCTTCGATTTTTGAGAGGGCGGGGATAAAAACTGCCACTACAAAAGCGGAGCCTTTGGAGGAACTCGTAAATTCAATTTGTAAATCTGCGGGGTGTTATTACAAGCCCAGGTATGTCTTCCTGATAGTCTCGTCCTTGAGCAATTCGTCTGCCGTTCCTTGGGCAATAATATGTCCCCTGGACATGACATAGTTCCTCTTTGAGAGGTCGAAGGCAAAGCTGATATCCTGCTCAGCCAGGAGTATGGTGACTCCCAGCTCCTTGTAAATCTCCTCGACCCGCTTGAACAGATCATCTTTTATCTTGGGGGCCAGTCCACTTGACGGTTCATCAACCAACATCAATTTAGGACGGCGCATGAGGGAGCGGCCAACAGCCAGCATCTGCCGTTCCCCACCGGATAAAGTCCCGGACAGCTGGTTCTTCCTTTCTTCCAGTCTGGGAAACAGTTCATAAACTCTGTCCAGACTCTCATTCACTTCTTTCTGGTTCTTACACAGGTAGGCTCCGGCCAGGAGGTTTTCCCTGACCGTCATCTCGACAAAAGGCCGGCCCATTTGGGGGCAGAGCTGGAGACCTCTCTTGGCTATTTCAAATGCCGCTAGCCTGTCAATCCTTTCACCCTCAAATTCTACGCTACCCTCAAAAGTTACATCGGACTTTCTGGTGCCTCTGAGGATTTCCTTGTCCCAGTTTATCAAACCAGCGATAGCACGGAGGAGAGTGGTCTTGCCAGCGCCGTTAGGGCCGACCAGCCCGACCAGTTCCCCCTTTCCCACCGTCAGGCTGGCTTCATCCAGGATGGTGGCCGTATCGTAGCGGACAGTTACATTTTTTACCTCAAGCAATGAGCACCTCCTTGCCGGTATAGGCTTCAATCACGGTGGGGTTTTTAACCACTTCTTCTGGGGTACCCTGAGTGATGATTTCACCATAGTTAAGGACAATCACCCGATCAACTATTTTCATTAGCTCACTTAACTTGTGCTCGATTATCAGCATAGCCGGTCCTTCGCTATGAAGTCTGCCGAACCGACCTCCTTTGTGCAATCTTTTCATGGATTTGGCTACAAGCTCTGTTTCGGCAGGATTAAGCCCTCCGAATGGTTCATCGAGGATAAGGAGTTCGGGCTCGGTAGCAATGGCCCTGGCTACTTCCAGTCGTTTCAAGTCACCGTGAGATAAGGTGGAGGCTGGCTCAAGAGCCCGGTCGGCGATGCCCACGAACTCCAGAGCATCCCGCGCTTTCACCGCGGTGGTCTTGGTCCATTCACCACCCTTGGTTATCCGAGGGCAGAGGCAACCGATCATGACATTGGCGATAATAGGTAGGCGGCGGAATGGCTTGACCACCTGAAAAGTCCCCACTAAACCACTCTGGACGACTTTCCAGGGACGCCATCCGGTTATGTCCTGGCCCTTGAATCGAACTTTGCCGGACTCGGGCTTAAATATGCCGATTACGCACCGTACCAGGGTAGTCTTCCCGGAACCATTGGGCCCAATCAGGCCCACGATTTCGTCCCTGCCTATTTGGAAGCTAACGTTGTTGACGGCAACCAGTCCGCCAAAACGCTTGGTCAAATTTTCTACCTCGAAAAATGACGCCATTCTATAGCTCCTCCTCTCTCAGTTCGCGGCGTGACACCTTGCCGATATCTGTCTTGGGTACCTCGCCCCTGAACTCGATTATCTTGGGTACCATATAGGCAGAAATCTTTCCAGCGCAATACTTCACAATTTCTTCTTCCGACACTCTCCCTCTGGCTTCCGACTCAAGAACGACGATGGCTTTAACCTTCTCGCCAACCTCCGTGTCGGGGACGCCAATGACACCGGCTTCCCTGACTTGAGGATGAGAGGTCAGCACTTCCTCTACCTCTCTGGCAAATACCTGCAGCCCTTTATATTTAATCATATCTTTCTTCCTATCGTAGAAGTAAAAATAGCCTTCTTCATCCATTTTTGCCAGGTCGCCGGTGCGCAGCCACTTCTCGCCTTCGACTTCTAGAAACACTTCCTTGGTTGCTTCCGGTTTCTGCCAGTATCCCTCGAAGACATTGGGGCCTTTAAACACCAGTTCGCCTGTTTCCCCGACGGGAAGGAACTTGGTGCCTTCTGCCTCAACTATGGCCGCCACGCAGCCAGGCATAGGCACGCCGAAGGAACCGATTTTCGGCCTGCCGTAGGGGCTGACCATACCGGTCGAGGTCGTCTCGGTCATTCCCCAACCCTCGTGGATTGGAGCGTTGGTCCGCTTTTCCCAGCCCAGTGCGGTGTCTTCAAGAAGGGCATCGGCACCTGAGATAAGGACTTTTATCTTCTTCCAGTTTACTCTATTAGTCTTTTCATAATCCTTGAGATATTCATACAGGGAGGGAACGCCATAGAAAATAGTCCCCTTGAAATTGTCTACTGCATTTAAAATATCGTCAGGGTCGGGAGTGGTGATTAGTATTGAGGTATAACCCTCGGTTAATCCTCCCATCATGACCACTGCTTGACCATAGATATGGTAGAAAGGTAAATAGGCTATTACGGTCTCTTTCCCTTTCTGGACGATATCACCCCAGAATCCATCGGCAAGCTCTCGAGCGGCGCCGAAATTGTAATGAGTTATCACAGCACCTTTAGGCCGTCCTGTTGTCCCTCCGGTATAGGGAAGAGTTACTATGTCCTCTCTGATATTGAACTTGATTTCAGGTGGATTTGGGGGATATTTTTTAAGCAAGTCCTGAAATCGATAAACTCCCTCTCTTTCAAACAGTTCAACAGGCGGGGCCGCCATTTTCTGATAAACAGCCCGGAGCACACTGCTGCCCAGAAACTTTTTCATCGTAGGCAGGTAGTCGCTGATGCTGGTTAGTATGACGGCATCCAGTTTGACTCCACTTTTTTCCACGTTATCATAAAGAATATCCAGGCAAACAATCATTCTCGCACCGCTGTCTTCAAGCTGGTACTTGATTTCGGAGCTGACGTAAACGGGGCTGATTGCCGTCAGGGTAGCTCCGGCTTTTAGAGCTCCCATATAAGCTATGATGAACTGAGGCGAATTAAGCAGCAGGAGAGCAATCTTGTCTCCTTTCTTAACCCCCAAATCATGCAGTGCCGTAGCAAACCTGTCAACCTGGTCTCTAATCTCCTTGTAGCTCATCTTTCTGCCGTAGAATACCACAGCGGTCTTGTCCTTCCATTTATCTGTAGTCTCGTTAAATGTGTCCACCACCGACTTTTCTTCAACTGTAATATCCGGCAACACCCCTTCCAGATACCATTTTATCCAAGGCCTGGCTTCATATTTGGCTTTGTTTTCATCCTGTGCCATTATCTTACCTCCATTTTCTTACAGATAGTGTTTGTAATTAAACGCAAAAACTACATACTTCGCGCTTCCGAAATTCAAGCCAATCTTACCCACATTTTGTGAGACTGTCAAGCTCTTTATCATTACCAGCACCCGAAAGGTGTTGCAATCACCGAAGATTGCGGAGCCTGTTCCGAAGTACCCGCCCATATCATCCCGTCCACAAGGCGGGGACAAAGCTCTTTGACAATAGGGCAAGATTGATGTAACATTGCGGCGGTTTCCTATTTCAGTGAAGCCAACGGAATTACAAAATTCAAAGAAAGGAGACTAATCGCATGGAAGAAGCAGTTATTGTCAGCTATCTAAGGACACCGTTTTCCCGGGCGAGGCCAAGGGAGCCAGAGAGGGACGCCTTCAACAGTCTGAGAATGGATGACCTGGCAGCCCGACTGGTCCAGGAAATGATAAAGCGGACCAAGATAAAACCTGAGGAAATCGGCGATGTGCTCACGGGGACAGCCATGCCGGTGCTCGAACAGTGGATGTATGGAGGCAGGATGATCAACTTTCTGGCCAAGCTGCCTTTTAATGTCCCGGGCCAGCAGATTGACCGCCAGTGTGTCTCGTCGATGTCCACGATACACCAGGGGGCCATGGAAATCATGCTGGGGTACTCCGATATAGTCATCTCCTGTGGTATCGAGCACATGACCCATATCCCGGCCCTGGGAGGTGGCGGGCGACAGGTACCGGTGGAACCTAATCCCAGATTGGGCACCGAAGAGTTCAAAGAAATAGACATAATGACTACCATGAACATGGGGCTTACTGCGGAGAAGTTGCTATCACAGACCAAGTTCACCCGGGAGGATATGGACAGATGGGCCATGAAAAGCCACCAGATGGCGGCAAAAGCCATCCAAGAAGGGTATTTCAAGGAGGAGATACTGCCGATTGAGGCAGAGCAGGCGGACGGGACGAAAAAAGTCTTTGACACTGACCTGAGCATCAGGGCTAATACATCGATGGAGGCTCTTGCCCAGTTGCAGCCCTCCTTTAAGGAAGGTGGACAGATAACGCCGGGCAACTCCTCTCCGCTCAATGCCGGTGCCACTGCCATAATGCTGATGTCCAAGAAGAAGGCTCAGAAGTTAGGTCTAAAGCCCCTGGCTAAAATCATATCCATGGGGTGGGCTGGCGTTGACCCGACAGTGATGGGAAAAGGTCCGGTCCCTGCCAGTCGCATGGCTCTAGAACACGCCGACCTCGAAGCGAAGGACATTGATTTCTGGGAGATAAACGAGGCCTTTGTCATCGTGGCGCTCTATTGCATGAAAGAGCTGGGCATCGACCCCAATAAAGTCAACGTCAAGGGCGGTGCTACTGCCATCGGACACCCGCTGGGAGCCAGTGGCACCAGGCTGGTTGGCACCTGCGCCAGAATACTCAACGTCGAAAGAGGTAAATACGGTCTGGCCAATGCCTGTGTTGGTGGCGGTCAGGGCGCTGCCACAATACTGGAGCGGGAAGACTAGAAAAGGACTAACTCTTCTACATTGATTTGCGGGGGTGGGGTTTGTCTCCCACCCCCGCCTTTTCCCATTGTGAGCCTTTCGCATCTTTCCATTACGAGCCCTTCACGTTTCAACCATCAGTAGCCCCTCACATTTTTGTCATTGCGAGCGAAGCGTTGTAATCTCATTGGCTAAATTCTAAACACAGTTGTAGTGCGACCTTTTAAGGTCGTGCAATCCCACCCTGTCACGAGGCTAAAGCCTTGCACTACATTTTTTGCGCTTTGAATTGTCATTTTAATTTTTGACCTTTGGTTTTTAAATTTTGTCTATGATTTTCCCCTTTGGGGCTCCCCTGCACCTCCCTTGCAATATGGTAGAATAATTCCAACGACTCGGATTTAACGCAGGAGAGATGAATAAGAAAAAGAAAGTGGCTGACTTAAAACACCGCCGGCGCCGAAAGAAGCTCAAGGAAAAGAGAAAGGCCGAGGCTCCAGCGGAAGAGCAATGAAAAGCGTTCTCCTGTTGACCGGCAAGCCGGGCACAGGTAAAACTGCTCTCATCAAAGAAGCCCTAACCCGGACAAAAGTCAAGGGGGGCGGCTTCTATACCGAAGAGATACGAGCCGGGGGGATAAGGCAGGGTTTCAGGGTTGTTACCCTCGACGGTCAAGAGGCGATATTAGCCCATGTCGACATCTCCAGCCCTTACCAAGTAAGCAAATACAGGGTTGACATAGATAGCCTGCACAGAGTTGGTGTTTCTGCCCTTCATCAGGCATTGAAGGGAAGAGACCTGATAGTCATTGATGAGATTGGTAAGATGGAGCTCCTATCGCCACGGTTCAGGGAAGCCGTGAAGCAGGCTATAAACAGCGGAAAGAAAGTTCTGGGTACCATCGTGCTCAACCCACACCCCTTAGCCGATGAAATCAAACACCATCCTGAAGTCGAAACATTATTAGTAACCAAAGACAACCGCACCGAAGTAATGAGGATAGTCCTGGACTGGCTAACGGAAAGTTGAACTGAGGCCCCTTCTCTCTGCCGCTGAACGCTACGCTAGATTATTGGATAACTTTCTACTATCTTGTATCTATTGCGTATCAGTCTCCAACATTACCTTGGTCTATCGATTCAGATGTTTCGTTTTCTTCTATTCGAACTTGCATAGGAAGCTCTTTAAAAGGCAATTGCAGAGACCTTATCATATCAACAGCATTACGAGGAGAATACCCTCTCCAATGGTTATTAAATAAAGCAAACAGCAATTTAGCTTGACCGGCTGTTGTCTTTACCCTGCCTGCCAATTCTTCTATTTCTTCAGCCGGATACAGGTACTTGTAGCGGGTTTCGCTATCTCCCGTCCACCACGTTTCCGCATTTCTACCGTGAAAGCGGAAGTAAGCCATATCAGAGGTCAAAGGAAGCTCCTGAGCGATTGAGGATTTAAACTTCGGCTCATCAATTTGGACCCAGGCAACATTATTTTCCTTGAGCAGCTTTGCGGTATCGGGGTCGTCACTCCAGCTTCTATGCCTTAGCTCAACAGCCAGCCTGTACTGTCCAAACAACCTGCTTACCGCATTTAGGACTCGCTGCCCAAAGCTGTCGTTCCTGAAGCTGGGCGGGAACTGCGCCAGCAGAGCACCGAGTTTATCGCTTTTCAATAGGGGCTCAATACTCCGTTTAAATATATCGACGTCCTGCAAAGATATTGCCGCTTCCTCTCCCGTAGCTTCCTTATACATCTTCGGGTGGGTGAATTTCTGCCAGAGCTTAACCGTGAACAGGAAATCCCTGGGAACTCGCCGAACCCAGTTATAAACATAGCCCGGATTTGGCGGTCTATAGAATGAGCTATTTATCTCTACTGTGTTGAAGAATTGGCTGTAGTATTCAAGCTCATTTATCTTGCCCGTAGGGTAGAAGTATCCGACCCACGTGCCTTCACCTTTAGGGTAGGACCATCCTGATGTCCCTATGTATATCTTCGCTTGCTCAGCCATCTGTTATATTCCTGTAGCATCATTATACCAGCATATATCCGGGCAGATTAATTTTTGAGATATACCTGAAATTCTGAAAACCCTCTTGACAATAGCACAGATGTTCTGATACAATTCTATTCCCTTTCCCGTTTTGGAGTCAATACTATGTCCAGGCTTATTGATGAACCGATCAAAGTCCACCAGAACAACGACTCAATAATAACTGCCTTCATCTGGAGGAAACGTCTCTATAGAGTTCTTGATATTATCGGTTGGTGGAGAGAACCTTCCGACTGGTGGAACGGTAAATCGATGCGTCTTTTCGTCCGTGTGAATGCACAGAACTCGAGCACCGGGACTTATGAGCTTTATAAGCTCGGTGAAAGGTGGTTCCTCTCCAGAGTCCTCGATTGAGGCGGCGGCTATGGGTTTCATTCATCTTCACGTCCATTCTCAATATAGCTTTCTTGACGGAGCTTCGTCCCTTGATGCCCTGCTGTACAAAGCTGTTTCCTTGAGAATGCCGGCCTTAGCTCTAACAGACCATAACCGGTTGACCGGCGCCATTCGTTTCTACAGCAAAGCCAGAGCAGCGGGAATCAAACCGATAATAGGTGCTGAGCTTGACCTCAATGGCGGGTATCATTTAACGCTACTCTGTAAGAATGCCGACGGATACTCAAACCTCTGTCGATTAATAACGCAGGCTCACCTGTCCAATCGGGATAGGAAACCGGAAGCAACCAGAGAGATGCTGCAGAATCATAGCACCGGGCTGATAGCTCTGAGTGGTTGCGGCAAGGGTGAAATACCCACCCTCGTCTCTCAAGGTAAGCATGATAAAGCCGAAGAAGCAGCGCGCTTTTATAGAGAGGTCTTCGGTAAAGATTTCTTCATAGAGCTTATCCGTTACCCTTCCAGAGAGGGGGTTCCTGACAGCTACCGGCTTGCTTCATTTGCTAAGGAAAATAATCTACCGATAGTAGCTACCAACAATGTCCATTACACTGAACGCAAAGAATACAGGATCAAAGAGCTGCTTAATGTTATCGACCGGATCATACCGGCTTCTCAATTGAAGGGTTATCGCACTGTAGAGCAATATCTGAAATCGCAGCAGGAAATGATGAAGCTCTTCAGAGACCTGCCTGAAGCTATAAAGAATACCGAGGAGATTGCTTCCAGGTGTAACCTGGAGCTGGAACTGGGGAAGCCTCGCTTCCCTAAGTTTGATATTCCGGAGGGTGAGTCTGATTACGGTTATCTCAGGAAGATAGCATTTGCCGGAACTGAAAGAAAATACGGTTTGCTATCCGATTCAATAAAGGACCGTCTTGAGCACGAGCTTGATACTATTAATAAACTTGGATTTTGCAGTTACTTCCTGGTGGTTTGGGATATAGTCCGCTGGGCGAAAAGCAGAGATATAAGATGTCAGGCACGGGGAAGCGCCGTAGATAGCCTGGTCGTCTACGCGCTCGATATCAGCAATGTTGACCCTGTTGAATATAACCTGCTCTTTGAACGTTTCATGCATCCTTTAAGGCATGAACCTCCCGACATTGATTTAGATGTTGACAGAAGACGAAGGGAAGAGGTGAGAGACTACATCTACCGGAAGTATGGTGCTGAGAATGTTGCCTGCGTGGGAACGATAAATACCTATATGGCCAGAGGTGCTATCCGTGACATCGGCAAAGCTCTACAAATACCGAAAGCGATAATTGAAGAGGCCTGCAATGGTATCCACTGGTTATCTGTTTCCAGGCTTATGGAGTATGCTGATACGCTTCCTGAGCTAAAGCATAGCACCGTTTACAGGAAAAAAGAGCTTGCCGATTTCTTTAAGCTGTGCACTGCTATAGACGGATTCCCCAAGCATATGTCCGTCCACCTGGGAGGGTTGCTGATTGGTAATGGGAGGCTGTCTGATTTAGTCCCTCTTGAATGGGCCAGTGGAGGGGATATTATCAGCCAGTATGATAAAGATGACATCGAGAGCTTGGGGATTGTGAAACTGGATTTGTTATCACTCCCCACCCTGACCGTCCTTGAGGACACGCTGAGCAACATCAAGCAGAGTCGAGGAATTGATATTGACATAGAGAAGATACCCAGAAACGACTCCGCGGCTTTCAGCATACTCAGAGACGGCAAGACTATCGGGACATTTCAGCTTGAATCACCGGCACAGAGAGAAATGGCCGGCAGACTTCTGCCGGACCGCCTTGAAGACATCATCGTGTCTATATCTCTGGTCCGCCCGGGTCCGCTCAAGTCCAATATGGATAAAGACTACCTGCCCAGAAGACACGGCCAGGAACCTGTGAAGTATCTCCATCCCAGGCTGAAAAATGCCCTCGGTGAGACTTTGGGAGTAATCCTCTATCAAGAGCAGGTCCTCAAAGTTGCTCACGATTTAGCCGGTATGAGTTACGCCGAAGCGGATGGTTTCAGGCGGGCCATGACTCACGAACGCACCGAACAGGAAATGGAAAAAATGAGAGACTCCTTCATTTCCCGTGCCATCGGGGGTGGTATCGGCAAGAATATAGCTGAAAAGGTATTTGAGCAACTGGCTGCTTTTGCTGCCTATGGGTTCTGCAAGGGGCATGCCTGTGCTTACGCTATTACTGCCTATCAAACGCTCTGGTTGAAGAGTCATTACCCTGCCGAGTTCCTGGCAGCGGTATTGTCCAATCAACCTATGGGCTATTACCCATCTCGTGTCCTCGTAGCTGAAGCAAGGAGGTTTGGAGTCGGAGTCTTAGCACCCGATATAAACGATTCCTCCGAACACTATACAGTGGGAAAAGGGGCGATACGGGTCAGCCTCAAACAATTAAAAGGGATGTCTGAAAAAGCACTGGATTCGATATTATCGGCAAGAGCAGAGCGTAAATTCACTTCTCTAAGGGACTTTGTATTGAGGACCGATGTCAGTCAACCTATCCTGGAAAACCTGGCTAAAGTAGGTGCCTTTGATTCTCTGGGCAATCGGACCGACTTGCTACTACAGATTCCAAAGTTATCAGAACTTAAACACAAGGTGCTCAGGGGGACAGCGTCACTCTTTGAAGATGCTACACTCAAGGCAAATACTTTTACGGATTTCTCTATTGATGATAAAAAGTCCAGGTTGTTTATCGAGAGAGAACTGCTATCGTTGAACCTGTCGGCACACCCCCTCGACTTCTATGATTCCGATAATGGAATCACCAGAATGAAAGACCTCCCCTCGATTCCTGCCGGCAGGAGGATCAAGCTGGTGGGGTCTGTGATACGTTACCAGACTCCACCTACCAGGAATGGTAAGCGGGTAGTCTACGTGATAATGGAAGATGGAACGGGAATAGCGGATGTGACCGTATTCAGCGATATCCAGGAGAAATGCGGTCGAGTCCTGTTTCGCGAAGGCTGGTTGACAGTCGAAGGTAAGGTCCAGAGGAGAGGGCAGAAAGCTACTTCTATAATTGCTGAGGCATTGTATCCACTAATCAGGACAGAGCGCTCTGTTATTAATGTTAATTCAGGGGTCCAGTTTTAGTTAATTGTACCGTCACTGCTAATCCAGTGTAACGGAATAAATATAATTAAGTACAAGACAGTGCGGACGCGTGAATCAATCGATCATACTTGTACTCTCGTTTCAGGGACTCTTCTTCTTGAGCGCTTAAAAGCTTTGATAATTTCATGAGCTAGCAGGAATAAAGCGGCTGCAGCGAGAACGCTTACCCAGTCGCTGAGGGTCAAGGGAGCAAATCCTAAGAACCTATTGATGAAAGGAGTATATATTACCGTCATGGTGAGTCCAATTGAGATCACAATTGACCATAGTATCTTCTTGTTGCTCCAGAAGTTCCTGTTGAAAAATGAATCGTAGTTATACCTTCTAGATAATATGTTGGCGAACTGACAGAAGACAATAGTAGCGTAACTTAAGGTAGTGGCTCTTGAGTACAGAACGTGTGTCACTGTAAATTCAGCACCAGCCCCCCTAATGAATAATACAAAATTTACAAAGGCAAGAGCTCCCATCAGGAATCCCAGGAACAGGCCCTCAAACACTGTGTACCTGTTCAGAATGTGTTCTTGCTGTCTTCGGGGCGGAGAGGTCATCAGGTCCTTTGAACCCGGATCAAAGGTAAGAGCGGTAAGCGGCAAAATCTCTGCCAACAGGTCAATAGCCAGTATCTGAATAATCAGAATTGGGATTGGCCAGCCAAACAAGGTTGCTCCGGCCAACCCCAGAAGAACGATAGACAGTTCCCCAATGTTGCTAGTTAGAGATGCGATTATCGTTTTCTTCAGATTGTTGTAAATAGTTCTGCCTTCTCGTATCGCATATACAAGTGTTGAGAAGCTGTCATCCAGCAGTACTAGTTCAGAAGCTTCCTTGGCTACGTCAGTACCAATACTCCCCATGGCGACCCCAATGTGGGCACTTTTTAGAGCCGGCGCATCATTAACCCCATCTCCTGTAACTGCAACCACCTCACCTTTGCTCTTTAATGCTTTCACAATTCGCAGTTTATCCTCTGGAGAAACTCGGGAGAAAACAAGAGAGTCATTTTCTTCCATAATTTGTGTCAGTTTTCCGTCCTTGGTCTCCGACAACTCTTCTCCAGTAATCACTGTTGTCTCTTTGTTTTCGGGGGAGAGGCCAATTTGCTTTCCTACTGCTTGTGCGGTGACGGCATGGTCGCCGGTCATTATAAAGGTTTTAATATGGGCTTCGTGCGCATCTTCTATTGCCTCTTTGACACCTTCCTTGGCAGGGTCATTCATTGCCATCAACCCCAACAAAACTATGTTTTTCTCCACGTCATCCATTTCGTAATCATGTTTATCGTCTTTCAATTCCCTGTATCCGAACGCCAGGACACGCATCGCCTTCTTGGAGTATTCGACGTTTAGATTGTTCAGCATTTCAACATCCTTCTTTGTTAGCTTGACAGCTTTACCTCGCTTGTAGATGTATTTGCTCACTGCAAGAACGGAACCGATTGCTCCTTTCATGCAGAGGCCCTTCTTACTACCAAACTGTCGAACAGAACTCATCCTTTTACGCTCAGAATCGAATGGGAACTCCTGGAGCTCCGGGTTTTCCTCGTCCTCTTTAGGAGAGCGTGTCCCTAGCTTTGTTGATACAGTGATAAGGGCGGCCTCGGTCGGATCGCCAACTGGATACCAGCTCGGGTGACCATCATCAGGTTCATGAATTTCTGCATTGGACGCCATGGTGGCGGTATCGAGCATGATTTCTATTTTCTCGATGTCCCGTTGCGTCAGTTTCTTACCTTTTGAATCCAGTATGTTTCCCTCTGGTTCGTAGCCAACCCCGGAGACTTCATATTGATGGCCATCAAACCAAATGTATTTTACAGTTATTTCATTCTTGGTTAGCGTACCCGTTTTATCTGTACAAATAACATTAGTTGATCCCAGGGTCTCTACAGATGATAATTTCTTAATAACGGCATTTCTCCTGGCCAGATTAGCTACACCATTCGATAGTGCTACCGTTATTTGCATTGGCAGCGCCTGCGGAACAACAGCAACTGCAAGGCCCAGGGCGTAGATGAGCGCTATATTAATACCCAACCCTTGCCATATGGTAACTCCAAACAGTATAAGGCCGACTATTATGGCGAAAATAGTGATTCTGTTGGCAATAGACTGCAATTCCAGTTGCAGGGGAGATTTCGACTTTCTTTCTTCCTGTGTCAGACCCGCAATTCTCCCCAGTTCTGTATTCATCCCTGTAGCGACGATGACCCCTTTTGCATTACCTGTAGCCACGGTAGTACCGAGGAATGCCATATTGTCACGGTCTGCCAGAGATGATTTCTTCTTTATTGTGTTACTTTGCTTTTCCTGGGGCATTGACTCTCCTGTCAGGGAGAAATCATTGGTCCTCAGATCAAATGATTCAATTATGCGAACGTCGGCGGGAACCTTATCGCCTTCTTCGAGGTATAAAATGTCTCCGGGTACCAGTTCTGACTGTGCCAACTCGGTCAATTCACCGTCTCTATATACTTTGGCGGGAGATTGAACCAGCTTCTTAAGGGAATCCATGATGCGTTCTGCTTTATGCTCCTGGAAATAACCGATGACCGCGTTGATGAATACAATTATGAACATAATGGAACCACCGCGAAAATCGCCAATAGCAAAGGAAATTACTCCGGCGATGACGAGAATAATTACAAGTACATTTTTAAATTGGAGTAAGAACTGTAACCACTTGGGTGTTTTTGTTAGAGTGACGAGTTGATTCTCCCCATATTCAGCCAGCCGTTTTTGAGCGTAGGTGTTCGAAAGACCGTTTTCAGTGGTTTTAAGAGCCTCGAAGCACTCTTTGACTGTTTTTAGATAGAAATCACCGGGTTCTGATATCGCAGCTTTTCCCACTGACATTACACATCCCACAAACAATAGTTGGTCTATACCTCGAGGGTCTATTCTAATTTTACACTATAAACAAAACTCGTTCAGAAAATCCTTCGGCGATGATCATAATTATTTTTCGCTGATTTGAATCGGTACTGCGCAACCTTCTGGTATCCCGGGGGAAATAATGCCTGATTTGTGGCAGGCTTGATTGGTACGGTATCCCTGGAATTCAGCAGGGCCGGTGAGTGGCCAGATGATGGTCACAGGGCTCTGTATCCGCCCCCCACCCCCGGACAGTACGCTGGAAAGTGCAGTGGGGCGAGTGCCTGGCCCCGACATTATGAAAATGCAGGGTGCATCTAATACATTGTCTGGCTTGGCTTGTAAACAAAGGAGACCACCAGCAACGCGATGCCACTGGCGATAAATCCAATGCCGAGCCATTGAAGTGGAGCCAGAAGATCGACCAGTACCTGCGATGCCCAGACCTGTAGCTGTTGGGGCGCATCGAGCATTCCTTGCAACATCTGCTCACCTCCTATATTCTTACCAATCAGTGCGACAGCCAGCACGACAAGTCCGGATGCCAGGAACACTATGCCCAGCGTGCGCGTTGACCCTTTTACGTTGCGGTAGATGAGCACAATACCCGCTATAAGCAGCACGCTGACGACAATACTGAGAAGATATGCAAGCCGGATATGGCCGACATATTCTCTTACCTGGCGTAGGACTGTTTCCGCTCCTGATGCAAACGAAGTAATCTGCAAGGTCGCGTCTTTGCCAATCACCGTCTCGTCAATCTCGAATGTCATCGGCAGCGTTTCCCCGGCGAATTCAGCCCAGAATGCATCGAATGCCTGCTCCAGTTCTTCAGGCGGCAGTCCTTCCAGTTCATCAGGAGGAAAATCCAGAAAGACTCCCAGCAGCACTCCTCTCAAGCCATCTGTCAGGGGTTCGAGGGAGATAGTAATGCTGAAGCTCTCTACTTCTCCCGTCAGATAGTCTGCTATCGGACCAGCGACGTATTCTACTTGCTCTTTTGCCCACGGCTTCAGGTCTGTTAGCAGTTCCCCAAGGCCGTCAACCAGATCAGGGAACGCTTCTTCGGGTAATGAAAATTCCTGCTCGATTCCCTCTTCAAATTCTTCCAACAATATACTGGCCAGCTGCGGGCCATCCATTGTATCTATGACAGCAACTATGAAATCCGAACTGAGGAGAGTGAGCCCCAGTAAATTCGCTAGCTCGAGATTCTCCCGTTCGCCATACAGATATTCATAAACAGAATAGACTATGGTATTAAGTTCGTCCTTAAGCTGCGGTTCCAGCGTTGTGATTGTTTCTGTCAGGGAGTCAAGGGCTTCTGCCGAAAGTTCCACTGGCAACATCTGACTCATTGCCTCATTGGCAATCGTGGCTATTTCCAACTTATCGCCTTCAGCGGTAACAAAATCGGGGTTGAGTACGGTCCGGTTGAGTGAAAATGCCAGACCGAATGCGATCAAGGAGATGAAGAGAATAAAACTTAGTATAATCAGTCCCGCTATTTTTAGTCCTTTCATTAAAATATAACTCCCTGGCTTTTTATTCCAACCCGCACGTAGCAATAATCCTGGTCACGGCCTGTGCTGGCAAGCATAACCACGCTCTGTCAAGATGTCAAGAGCGACAGGCATTATTCTAAATTGCCCGTCGTTGACGCACAAAACATCGGAAAGTGACCAAACAATTCTGACTTTTGTGTACCAATCAAAATGTTGGTGGTCTTTCGCGGTGGTTAAGGTGTTTTACCAGCGAATTGAGATAGGGATTATGTTTAGTTCTGGTGGGATTATTACAGCCCCTGCGGAACTGCTCTACGCCAGCTAGCATTAATTAAAGTGAACTTCCTTTATCGTATGGCTTTCTTTTTTTACCACCCTGACGTTTGGCTGCGGGAATAGAGGACGACTTGTACTTGACTACCTGTTCTGCAAACTGGGCCATCTCGGTCTCACTTCTCTTTACTTCCTCTGCAACCTCTCCAGACTCAAGATAATCATATGTCTTGTCTCTGAGCATCTCGAGCAGCCTGATCAAGATACGCTTGTCCTCATCCGATAGCGGTGACAGGATTTCCTGGATGAGTCCCCAGCCCGCTGCAGTTGCCGGTACATAGGCCTTCTCCGCCTGGTTAGTCATAGTAACAAATACTGTCCTGCGGTCCTTCCTGTCTCTTGTCCTTTTGACCAGACCAGCTTTGACCATACGGTCGATTATCATACTGACGCTGTTCACGCTACGGTCTAACCACCGGCCTATGTCAGTTATTCTTACAGGCCCACTTATGTTTTTTATAGCCATAAGCACTGCATGCTGCTCCGTAGTCAGCTCGTATTCACTGAATACTCGGTCCTCACACTTCAAAACCAGGTTGTAGGATTGGCGCAGTAGGACCCACGCTCCCTTATCCAAATTTTCGAATTTGAACTTTATTGGCATATTTATCTCCTTTCATTATTTCATTAGTTCCTTACTCGCTTGGGATATTCTTTATTATAGCAACTTTTATTATTTGCAACAAATCAAGGTATCTCCATAACAATTTCTTACACATCGTTCAATTCAGGCAACATTTGCTTGTTTTGCTTATTGAGTCATAATCCATCGAAATGTGACTTAACAATTCTGACTTCTGTTGACATTGAAAACCGAGCACTTCAGGTTTAAAATAAACATAGAGGAAGAATGATTGTTGTCACGGGGGCCACGGGCCATATTGGTAACGTTCTCGTCCGTGAATTAATTGCGCTTGATCAAATTGTCCGCGCTCTCCTTTTGCCAAATGATGATAGCCGTCCCCTGGCTGATTTAGATACGGAGATTGTCTATGGCGATGTTACTGACATAAGAAGCCTGGAATCCGCATTTACCGGTGCAGAAGTCGTCTTTCACCTGGCTGGTATTGTTACCATCATGCCCAGCATGAAGAAGCTTCTCGAACGGGTCAATGTGGGCGGAGTACGTAATGTAGCTACAGCATGTCGTACATCCGGTGTCCGTCGCCTTGTCTATACAAGCTCTGTACATGCTATTGCCGAACCACCTCATGGCACGGTAATCGATGAGTCTCAACCTTTCGATCCCGACCGTGTCCTTGGTGACTATGCCAGCAGTAAGGCTCGCGCTACACTTCTACTACTCGACGAAGTCCGCAAAGGGGAACTTGACGCAGTAATTTGCTGCCCGACAGGAGTTATCGGTCCCTGGGATTATGGGATCTCCAACATTGGCCAACTTATACTTGATTTCGCAAGTGGGTACTTGAAATCATATGTAAGAGGTGCCTACGATTTTGTGGATGTACGTGACGTAGCTCATGGTCTTATCCTCGCTGCTGAGAAAGGCCAATCGGGACGTCATTATATCTTCTCCGGTTCGCAGGTTCAGGTTCCAGAACTGATGAAAGAACTGGAACGGAATATCGGCTATCCAGCTCCTACTTATATGATACCATCTGCCATAGCCCGGGCTGCGGGAGTGCTTGCCAGCATATATTACCGACTAGTACGGAGGCGACCCGTTTTCACTGCTTATTCCATCGACGTGCTAGATAGTAACTCTCAAGTGAGTTCAGCACGGGCACGAGAGGAACTTGGATTTATAACAAGACCCTGGCAGGAGTCTATCCGTGATCAGGTTGAATGGTTTCGTAACGAGGGGATGCTGCCCACTCGTAACTAGCATATAACATCATGGACTTCGCTCAATCTGTATTGAACAGTGCAAATCTAATGGACTGTTACTCACCGAGTCTGTCGCCTATTTCCAGTCTTGCCTGCTTGGCAAATTCGGCTGCATCTATCTTGGATAATTTATTCATTTGAACCTTCTGGACTAATATCGCCCCGCGTTTCAATGATACTACGAATCCGTCTGCGCTACTGTTAACAATCTGACCTGGTAGACCACCCACAATGTCATAAATTGGCTTCGCGTCAAAAATCTTCAGTGTGTTGCCATGAAAGTATGTTATTGCTCCCGGTTGAGGGTTGGTCCCCCGAATGAGGTTATATACCCTATCAATAGGTGCAGACCAGTTGATTATGGCATTCTTTTCAGTGCACAAGCCCTCGTAAGTGGCTTGTGATTCATCCTGAGGGATTCGCGGAGCTATTCCCTTCTTAATCAGTTCGATACCCTGCACCAATGCCTCTATACCCAGGGGGAAAAGTTTCTCGAAATAGAGCGAGCCCACAGTATCATCAGGAGAGATTTCCACCTCCTTCTGCAATAGGATAGGACCGGTGTCTACGCCTCTGTCAGGCCAGAAGATGGTTATGCCTGTCTTAGTCTCGCCGTTGATGATAGCCCAGTTAATCGCACTACCACCTCGATGCTTCGGAAGCAATGAGGGATGGTATTGTATTGTCCCCATCTTGGGATAGTTTAAGATAGACTCCGGCAGAATACTGGTCACAAAAGCCATGACATTCAGGTCGGGCTTCAATCTTGTGTACTCTTCATAGATTTCAGGGACTCGCATTGACCCTGGCTGAAAGACTGGTACACCTATCTGGATGGCTAATTCCTTTAACGGGTTCCTCTTCCCCGCAATGTCCTGGGGTGTATAAACTGCGACAACTTCTTCGCCCTTTTCAGTCAGCTTCTGAAGGACTTTCTCGCCAAAGGCTGCTTGTCCAATGCAGACAATGCGCATCTATCAATTCTCTCGCCATTCACAATGACGGTCATTTACATTATAGGCGTCGATGAAACTAATGAAAAGCAACTTCGTCAATATACGAGGGATTCCCCCAACAGTTAGCCATTTCGTTACCTGAAGGCATTGATGTTTAGGAGTGATTATCTGTTCAGTTTCCAGACCTGCACGTTCAGATTAGCGGCAATACTCACCCAGCTTATGTATGGGATGAGAAGCCCGCCGGCTAAGGGGGATACGCCAAAGAATGTAATGATGTTAATTAGTATGGCTATCCAGAGCAGCAGAATCATCACCACTCCACCAAAAAGGGATTTAAGCCCAAAAAAGATTACCGACCACAGGATGTTCAGAACCAGTTGAGCCCAAAATATTATAAAAGCTATTGTTACCCCTTCTTGACTCAATCCTTCCCGCCAGACTAAGAAAACGGCTACACCCATCAAAAGGTAAAGAGTGACCCAGATAGGTCCGAAGACTGAATTAGGTGGAGTAAAGCTTGGTTTCTTGAGTCCCGCATACCAGGTGGGAATTGCAGGGGTGGTGAAAATGGCACCGATGCCACCCGCGCCTTCGCAGGCGGCTATACTTATAATCAGCTTAATTATGTCCATCCCACTCATGTCTTCAAACTCTCTTGAGAGCCAGTTCAATAAAGGCAGCCCCAAACCACCATCAAGCTTAGTTAGTTCACACGGGGTTTGTCAAACATTCCATCTTTTCGTGCAACCAGATTACATTGCACTTTTCATCTAAAAGTGACCCAACAATTCTGACATTTGTGCACGGCAAAGAAAGGGCTTAGTTAGAGGGAGATGTGTATTTTTGGTCATTTGAGTAGCAACTGATGCCCATTTCAGGGTTCAAGAACGGAAACTTGACAAATTATTGACGGATGTGGTAATATTAAGATTGTCCCAAGCAGCCGAACAGGAAGTTGGTGGACGAAGAACCGAGACTGAGTAGGCGGAAGTCGAAAAGACGAGGGGAGGAAGCCAAAGAAGGGGAGGTTGCTTGGGGCACTTTTTTGTGCCATCCACAACTATCCCTGCTTCCTACGAGCAAGGCTTTTACAGATTGCTGCATTCTTCTGACGCGGAACTCTATCAAGTCATCGGCCCTTGTTCAGCACTCACTCAACAATTCTCGGTTTTGTTTAATGGTATATGCCATCTGAATTCCTGAGACACCATGCCAATCAGGCTTGCTACAAATCAGGTATTACGTCCCCCGGAATATTTCGTTCAATGGCACATTAACTTAAAAAGTGTGACGTCTCTCAAGCGCTCAGAATTCCGAGAACTAAATCAAATTCCTAACCCAGAGTATGGTTCCTTTGAACAGAAAGCCATTTTGTGCTCTTGGCGAAATCATTAAGATTCGATACAATGACTGCTTAGCTTTAGAGTGAATCATGCAGGTAACTCAGATAATCAGACAAAAGGGGTTGATTCGGAGTCTTATATTGGCGACCGGCATATTTTTTGTCAGTCTTGTATTAGGTACGCTTATTGGTCAGAATACGGTTGAGGGGCTTATGAGACAGTTCGGCGTTGTACTAGAGCCCCTGGCATCGATGGGTATGCTGTCTATCGTACTGGTCTTAATAATATTCATCAACAACGCAATCAAGGCTCTCGGGCTAGTTTTCTTAGGTATCCTACTGGGACTACCACCTCTACTTTTTATAGGCCTAAACGGCTTTATCGTTGGAGGCTTGGGCTCCGTACTTGAATCAGTCGAGGGATGGAGATATGTTATGGCTAGCTTTGTACCGCATGGTGTGATCGAGATTCCAGTGATCTTGCTAGCCACCGCTTTGGGCCTCACAGTAGGTATGGAATCACTTAAATGGCTAGTACGAAGAGAGAGCCGAGTTAAATTACAGTTGTCAGATTGCCTTAAAGTTTACTTGAAGTGGATTCTTCCTGGGCTTGCCGTTGCAGCCATCATAGAGGTCTTTGTTACCCCCTTGCTCATCGGGCTGGTTAATGCTGGTTAGCTTGGCTTCTGTAAATATCGCTGCAGACAAATGTGAACAGGCTTGAGGACATTTTCCCAGTCTATTAGGGTTCTCAATGGAAATTCAGGCACTCAAAGTATGCTGAGTTGGCTTCCTTTAACGCTCGAGAAGCCTGGCAGCTGCACGATTTAGCGTTTTGTTAATCCTGAATTCCAGGGACAGCATACAACTCAGGCCTGCTACAAATCAGGTATTATGCCCCCGGAATACGCCATAGTGGGATTGAAACTCGGTAGGGTGTACCCCTCTACCCCCACTTTTAGCGTCATGTATCGGGAAAAACCTCATCCTCAAAAAGGAATTGCACATTTCTGCCATTTTGTGGTCGGACAGACAGTTTCGATTTATCGCATTCGCCCGTCACCATCAAGCATGGCTCCTGGCAAATTTGGGAAAGGCATCTTCGGGGAGCTGTGAAGGCTTGCTAATTATCCCCAGAGAGTGCTATTATTAAACAAAACAGGCATTTTGTTTAATAAGGCAGAAACTTAGTAAACTGGCGTTTAATATGGATATTGCTCTATTTCAGAATAGTCCTTCAGGCAGGCTGGTACGTGCCGTGGCTGGGTACTGGGCATTTGTGCCCAATCCACTGCCCCCAAAGCTTGATTGGAGTGACGCTCTGGTATCGTTGATATCCAGAGCTGACCTGGCTCTGGGAACTCTCTCCGGCCTCGGTGAGAATCTGCCTAACCCCCATCTGCTCATCTATCCCTTCGTCAGAAAGGAAGCCGTTCTTTCTTCCCGTATTGAGGGCACACAATCATCACTTTCCGAACTGCTGTTGTTTGAAGCTACGAAGGTTGAAAAGCAACGAGATGTAAGAGAAGTGCAAAACTACGTGCGAGCGATGGAATACGGGCTGAGACGCTTGGAGGAAGTGCCCTTAAGCCTGAGATTCATTCGTCAATTACATGCTATTCTCATGGAGGGAGTGCGTGGGGAGAGGGCTACTCCGGGGGAATTCAGGCAGTCCCAGAACTGGATCGGTCCCCCAGGGTGTACCTTGGACGACGCTACCTTTGTGCCGCCACCCGTGGCAGAGATGAGAGAAGCTCTTGCCCATCTGGAGAAATTCTTGCATGCCGATACACAATTACCACCACTGGTCGAACTGGCTCTAATCCATTACCAGTTTGAAACTATTCATCCCTTCCTCGATGGCAACGGGCGTATCGGGCGGCTCCTGGTCACTCTTTTCCTTTGCCAGCGTGGCATTCTGAATAAGCCCCTGCTTTATCTGAGTGCCTTTTTTGAGCGTCATCGCCAGGAATATTACCAGCATCTTCTGAATGTGAGTGAGAAGGGAGCCTGGCGACAGTGGACAGAGTTCTTTTTGCAGGCGATGGTTGAGCAATCGGGCGATGCTGTTAAGCGCGCCCGCCGGCTTTTAGACTTACACCGGAGCTACTATCAAACCGGCTTAGAAAAGCGTCTGCCGCCGACGGCAGGGCAACTTGTTGAACTTATCTTTATGAAACCAGTATTAAATGCCAAGGTTGTGCAGGAATATCTCAAGGTGACATACCCAGGTGCCCAGAAGGCGATAAATGCTCTGGTGGAGCAGGGGATGTTAGCTGAAATTACCGGTGGTAAGCGGAACAAAGCCTATGCCGCAAATGAAATTCTTGGTATTCTGGAGGAGGATACCAAGGTGGAGGGGGGGAATTAGAGGGGGAATATCGCCCCCCTTACCTCATCTTAACCCTCTGGCCTGGAATTCCGGGGACGCCGTACCAATCAGGCCTACTACAAATCAGGTATTATTTCCCCGGGATATTTCGTTCAATGTCCCATCAACTCAGAATGTTACATTCCGGCTATTCCTTGACTGATGCCCTGGAATAGCGAAGGTCGTATAGATACCCATATAGCAGCCTGTCCTTAACTGCCTGTGATATGATAAAAGTAGTCCGGACCCAGGTATTTAGAAGGCATGAACAAGGCAAGAGTTATCATAATAAGATGCGACACATATGCGGAGGACCAGGTACTCGCAGCTATCCAAAAAGGGCTTGACATGTTGGGTGGAATTTCTGTGTTCGCCAAACCCGGCGAAAGGATAGTTCTGAAACCTAATGTCCTGATCGGCACAGACCCTGATAAGGGTGTAACTACACATCCGGCAGTATTCAGGGCTGTGGGGAAATTACTTAAAGATGCAGGAGTCAGCGTCTTATATGGTGACTCACCAAGCTTCGGTAAATCCGAACCGAATTTGAGAAAGTCTGGTCTCAAGCAGGTCGGTGACGAATTGGGGTTTATTCTGGCTGATTTTAATTCCGGCAGGCCCGTTAGTCATAAGGATGCCTTATTGGTTAAGCAGTTCGTTGTTGCCAATGGTGTCCTGGACAGCGATGGTCTGGTAAGCCTGCCCAAGTTTAAAACACACGGACTTGTTCGATTTACCGGCGCAGTGAAGAACCAGTTCGGGTGCGTACCCGGTCTTCTGAAAAGCCAGTACCATGTTAAGCTACCGGACCCTTATGATTTTGCCACGATGCTTGTTGATTTAAACACACTCATCAAGCCCCGTCTCTATATTATGGATGGTATTATGGCTATGGAAGGCAACGGACCGAGAAGTGGCAAGTTGAAGCGGTTGAATGTCTTGCTGTTATCCAGCGACCCCGTAGCCTTGGATGCAACAGCTTGTAGAATTGCCTACCTTGACCCCGAAATTGTACCGACATCCAGACCCGGTGAGAAGGCAGGATTAGGAACTTACCATGTTGAGAATATAGAGCTTATGGGTGAAGCCGTCGAGTCCTTTATAGACACAAGTTTCGAAATAAATCGAACGCCCCCGATGCCCAGTTCCGGTGGCCGATTCAGGGTATTCCTCAAGAATAGAATAACCCAGAGACCAGTTATCGATAAATCAAAATGCACCTGTTGCGGTACCTGCATCACAATGTGTTCTGTCCAACCAAAGGCTGTTGATTAGTACAAAGGGGACAAGTCCAGGCCGCCCAGACACGACTATAATCGCTGTATTCGCTGCTATTGCTGTCAAGAAACCTGCCCTGAGGGAGCTATCTATCTAAGCAGTCCATTGCTGGGAAGAATCTACTCCCGTATTTAACGTTACTATGATGAAGCGCAACTTTCGCTCGATAGGCTGACGGCTCGTTGACCGCAAGGTAACAAAATAGCGTTTTGTTGCTCCTGAATTCCAGCGATATAATACCAATCAAGCCTACTACGAATCAGGTATTATTTCCCCGGAATATCAAGTGTGATAAAGGACCACAACCAGGGCTGTTCAAAAATCAGGATGACAACAGCACCGGGAAAAACACCTGCCAGGCCAGTAACGCCTTAGCCGTGAGACTTAGAATAATATACACCTTCTCACCGTAAAGGTAATCCCGCCAGGGACCGACTTTCTTGTACTGCAACACCATATTGATAGCAAAACAGTTAAAGAAAACGAAAAGTGATATAACGATACCGTATACGAATCCGGGAGGCGAAGTATTCAGCCCCGGGGCCCAGACATATATGGCGATTGCGATCCAGGGAATGATGCCTGCAAAGCTGCCAAACCAGAATGGGAGCCAGCTTGGTTTGCCCGGTTCTTCGTACTTTTCCTGCAGAGCACCGAAAAGTATCATACAAGCGTTTATGCCGAAGATGGCCAGTAAGGCAGCAATGTCGCTGATCCCGGTTATCTGAGAGATTAACACGATCATAATTGAAGAGCTGAAGAAGTACTCGATCCAGCGCCCGTAGTTGCGGTTCCGTAAAAGGTTGCGCTTGTACCATGGAAAGACGGGTGGAGATGCGATTATCAACAGGGCACCGGCTGATATCGCAAGGAAAGCAAAAACACCCCAACCGGTGTATATGTCAAACAGGTGGTGGAGCGTGGGTGTGGTGCCGGGTGGCCCAACCATAAACGTGGCTGTAACCGGAAGAGAAAAGTCATTCGTAAGTACCGCAATCATGACAGCCTGTACCGCGAGAATCAGACCGACAATGATATTCCATCTGCGTAGCTTGGCAAGCCGCTGTTCGGTCGATTGGTCAGTAGACATAATATACCTCCTTAATCAAAGTTAATGGGCGACATCATCTTCAGTGAACAGATTATATGGGTCAACAGTGTGTGTGTCAACACGCATTAAATTTTTTATGGGTTCGTATTGAAACCGAGACGCATACTCAGGATTGAAGCAGCCTTTTGATCATTTGAAATGACACAAATTGAGTTTTGTGCGATTCGGTAAATCCCACATTATTCAGCATTGTTGAGTCACATTGCCATGGATTTTGACTCAATAAGTAAAACAAGCAAGTGTTACCTATCAGTTAATCTGTATCTGCGATTGTTGACATTGAATGAGTAGTAGTTTATCGTTAATAACAAGATGAAGGCGCAAGACACGAAACGACCTCAGGGCAAAAAATTACCCTTTGACGAGGTTATCATTCATTATAACGACATAACGACCATTAGGAGCGACTGATGAACGAAGAAGGCAAGGCACTCAAAATTCCAAAGGCCATCAAAAAGATGTTGCTGGCGGATGAACAGGTTATGGTAGTCATTAAGCAATCGAGGTTGAAGGCAGCCATCACACCGGACTCCATAATAATCACTAACCAGAGGATAATCAGGTGCTCTCCATCAAGCCTGGGATTACACAAGGAGATTGAAGATTACAGATATGAAGACATAGCCAATCTGAAAATAGATAAAGGAATTTTGTTTGCCACCATCACCTTGAAGCGACGATTCATGAGCGAAGACCTTATCTTAGATAACCTTCCGGAAGGTCAGGTAGATTACGTTTTTAAGCTCATTCAGGAGAATCTCAGGCGAATTAGCAGCACCTCCGTATCCTCAGTTACAACCGATCAGCGGACCCCTCTGACTTCGCCAGAGGATCCTCTTCAGGTTCTGAAACTTCGCTTTGCCCGAGGAGAGATTACTAAAGAAGAATTTGAGGAAATGAAGAGAGTGCTGGAGTAGATTTGGCTGCTGCTCTTATTACTTTCTGACCTGTGCCCGTAGCTGTGATAATATAGGAACGGACTTTGCACATACTTCTTCGTTGGCGACAAGATGCACTTTTTATTGGGCTAAGGTGAACAAACGGCCCAATTATGGCGTCAGAGGTAACAATTACAGGCTAATGTGCAATTTCACCAGGTTGCGCTGTCCAAAACATACCATAAACTCAAGAGGTTACGAAACACTATGTTGTTACCTATATTCCGAAAACAGGACTGAAAAGCCGTGGGGGGTCGAGTCCCCTCTTCTCCACTCAACGCTGTAACTATAACCAAGTAGTGTTAGAGGCTATTATGTTTTCCGTCGCGTAACGCTCCGACCTGATTTTAGATTGATAATTAACATTGCTGCCAGTATGCATGCTGCACCACCGAGAGTTCGCAATGTCAGCTGGTGTCCACCAATGACAACAGCGAATAATCCGGCAAAGACCGGCTCCATGGTCATTACCACAGCTGCACGCGTTGCTGATACAAGTGATTGAGCCCACGTTTGTACAAAAAAAGCCACAGCGGTCGCTAGTACCCCTGTAATCACTACAGCTTCCCATACTCCCGGACCGGGCGGCACGGCAATCCCTTCAGGTATAGCAGCTATGAGCGATATTATGGCGACAGCCCCAATTTGAAGCAGGGAAAATGCGTACGGTTCGTATTGTGATGACCATTCACCTAAACCAACTATATGAATAGCGAAAAATACGGCGCATCCTAGTGTGAGCAGTTCACCGATTCCAACTGACCAACCGTTGAGACTGAGTAATGCCAAGCCCAAAGTAGCCAGTGCTACAACCATCCAGGTATTACGATTGGTTTTACGGTGAAGTAATATCCATGACATAACCGGGGTAAGAACGACAAACATGCCGGTAATAAACCCCGAAGTAGCTGCGGATGTATAGCGCAAGCCGTATGTTTGAGCAATATAACCTAGCCCAAGTACTGTACCTAGTCCAATACCGCGCAGTAATTCGAAACGCGTCACGTTACGCAGACAGGTCGGACGCAAGGCAATCATCACAATACTGGCTACTATAAAGCGCCACGCTAGAAAGTCCATGACTGCCATGCGTGCTATGGCATCTTGTACAACAAGAAAAGTATAGCCCCAGACTGCCGTTACCCCAACAAGGGCAACTAAGGCAATTATTGGTGATGATTTCCAATTAGCTGACATATTCCTCTCTATATTATGTGTAATGCCAAGCCATCAGTCTACCATAGGTATTATGTATGGACTAGGTGGGGATCGGCCTATCATTTACGTAGGAGTCACAGCTCAATTCTGTTAAAAGCAAGGTACTTCGCATAGTCGATGGCGGATGTAAATAGAGCCGAGAACCCAAGTATAAATAACATCTAAAACGGTGTCACTCTAGGGACAATCAGATCGTACACGCCTAGCAAGGCAAATACGACTATAGCCGCTACGGTGGCTATGAGTAGCTCTCTTCCTGGTCGAGACGACCAGAAAGACCATCTTTCTTTCACGCAGCAAAGCCATAATCAGCCCCTTCTTCTCAAGCAGAAGTTCAAGAACTGTTCCCAAGGCTGACCTCTTAGGTAAAGAGATAACAAAAGTCAGAAATGTGCAATCCCCTTTCGAGGACTAAGCTCTTTCCGGCGCAGGCCTGATTGCTATGGTGTCCCTGGAATTCGGGAGTAACAAAACGCTAATTTGTTTAGTGGCAACCCGACGATATACTTCTTCGTTACCTTAATTTTCAATAGCTTCGTACTGTAACCACAAAATCTAAACCGCACTGCTTGGCATATTCCTCGATTGCATTTGCAATCTGCTCAGGTGGTAACTGCAGATCCGTCTCTGTTGATTGCCCTATATGCAACTCATCACACCAGAACACTGACTCACCCTCAGGCAAGCGGCTGAGAACATCCTTAATCGCATCTGCACCCACCACCTGGATTTTCACCCACCCGGTTTCAGAGATAAAGTCCCCTTTAAAAGTTATTTCTTCTATCGTTTTAATACGATTGGTACCTGTAATCAAGGTAAAATGCCATTGGCCTTCTTCCTCCCATGAATACAGCTCATATCCTTTAAATGAGCGGGGTAGCTTTTCTAAAGATGTAATTGATAGCTTGTTGATTAGCTTGCCAGCCTGCTCCAGCGATTCAATCACTACAGGATTACTTCTGGGGTCCTCACCTGTGTAGAGTGCTGAAGAGGGATAACCCAGTTCGAGCCTGATGACGTCGTGTGAATCATCCAAGGTGAGTGGCTTCCAAATGGTGACCCCATCGAATGACAGGGAAGACCAGGGGACCCAGAAAGCCCCCCAATAGATAGGTGCCTTATCGACGCAGACAATGAACGACTTGCCTCCGGTTGGTACATCTAGCTGAGAGACGCGTTCAAAGGCACTTGCAGTAAGTCTCAACTCGTGTTCCTGAGCATCATACGTGATGATATCGCTAATCGTTATGATGGGCCTTTCTGCTATTTCGACGTGGCTTAAAGCCTCCATCTGGGCGGGAGGAATATCTTGTTTGGTCAAGTAGATGGCAAACCCTCCAACTTCACCTTCACCCTCACCTCCACCTCCACCTCCACCTTCACCGTTCCCTTCACCTTCCGAGGTGATACAAATGCTTGATACAAGAATGCCCAACACAAGCACGATGCTAACTATAATGAGCGTAATCGGTTTCATAGCAATATGGCAGGTTAACTTACTCATCTGCTCCTTCCAATGCGT
>Ga0315532_1000524_pt1 | contig 30519 bp, 31 predicted proteins | sample SalMarWE160370MG_FD_203082 | JGI IMG/M metagenome (GOLD analysis project Ga0315532, IMG submission 203082) | Salt marsh sediment microbial communities from the Plum Island Ecosystem LTER, Massachusetts, United States - Salt Marsh Sediment WE1603-70 ...
TGAATCATGGAATGTAACTTATACTGGTGTTGCGATCTATGAGACGACCATGAACAACGCCACGGCAGTGGGGTTGGACGTATTCGATGGCGCGGTCGGGCCGGTATATGACGCGGCCACGAACGTGGTCGAAATCGCGCCCGAGCTCTGCATAGAGAAGCTGGTGGACTGCGACGATGACCAGGAGTACCTGCATGAGGACACCGGCAGCTACGGTGACACACCGAGCTGGTTTATCAGGGTGTGGAACTGTGGTGACAGCCCGCTGCATGCTGTCAATGTAACGGACACCAACGGCGAGAGCTGGGGTCCGTTCGACCTGGGTATCGGTGAATCATGGAATGTAACTTATACTGGTGTTGCGATCTATGAGACGACCATGAACAACGCCACGGCAGTGGGGTTGGACGTATTCGATGGCGCGGTCGGGCCGGTATATGACGCGGCCACGAACGTGATCACCGGTGGCGAGGGCTGCACCCCTGGCTACTGGAAGAACAACGCCAAGAACTGGGATCACTCAGCCTGGGTGGACTATCTCCCCGGTGATTCTTTTGAGATTATCTTCAGCGTTGACGTAACGCTGAGGGCGAATGGCAAGAAGACTTACCCAGCACCCACCCTGCTTGAGGCCCTGGATGCCAACGGCGGCGGTATAAACGCTCTGGCGCGACATGCCGTGGCTGCGCTGCTGAACATCGCCAATCCTGATATTGCCTACGGGATTGGTAGTGAGGCAGGCCTTATCACCATGGTGCACGATGCCATAGCCTCGGGTGATGAATCTCAAATCGATGCTCTTCACGTGCTGCTGGCTGGGTACAACGAAGCCGGCTGCTCTCTTAACCAGCGTGGGGAGCCCATAATGGGTGGCATGGATTAGCCATCTAGAACCCAAAACACACGGAGGGGGCTGGGAAACCAGCCCCCTTTCCATTTCTGGCGATTTCAACTAGAATGCCTTAGAGGGCAGGAGCCTGATGGAAATGTCGCATAGCTCCAGACCGGGGCTTGTGGAAGGGTATGTCATGGCTCAATGGCTGGCGCTCCTAGCCTCCAGTCTGGTATGCCCGTTCCGGGCAAAAGCAGGTGACAAAGGATGAGGAAGGTCTTGCTCAGAGTTGTATTACCGGTCGTGGCGCTGGCGGTGATATTGATTGTGCTGGTGCTGACAGGCCATATCGGGCCAACAGCCCCCTCCATGGCCTCCATCGACGTTGAGAAGTTCGTTTACAACGGCACTGCCTATGAGGATGCCGATACGGTTACCGGCCCCTACCTGACATCTGCTCAGAATCCTGTGATGTTTAGGTTCACCATCCACAATGACGGCAATGTCGCCCTGACGGGTGTCAATCTGACCGATACCCACTTAACTACCTTCTACACCGATGAGGCTTGTACCATTCTGGCCAGCTTCCCCACCACTATGGCGGTGGATGAAACCAGGACCTTCTACGCCAAGCTGGACTGGGCAGCAGGGCAGCACACTGACACCGGCATGGCTGAGGCAACACCCCCGACTGGCAACGATGTCTCCGAGAGCGATGACGCCAACTATTTCGGCCAGGATGAATCCCCCCTTAAAATTGTTATCTATACAGATTTTCTGTGCGGCGCCTGTGAAAGGCTGCACTCGGAAGTGGAGCCGGAACTAAGGCGGCTTTATGTAGCCACCGGTCGGGCACAAATTGAGATACGACTGCTGGGGGCAATGGACCCCGATCGTTCGGTGCGTGCCGCCGAGGCGGCGCTTTGCGCCGGCGACCAGGGCAAGTTTTCAGAATACACTGATGCCTTGTTTAATGCCTATGGTGAAGAGGAAGATATCACGGTTTTCTCAGTCGAAGCTCTGACCGACCTGGCTGCAGAGCTCGGCCTCGACGAGGTAGCTTTTAGCAGCTGCCTGAACAGTGAGGCCAAAAAGGCGAAGCTGGAAGAGAACATGGATATGGCACAGGCACATGGTGTAAGCACTCTACCGGCTGTCCTCGTCGGGGACTTCAAGATTGAAGGCCGCAAGTCGCTGGACACGTACATCCAGGCCATTGAAGAAGTACTGGCCGCCCAGGCGACTTGACAACCGACGGTAATGCAACCCCTGGTAGGATTTAGGCCACCCATCAGGCACTTGCCGCCGTTATGAATAGCAGCGCACTTGGAAGCGTAGAGCTTGAATTCTGGCGCCCTAGTTGTGCCTACGCTTCTCCACATAATCGCGCATAAAACCCCCTCCCTCGAAGGGAGAGGGTCTCGGTGAGGGTGAATTTCCCCCTCTCTCTAACTCTCTCCCGCCCGGGGGAGAGAGGGTTACAATGATCTTGTAGTTTGTTTCATCGCCCCTCCGTCCCAGTACCATTTTCTACCCAAAACAGTACCGTTTTCTACCCAAAACAGTACCATCTGGTGATTGTATCCACGTTTACCTAAATATAGACTGTGAAGTAATGGAAAATGCTCTCAACATCGTAAATTCCTGTTGCAGACGGAGGTATAAATAGATATGAAGAAGACAATAGTAGTATTAGCGGTGGCTGTCCTGTTAATCTCTTCGTTCCCGGCCTTTGTTTCTGCCGCTCCACCGGATAATCTGCCCCCTGTCTCAGGCCTTTCCCAAGAGCAAATCCTGGTCAAGTTCAAACCTGGTACCAGCCTGCCCGAGGCAGCGCAGATTCATCGCCAGTTGGGCGGGCAGGGGAAGGAGACTATCCCCGGCATCGGGGTTCAGGTGGTAACGGTGCCCAAGGGAAAGGCAAAGGAGAAGGCGCAGGCCTATTCTTCAAATGCCAGGGTGGCTTACGCCGAGCCTGACTTTGTGGCTGAGGTCGCAGGCAGCCCCGATGATCCTGGGTTTGTGGACCAGTGGGCTATGGTCAAGGTTGAGGCACCGCAAGCGTGGGAGGTGACCACCGGTAATATTAGTATCAATATCGCCATCCTGGATACCGGGGTTGACCTGGACCACCCCGACCTGGCAAGTAAGATAATAAGCAACGTCAACTTCAGCGGTAGTAACACCGCGGATGACATTTACGGTCATGGAACCCATGTTGCGGGGATAGCTGCTGCCATAACTAATAATGGTATTGGCGTGACTGGGCTGGGCTACGATTCGTCCATAATGAATGTGAAAGTCCTGGGTGATACCGGCGGCGGAGCTTACAGCGGGATAGCCGCCGGGATTATCTGGGCAGCTGATAACGGTGCCCAAATCATAAACATGAGCCTTGGTGGTTGGAGCAGTAGCCAAACTTTGGAAGATGCCGTGAATTATGCCTGGAGCAAGGGTGTGATTATCGTGGCCGCCGCAGGCAATCTCGGCAGCACTGCGCCTATCTATCCCGCCTACTACACTAACTGCCTAGCGGTGGCGGCTACCGATGCTAATGACGCCAGGGCATCCTTCTCTAACCACGGAGCCTGGGTGGATGTCGCTGCCCCCGGGGTAAGTATCTACTCCACGCTGAAAGACGACGGTTACGGGTACATGAGCGGTACATCCATGGCTTCGCCACATATCGCTGGCCTAGCTGGTCTCGTACTCACGACCGTATCTGACACCAACGGTGATGGGAAGCTCAATGACGAGGTACGTAGCCGCATAGAATCTACCTGCGATGATATCGGTGTATCGGGCATCGGCTACGGCCGGATCAATGCCGCCCGGGCTGTGGGCGATGTGGCACCTGTGCTGCCTGGAAAGATATCCGGTCGGGTCACCAATGCTGAAGATGGCTCACCCATAGCCGGAGCAACGGTGAGCGATGGCACCAGGACGACCACCACTGATGCTTCAGGCGAATATACTATTGCAGATGTGCCGCCGGGCACTTATGAGGTAACAGCCAGCAAAGAAGACTATGATAGCTCGTCCTTAACGGTGACCGTCTCAGAAGGAGGCACCGCTATAGCCAATCTCTGGTTGAGCGAAGTTATCCTTCCCGGCACCATCACCGGCACAGTAACCGATGCCGAAGAAGGTTCACCTGTAGAGGGCGCAATGGTGACCGACGGCACCAAGACAACTACCACGGATGCGTCAGGGGAATACACTATTGCCGATGTCCCGCCAGGCACTTATGGGGTAACGGCCAGCAAGTCAGGCTATGAAAGCTCGTCCTTGACAGTGACAGTCTCAGAAGGGAACACCGCCGTAGCCGATTTGTCCCTGAGCCAGATTATTGTTCCCGGCAGCATCACAGGCTTGGTAACCGATGCCGAAGATGGGTCACCGATAGCGGGAGCAACAGTGAGCGACGGCACCAGGACGACCACTACAGATGCAGCAGGTGCATATACTATCGTTGATGTGCCGCCGGGAACTTATCAGGTGACGGCGAGCAAATCGGGCTATGAAAGCTCGTCCGTGACGGTGACTGTCTTGGAGGAAACCACCGCTGTAGCTAATTTGTCCCTGACCCGGATTATCGTACCTGGCACCATCACCGGCTCAGTAACCGATGCTGAAGAGGGGTCAGCCATAGGGGGCGCAACGGTGACCGACGGCACCAGGACGACGACCACAGATGCTTCAGGCGAATATACTATTGCAGATGTATCGCCAGGCACCTATGAGGTAACGGCCAGCAAATCGGGCTATGAAAGCTCGTCCGTGGCGGTGACAGTCTCGGAAGGGAACACCGCTGTAGCCGATTTGCCCCTGATCCGGATTATCGTACCTGGCGCCATCACCGGTTCAGTAACCGATGCCCATGATGGGTCGCCCATAGCCGGCGCAACGGTGACCGACGGCACCAGGACAACCACCACGGATGCCACGGGCAAGTATAGTATCGCCAATGTCTCGCCAGGCACCTATGAGGTAACGGCCAGCAAAGGAGGCTATGTAAGTGTCACATCACCTGTGACGATAGTATCCGGCGGAACTGCGACGGTGAACTTCGCCCTGACTGAAAAGCCGCCTACCACCAATCCTATGTGGGTGGATAGTACTTACTTCTTCCAGAAAGGTAAAAACCTCTTTATAGAGGTCAGTGTGGTGACTGCCAGAGGTGTAGTCTCCGGGGCAGAGGTTGGTCTGAATCTGGAGTGCAGCAATGGCGAGGTATGGAACTTCAGCGGCACCACCAATAATAATGGCCTGGTCAAGTTTAAGCTGGGCAAGGCGCCTGTTGGCAATTATCTGACAACCCTAAACAGCCTGACATGCAGTGGATTTATGTGGGATGCGAGCAAAGGAATTACTTCAGCCAGTTATGCACTGGGTCTTTGAAACGGCCAGATGAAAATGAAAAAGGCGAGGAGGTTTTCCTCCTCGCCTTTTTCATACTTTGCCTGCTCAGAATAGTCTGAGCAGGGCTCGCGTCCGATACCTCGGTTAGATTTTGAATGATTTAAATCGGGGGCTTGCCAATGTGTACTATTGGGTATAAAATCAGTCATTTATGTGTCGCAAGGTGGCTTCGGTTTGGTGTAACTTGTAAAGCGAGGATTTTGAATGACGAAAGCAGGCATCTCTTCCATCCTGGCAGACGGGACCGTCTACAGTAAGAGAAAGAACTTTTGCCCTTTCTCCACATCTCCTTTGGAGGCTTATGTCCCTATCCTGGGAGAGGAGAGAATGGAGAGACTGCAGAAGATAGCTCAGCGGGTGAAAGGCTTAAAAATGCTAACCCTGAATGCTAGCGCCCAGGGTGGTGGTGTCGCTGAGATGCTTTACAGCGCTATCCCGTTCCTGAATATGCTGGGTGTAGAGACTGAATGGAAGGTTGTCCGTGGTTCCAGGGAGTATTTCGAGACCACGAAGGAGCTACACAATTTACTACAGGGCAAGACAGGCTCCTTCAGTCCAGAAAGCCGACAGACTTATCTGTGTACCCTTGAGGAATGTGCCAACCAGAATCTTATTGACTATGAATTTGACGTGATAGATGTGCATGACCCCCAGCCCCTGGGATTGGGTCACTATCTTAAAAGACCGGGAGAAACCTGGCTCTGGAGATGCCACATACATATTGATAGTGAGATTATAGAGGGCAACCACGGCTTGTGGAATTTCCTAACTGAGTGGAGTGAGGACTATGATGCTGTCATATTTTCAGCGGCACAGTATATTCTCTCACGGTGGCCGCTGCCCAAGTTCATAATCCCCCCCTTCATTGACCCTCTTTCTGAGAAAAATAGGGAATTGAGCCAGGACGAGATAGACAGGGTTCTCACCAAATACAATATAGATCCCAAGGTCCCGATTATTGCTCAGATTGGGAGATTTGACCCCTGGAAGGGAATAGACAGGACTATTGCCACCTATCGCCGGGTAAGGAAGGAAAAAGAATGCCAGCTTATATTGGCGGGTGGCTCGGCCGCCGATGACCCGGAGGGAGAGAGAGTTCTAGCCCGAGTTTATGAAGACACAAAGGATGATGAAGATATCCACGTGCTCAACCTTTCGCTGGATGACCGTCTAGCGAACCATAGGGAGGTGAATGCCCTCCAGCGAGCTACCAGAGTGATAATACAGCCATCTACCAGAGAAGGCTTCGGGTTGGTGATTACCGAGGCGTTGTGGAAGGGCAAACCGGTAATAGGAGCTGATGTGGGAGCCATACCCCTGCAGATTCGGGACGGCGATACCGGATATTTTTACCAGACACCACGCAAGACGGTAAAAAAGGTAATCTATTTACTGGAGAAACCCAAGGCTGCTGAGGCGATGGGCAAAAGGGGCAGAGAGTATGTAAAGCAGCGCTTTCTCCTTCCTGATCGAATTGCCGATTATCTCATGGCTATAAACATGATTGTAAATGGGGCTGTCAACAAGAAAGTCTGTACTGAATGCATAATCAGCTTTTCTCCCTGGTTCGACTTGAAAAAGAGGACGAAAGTCAACTTTTTATAGTTGCCTGATTTATCAGGTGGTTTTTCACTGTCATTGCGAGCCCCACTTCTTGTCATTGCGAGTACTTGAAAGGTGCGTGGCAATCTCAGTGCACAACAGCGCTGCCGGGATTGCTTCGGCTGACCAAAGTCAGCCTCGCAATGACATAGGAGGATTGCCCGGCAAATCGGGTCAACTCACCGCCGTGCTACCATTTTTCTTAACAGAGAAGTCGCTTTGCTTGGGGAACTAAGGCTGAATCTAGCTGCCGAAGCACCAAACCCCACCTTTATAGACCATGCTGTAGAAGGGAGAACCTTGAAAGTATCCTCATCGGTCCAATCATCGCCCAGTGCCAATATAAAGTCCCATTCCTCTCTCGAAATCCATCTCGAAGCCGCGCGCCCCTTATTTATGTCGGTGTTTTTCAGTTCCACTACCTTGCTTCCTTCCAACACCTGAAGGTTTAAATTGGCAGTTATATCTGAGAGATTGTTCATCAACTCCCGGGCTCGAAGCTCACCTAGCCTGGGGTTAGCTTTTCTGTAATGCCAGACAAGGGAGAACTCTTTTTCTTCAATGAAGGAGCCCGGGGTTCTATCCACCCATGACTCAAGTATCGGATGCACATGTTCCTTCCACTCACTTGACAGGGTCTCTATCGTCTCCCATCCTCCACCCTTTTCTTTAATCCACACGCCATGTTCAGCCACCAATCCCACATTGAGACCGCCGAACCATTTCTCCAAGGTATCTTTATCGCGTCCACTTATGAGCACTACTTCGGTTCGAGGATTCTTGGTAAACCTTTCAAGCAATCTCAGGAGATTGGCTCCGGGCATTGCTTCCGCTGGTTTGGGTGCAAAAGGGACGAGTGTGCCATCATAATCCAATAGGAGTAATGCTTTATCGCTCTCTTGGAAATCGCTGGCTAATTTCTTCTGCATCTCAGAGGTCAATCCCTTTTCTTCCATCTCCCGTTGAAGTTTCTTGGTGTAAAGCAGTTTATCCATAAATTCATTTGCCCATCGCTCCACGTCGTAACGACGCAGGCGTTTCTGCATTACGCGGTTGCGCTCTATTTGCTCTTGTTCTGGCATTTCCAGGGCTTTTTCCAATGCCTGGACAATCTCTTCCTGGTTATTGGCATTTATTATAATCGCCTCCCCGAGCTCTTGAGCAGCTCCGGCAGTCTCACTAAGTATTAAAACCCCTTTCCCGTCCGTCTTGGTTGCCGTATATTCTTTGGCTACAAGATTCATCCCGTCTCTGAGAGGGGTAACAAGGGCAACATCAGCCAGGCTGTAAAGGGCGGCGAGGGAGTGGAAGGGTAAAGAGCGGTATAGGTACCAGATTGGCATCCAGCCTATAGTCCCATGTTTTCCGTTGATTTCGCCCACAAGTCCATCTAGCTGTTTCTTCAACTGTATGTAGTGTTCCACTCTTATGCGTGAAGGGACTACCAGCAAAACAAGAATTACTTTCCTCTTGAACTTTGAGTTCCTGTCCAGGAACAAACTGAAAGCTTCCAATCGCTCGGGGATGCCTTTGGTGTAATCCAGACGGTCCACTGAAAGAATTACCTGACAATCTCCTAGTTTTCTGTGAAACCTTTTTCTCTCTGCTTGCGCTTTTTGGTCCTGGGCAACGCTGGAGAATTGTTCATAGTTTATTCCCATGGGAAATGCATCCGCCCTTACTACCCGATCGGCTACAGTGGTCTGCCCCATGGCCACTTCATAACCCAATAGACGATGCACGCTGTCCAGGAAGTGCCCGGTGTAGTCATAGGTGTGAAAACCTGCGAGGTCTGCGCCTAAAAGTCCTTCCAGAATTTGTTTACGCCATGGTAACAAGCGAAATATTTCAAAAGACGGAAAAGGGATGTGGAGGAAGAAACCCATTGTTGCCTTTGGCAACCTTTCTCTTAAGAGCTTGGGGAGGAGCATTAAGTGATAATCGTGTATCCAGATAATATCATTAGGCCTGGCAATTCCAGCGACTACGTTGGCGAAAGCTGTGTTGACTCGTTCATAAGCCTGCCAGAAATCTTCGCTGTATTCCGCGTAGAGGGGGAAGTAGTGAAAAAGGGGCCAGATAGTTCTGTTACAGAACCCGTGGTAGTAGGCTTCGACATCGGGCTGTGAGAGAGAAACCGGGTGGCAGTTTTCAGATAGCAATCTCGCCATGATATCTTTTTCCCCTTTTATTCTTTTCCGGCCTATCCCCGCCCATCCTATCCAGATGCTGGTGCGGGATTTGTACCACGAGCTTAGACCTGTAGCCAGGCCACCAACACTGGGCTCAACGTGCAAATCGCCTTTTTTCTCCTGAATAGTGAGAGGCAGCCTGTTTGAAACAATCAACAACCTCTGCATGATTTTCTACTCCAATTCCACTTTGCAATCATCGCCTATGAACAGCCTTATCTTCTCAGGGCTTTTCCCCTGTCCGGCTAACACCGTATTTCTACCAATGACACTATCAGATAGGTGCTTGATTTTCAAAATTTGGCAATTCTCCAGTATTACCGAATGTTCCAGGGATGAGTCCTCGACCACAGTCCCAGCCCTGATGTTGGTGAAAGGTTTGATAAGGGAATTTTTTATCCGACAATTTGCCGCGATAAATACCGGACCTTGAACACGGCTGTTTTCTAATTTTGTTCCCTCCTCGATTTGGACTCTGCCGACGATGCGGCTTTGCGAATCCACTTCCCCTTTAATGTCCCGCTTCAAGAAGGCATCAAGAACAACACGATTAGCCTCGATGAGTCCATCATTGCTGCCGATGTCAAGCCACCAACCCCGGAGAAGGTGGCTTCTAATTCTCTTTCCCATCTCCAGAAGCTTCTGGATGGCGTCGGTTATCTCCAGCTCCCCCCGCCAGGAAGGCTTTGTCTGAGCTATAGCTTTGTGAATCTCAGCGGTGAAAAGGTAAACTCCGATTATGGCCAGGTTGCTCTTGGGTTTCTTGGGCTTTTCTACCAAATGTACCACTCTTCCTGAAGAGTCGAGCTCAGCTACGCCAAAAGCCTTGGGGTCGGGCACTTCTTTGAGGAGAATGCTGGCATCGGGGTTGGAAGCGTGAAACTCGTCCAGGAAATCTTTGACGCCTTCCTGGATGAGGTTGTCGCCCAGGAGCATGAGAAAAGGTGAGTCGCCGAGGAAGCCTTGGGCTACCTTGACAGCGTGTGCCAGCCCCAGAGGTTCAGACTGGACGATGAATGTAATCTTCCCTCCCCACTCTGAGCCAGTACCGATGGCTTCCTCTATGTAAGAGCCGGAGTCTGGAGATACAACGATGCCGATATCTTTGATGCCAGCTTCTTTTATATAGTCCAGTACATGGAATAGAATCGGCTTATTACCCACCGGCAGGAGGTGCTTCGGGACGGTGTTAGTTAGTGGCTTAAGTCTTGTGCCTTTGCCGGCAGCCAGGACTAAAGCTTTCACCCAGCCACCCCGCTGCTGTGCCTGTTGGCTTGCCCGCACATTTTCCCGACCAACTATGCCCTTTCAGTTCCAAGCTAATCACTCGAGATATTGGAACGTGTGAGGTAGTTCTTTATAAAGTTTATCGCATCTATAGAGGTTGGGTCAACCTCGTTTAGCATTGCCAGATAGAAACTGGAATAATCGCCCAGGAGAACCAAGCTCATCACCTGGGCTAAGGCGCTTTCCCCTTTGGCCTCCGCAAATTCATAAGCGATTCCCGCTTCGGCTAGTAATTTAGCGGTAGCCTCGTAGCGAAGCAGGCTCCGGGGATGGAGCGAAGAGGAGCGCAGCAAAAGCACGAATATCCTTTCCTTCGCCTCGGGGGGGAATTCGTAGCCGGCTACGGCATTATGATTGAGTTCAGGGAGACTTTCGAAGAAGGCCCAGGCTTTGCTGTTCTCGTTAAATTGAGTCTTCCAGCGCCGGGCTACTTCTGAGAGCATCTCTGCTCCATAGACGACTGCTAGATGCCCCCACAGCTTGGCTGCCAGTTGCTTTGCGGGATTGGAAGCAAGGGGCATGGTTTCAAGGAAGTCTTTTGACAGTTTGTTCAGAATGACCAGCGCCTCCTGCAAATCTGCCGACTTATCTCTAAGCAAACCAAGCTTCTGAAAAATGCCTACCAGAGGAATAAAACTATGAGGGAAGGCAGCCCTGGGAGGCGCCTGGTAGTCCACCACGAAAACAGGAATGCCTTCATTTTCAGCTAAATGCTTAAGTTTGCCACCTGAGGTGATGACCAGCTTTTTGGACCGGGTTCCTAGCGATTCGGTGAATGCAGAGAGAGTTTCTTCGGTGTTCCCTGAATAGCTTGAGGCGATGACCAGGGTACTCGCATCAACAAATGCCGGCAGTCCATAGTCCCGGTGTACCCGAACAGGTACTTTGCTTTCAGCCAGAGCAAGCCGGCGCGTGATATCGCCGCCGATAGCAGAGCCACCCATCCCCACGATAACGACATTAGATATTTTGGTATATTCGCGGGGTAGCTCAAACTTCAGGACCTTTTCCCAGGCTTTCTGGCATTGCTCGGGAAACCCGTGCAGGTGATTCAGCATTCCCGACTTATCGAACTGCCGGTAAACGGAGGCATTATCTAAATCAACCATGGTTAACCCTCGATATCTTGCCACCTGTGCCCTAATCGGTCGAGCTATGGTTCTCGTTTAGAAGAATACTCCAATTAAGCGATTCAGGCAACTCTATGCCGACCGGGGCATTGACTTCATTGATGCCTATAATGCCGTTCACATGGGAAAACAGGGGCTCACCCGAATCTACAGCATTGTACTATTGCCACGGGCGAAGAAGTATAGTCTGAACGTATGTAAAATATGTAAGAATCGGGGGGAATTGTTAAGTTAGATTAATTTAGGTCAATTGTGAGTATCTTGACAATGTCTCTTTGGGCATTCATAATGTAGACATAGGATTGCGTACTATCTTGTCAATTGCCTAACGATTTATGTCGACTTTTAGAGCTGCGGGAAAAAGTCGAGGGATTTCCAGATTTTTGGCGACTAATATTATAAAGAGAACAGTTGGGGTAATCTAATCAGCGTTACGCACATTCGGTAGACGAGAAAGCGAGTTACGCACCCGAGGAGGTCGACGGGGCAGAAAAACTACCGAATCTTTTAACCACGGCGGTGTATAAGGGAAATCTCTAAAACAAGAAAAATACGAAAGGAGAAAATAAAATATGAAGAAAATATTTGGTATTCTTTTAGTGGTAGTCTTAGTAGCCACTATGCTACCTTCAGTTGTCTTTGCTAAGAGTCCGCGAACCCAATTTGATCTGAATGGACCTCACTACAACCTGAATCTCCTCGGTAAGGCAGATGGCTGGAACGATAAAGAGGTTTCAAATCCACAGAGGCATACAATGTTCGTTCCCATGGACACGACTAACTGGACAATTGAACTTAAGAAACCCAATAAAGTCGTTAAACACAGGGTCGTACAAGGGACCAACGTCACTGCGTTTGAACAAAGTTTTGCTATTTACATGACCCAAGGCGGCGATGATTTTGCAGTTGTAGACGGCACAGCCTTTGACGGTGACGCTTGTGAGCTCAACCTTGCCGATGGCAAGTATTGGGTGGTTGTTGCAGCAAAAGCAAAGCCAGTCGCAAATGCGCCAATAATTGATGGATGGGCACAAATTTACGACATCGATGGAGCGCTATACTATTATCTGAATCTCGGTACAGTCACTGTTAGCAGGAAATGGACTAACGCTACCGACCTGTTCTTCATTGATAATGACGAAATCAGCGCTGGTATAACGGGTCTACCTACTGTGAGCGGAGAGGTATGGATTTTTGATTACTTCGCTTCGCTGAATGCAGCAGAGTACGGTGACTGTGCTTACTTCTGGCAGCTTCAAAACAATGGCTCCAAGCTAATCCAGGTACGCTTCTATCCTATGCCTTAATGATGAGCGAACTTGTTTGAATCAACAAACGCAAAGGGGCTGGGATAAAACTCAGCCCCTTCCTCTTCTTATTAATATGTGCCCTAATCGACGAGCTGTGGTTCCCGTTTAGAAGGATACTCCAATTAAGTAGTTCAGGCAAGCCGCCAAGCTGTGCCACAATTGCGGGAAGCCCGGCAGCCAGAAACAGAGCCAGAAATAATTTGACAACAGGCAATGCATGTGATATTTTAGTATTACTTTATAAATTAAGTAAGTAGTAAGTGAATTGTCATTGCAGGTATTAACATGAAAGAGAGTTTAGCTACAATTACTGCTAAGGGGCAGGTAACTATCCCTGTTGAGGTCAGGAAGGCTCTGGGGCTTAAACCCAGGGATAAAGTAGCCTTCGTCTTTAACCAGGGTGAGGTAAAGATTGAGCCATCGTCTTCGACGCTCAGGCTCGGCTTCGGGGCAGTTAAACCGCGAAAAAAACCAGAGGACTTCAAGGAATTGCGAGGCGAAGTACAGAAGTGGGTAGCTCACAAGGCTGAGGAAGGGCTATAGATGGAATATGCCTTTCTGGATGCCAACGTTATTCTGCGCTACTTGCTTCGGGATGATGAAACAAAGGCGCAACATTGCCTGGAGCTATTGGAAAAAACGGAGAGAAGGGAGATTACTCTTCGTACCACGGATTTAGTTGTCGCTGAACTAGTCTGGGTACTGGAATCTCCTGTTACCTATAATCTGCCGAGGGAAAGAATCAGAGAGCTGCTTTTGCCTGTCATCCTCTTACCTGGATTGAAACTGTCCGGCAAGAAGCTTTACCGGCAAATCTTCGACCTCTATGTCGACCGGGGCATTGACTTCATTGATGCCTATAATACCGTTCACATGGGAAAACAGGGGCTAACTCGAATCTATAGCTACGATTCTGACTTCGACCGGATTGCCGGGGTCAGCCGTATCGAGCCATGATGAGCGCCAAAGTAATTTTAAGAATTCGTCTCTTGTCAGGCCTGTCTCTCTGATTATAGTCTTAAGAGTCCTTCCTCACCCACAACCTCTCCCCATCGGTAATGAACTCGATGGCGCTATCTTCATCTCTGCGATGTGCATTGACTATTGCCAGGACGTTGGCTATTTGACTATCCTGGACAGCACCTGCTAGACTGCCGACACATTCTATTACAAGCACGTCAGAGGAGGTGAAATGATAGATCCAAGAGTCGAAACCGTAGCTAAGATTCTGGTCGATTATTCCGTTGAGGTGCGACCGAACCAGCTGGTCCGCATCTCCGGTGGACCTGAGGGTGCATCGTTGATATTGGCCGTATATCAGAAAGTTCTGGAACGCGGTGCTCACCCTTTTCTCCAGGTTGAGCTAGAGGAGGCAGAAGAGCTTATGTACACCTATGCCAGCGATACTCAGCTTGATTATGTCCCCCCATTTATGAAGGATGTCATTGAACAAATCGATGCAGGCATCGGAATCTGGACAGATGCGAACACCAAGCGGTTCACCAATGCTGACCCTGCCAAGCAGTCCCGCCGGGCAGTAGCGAGGCGTCCCCTCTCCGATCGATTGCTCGAGCGGGCGGCTAACAAGGAGCTGCATTGGACTGGGACACTCTACCCGACCCAGGCTTTCGCTCAGGATGCGGAAATGTCGCTCCGTGAGTTCGAAGATTTCGTCTATAAGGCTTGCCTGGTCCATGAGCCTGATCCAATCGAGGCTTGGAGAACAATCTCTAAAAAGCAGCAGCGCCTCGTTGATTGGTTGAACAAGGCCAAGCAGATCCATGTCGTTGGCCCTGATACAGATCTTAAGCTGGAAGTTACAGGCCGAAAGTGGATAAACTGCGACGGGCACGAGAACTTTCCCGACGGCGAGATATTCACCGGGCCCATCGAGGAGAGCGTGAATGGGCATATCAGATATACTTATCCTGCCTGCCACTTCGGCCGTGAGGTGGAGGATGTCCGACTCCAGTTCAAGGATGGGAAAGTCATCAAGGCTACGGCGGCTAAAAATGAGCAATTCCTGTTGAAGATGCTGGAGAGCGATGAAGGGGCGCGCTATGTAGGAGAGTTTGCCTTCGGGACCAATTCCGGCATTCAGCGGTTCACCAAGAATATCCTGTTCGATGAGAAGATCGGCGGGACTATCCACCTGGCTCTGGGGAAGGGTTATCCTGAGTCAGGGAGCAAGAACAAGTCCGCCATCCATTGGGATATGGTCTGCGACCTCCGCAAAGGTGGAGAAGTGCATGTAGACGGGACTCTCTTCCTCAAGGATGGGAAGATCCTCATTTAAGGCAGGTTTTCGTCACAGTCCCTGTGATGGGCTATCTCGGCGATTTGATTGTCGCTTCACGGGGCAAAGCGGAAAGGTGCACCTCGGTAGGAGGAGGGCCAGGAGCAACCCTGCATGGTGTCCTGCTACGGCAGGAAGCCGCCCATTGTAGGCGCCTAGCTACTGAATGAATTTCCTAGCTGTCTGCTTTCACCCATAGCTTTTCCCCATCGGTAATGAATTCGACGGTGCCGTCCACATCCGTGCGATAAACATTGTCCTCGCCCAGCCTGTCAATCAATCCCTCCACCATCTCAGGGCTGGGATGGCCAAAGGGGTTGTCTTCTCCCACGGAAATCACCGCCACTTCAGGGTCAACTGCGGCCAGAAATTGTGGAGAAGTGGAGGTCTTGCTGCCGTGATGGGCTACCTTGTAGACCAAAACTCAATAGACACAATCCTGTAGCTAGGTGGGTTACCCATGCAACACTTCCACAATCAAAGCGTCATTGATATAGTATCATGAGGAAGTTATCATTAAAAGCAAGCAATATACCTTTCTATTATGAGAAAAACGTTATTTCTAGAAGCGCTATATTCGTGGGATGAATTCTGGCAGACGATAGAAATGGGATGGGCCTTGTTTGGTGACCCCAGACATTTTACACAGGATGAACTTACAAAGTGGGCAAATGAAAGAGTCCCGGTACCCCATGGAGGATGGTTTGCCTGGCCGATGCCTGTAGCTCCGCTAGCCCATATGAGTGAGCAAGACGTTGCCCGCCTTTATGGTGGACAAGTGCCGCGGTACTGGGCAATTTATGACCATTCTCAGCGGGTTATGGGTTGGCTTGGTTTTGAGAATAGTGACAGGTTCGCCTGGTGGCTTTTTGCCTATGTTGGTGGGGATGTGCAGAAATTTTTGCCATTCATCCGGCATCGGGTGCCTGGTATAGTGGATCACCTGATCAAGCAACTTACACTTGTGAAACTACTGGTCGTAGAAATAAGCAAGGATAAATTGCCTCAGGTGCACCGGGAAGCTTGCCCGCCAGAAGAATACAACACATTATTCAAATCGTCACAGAAACAAAAATACCCTTTCTTTGATTTGCAGCTACTTTCTTCAAAATATCGGCAGGGTCTTATGCCCGAACCCCTAGACGAGCGAACCATAAGACAAAGGAAAGCTCTTGCCAAAGCCTCTGGAGGAAAATATGATCCTGCCAAAGAACTAGCAGCGCAACAAGCAACTATACAGGCAGAAATTAAGCAGACTTTAACACATCCTATTTATAAAATACTTCACATGGCAAAGTTTCACACTACCAGTTCAGCAGCTGATAGACTGCGCAGGATTGCTGAACTCACCCGTGAATGTCACGAAAAACAGCTAGGTATTGATGTCCTTCTGCAATGGGCATGGGAAAATGAGCATAATGAATACTTGCGTCAGAAACTCGGCTTAGTGAATAAAGGCAGCGCAAGATACAGAGAGACACACTATGAAGTGGCAAACAAGATATATCGGCAAGTTTATGGCTGGTTTCGGCGCCGTGGGTGGCCAATGCCAAGTCTCCCAGATGATTGGCGAACAAAAATCATAAAGATTTAATGTCACGCCTTTGACAACATCTTACCGTGACATGAAACCATATCCTCCAGATGGCAACGTCTGGAGGTTTTCAATTTGAGCAGCCGGAAGCAGGATACACAAAATCTTCAGGTAGCTAAGTTTGTTTATGTTCCCACATCTGATGCTAAAGAAAGACTTTATCGTGCCATTGCTATATTGCTGAAGTCTGGCATGAAGAAAAAGAAGAATGAACGGAGATAACATAAGAAGGAAGCCAGGTAGGCCTAGAGCCATACCCGAGGCCGTGATACCACGCTTGCTTCATCTCTACGATGAAGGTTTAGGGTATCGCGCAGTGGCTCGCGAATTGATCAAACAAGGTGTTTACGCGGACTGGAGCACTGTCCGGCGGCTTATTAAGTCTCACAGGGCTGTGGACAATGAAAAAAATGTCCTGTAGGCCATTTTAACACTATTTTACCACTGGGTATCTCAAGCGATGTGAATAGAAACTATGGATAAGGGTAATAAATGCAGCAAATCAACGAAAAACGCGGTTTTGTATGTGGAGAGGGTGATTAATGAAGACCTATCTTGAGCCCGAGGAAGTCAAGTTGTTGGAAGAAGCAACTACCTGTTTGAGGGACCGGTTGCTCATCAGGCTTCTTTTTCACACAGGTTGCCGGATCTCAGAGACCTTGTCGTTAAAGGTCGACGACATAGATTTCGTCCAGGGCACTGTCAGGATCGAGCATCTCAAGGCACGTGTCAATTTGGCATGTCCCGCATGCAGCGCCAGATTGGCAAAGAGCCACACCTTTTGTCCCAAGTGCGGCGCAAAGGTAGCAGCAACAATAGTCAAAGAGCAGCAACATCGCAGAATGAGGCTGCTACCTCTGGACGGGAACACTTCAGAAATGCTGGAGGATTTCATCAAACGCGGCGGGCCGGTAAATCAGAATGGCAGGAGACGCATTTTCGGCATAAATCGTCACAGGGCGTGGCAGGTCGTCACAGCTTGCGCCGAGAGAGCAAGTCTTCCGAAGTTGGTTAATCCCGACACGGGGAAGATACACAATGTAAGTCCGCATCGGCTGCGAGATGCCTTCGCCGTTCACGCGGTGAAGCTGAATGACTCTGGTGATGGCCTCAGACTCCTCCAAGAGCACCTCGGCCACGCCAGCTTTAACACCACTGCGAAATACAGGAAGGTTGCGGGCGAAGAACTAAGGGGCTGGTATGACCGGCTGTGGAGCAAAGAGGCAAATGGAAATGGACCTCAGACCTAGTAGAGGTGGCTTTCTACGTCCCTTCGGCTGCGGCTGGTTTATTCGGGAATATCTCATGGGTCACGGGCCAAATGGCTCACCAGAAATAGATCCGACCGTTGGTGCGCCTCAATCCGACATTTGCTATCACTATAAGCAAGCTCTTCTTAGGGCGATTGCCGTGGATAGAGCCACACGGCACGAGGAAAGGCAGGCCAAGCGTGAGAAGCGTCCCATCTCTCCCGATAGAATAGAAAAGCTTGCCGCACGATATCTTCTGCATACGCCCTACAAGTCCAGCAGTTGCCGCTATCACTCGTTCGTTGTCTACTTCTCAAACCTACAGAGGCTGGGCTGGGTGGAAGAAAGCGGAGTGGAAGAACGCTCAGCCTTTCAGGACAATTATCCCCGAGGCTATCCTCGGAGGTTCTTCCGCCTCACTGAGGCTGGGAGAGCTGCCTCTGAGAGCGCTTGGGCAAATCCCCTTGCTGCCCTCTACGGGTAGTGTGTGCGCCAGTGACCCTATGGCAGTAGCGGTTTTCATTCCTTAGTGAAATCACCAAAAAACCACCGCTTTGAAGCTCTTCACGTAAATATAGGTTCATTCTTTTAATGAACAAAATGTCCTTTTGTGTGATGATGGATACTGAATAGTCGCACTTTAACAACTGAATAAACGATGCAAAGCCTAGCCTGAACGCTTGCTCACTTTCGGGCAAATAAGCGAGAAAGGGGAGGCAAGCGATGACAGGATACTGTAGCAACTGCCATAAGGTATGGACACTAGAAGAAAGGCAAGGCGTTTGCCGATGGTGCTCACGTGAGGCAAATTGCCTCACTACATTGACAAAGCCTCGCCAGTTAAAGTCTAGCCAAAGGCACAAGCGAAAGCAAGTTGACAATGGTAACAATGGCTATGACCAGCTACCAGAGCCGTATTTGACCTATTATAAAGTAGGCTTGCGGTTCACTCACAAGGCATTGATAGACGACAGGCAAGACCTTCTACACGACATCATTGAAGGGCTTGCTAGAGTAGCGGAGCATAAAACGCTCAGTGAAGCTGCGATGTATCGGATTGCCGAGCATATCAAAGACCATTACTGGTATAGACACTACGCATACCATAATGGGCTAGATTGCCAGCATTGTAGCAAAGCACAGCGGGCAAAGTGTAGAGCAAATTGGGCTTATTCCGATTGGGCTTACTGCGATTGCTATAGAGCTATCACTCTGGAAAGTATAAACCAGCCTATCATAGACAGCGAGGGCAATATCACCGAGCTTGCCGAGTTGATAGCCGATGATAAGGCGCTGGACTTGGAAGAATGGCTAGACGCCAAGACTTTCCTATTCGGAGCGCCAATCCGACTAAAGGCAATCGCCAAGAAACGAATGGAGGGCGAAACGCTAACAGGTGCAGAGTATAAATACCTGACAAAGCTACGCAAACGCTACCAGCTTTCCTTAGTATAGGGGTAAGGTTTTAGCCAATTTCGGACTTATATATAGTAGAAGCAACCGCATAGGCTAGCGAGGTTCAGCTATGCGAGGGCTTACTACTGGCTACCGATGGACTTGCCCGTCATCGGAGAATAGCCGAAAGGGGGTGTTCTAATAGAACAACTTAATATCGTGGGCAAACGCTCAGGCGAAGGCTTTGTAGCTCACAAGGCTAAACTGGTAAACGCCCTGTCCAGAACATTAGCCGATAGGCTATTGCTTATGGACTTCACTATTGGGCGGAAAGGCTTGCTAGGCTACATTAAGGCTCTTAGCGGAAGCAATATCGTTAAGATAGTGCCTTCCACTAACGGCAGTGCTAGCGAGGCGCAGGCTGCTGCTAAAAGGCTGAAAGTAGTGTGCGGAGCTACTACCAGCTACCTTGAGGACATGGCTTGGATTGGCGATAAGACGCCATTCGCACTTGCGGAAGTTAGAGTATGTCCAGATAACAGCGTCAAGCCTAATCTCGGAAGCCTAGAGCTATCAGAGGCAATCAACAGAGTGCTTCCCTTCAACGCTAAGGATGAGAAAAGACCAGTTCTCCAATGCGTTCTCTTTAGGGCGAAGGAAGGCAAGCTGTCTTTGGTTGCCAGCGATGGCTATAGACTGGCGACTGTTACACTGGATTACGACGATGGCGAGGGCGACGTGCTAGTCCACAAAGACGAGCTAAGAGGCATAGCCAATGCCTTACGCAAGGCAAAGAGGGTAAGGCTAGGCTTTGAGGCAAGCGGTGAAACTCTTGACGGCATGAGCTTAGTAATTGACACCGAAGCGATACGCTATCAATGGCATGGCGCTGAGGGGCAATTTCCTGACTATCAGAAGGTTATACCGACGGAGTTCAACACCGTAGCACACTTTGACACCATCGAGGCTGTCAAGGCTGTTAATTCCTTCAAAGCCTTGTCGGACAATCCCAAAGACTATCCGATAGACCTTACCATTGGGGAAGGCAAGGTTGTTATGGCTAATCCTGATGAAAAGGGAGAAGCCATAATCCCTGCTGATACCGATGGACAGGGTGCTGTGAGGGTAGATGGGAGATACTTAGCCGAAGCTCTCAAGGCTTGTGGTGGTATGGTGGACTTCAAGCTCGTCAATGCCTATACCTCAATGCTCTTTGTCAATGACGGCTATCAAGTGCTGGTAATGCCCTTGATGACTCCAAAGGCAAAGGAAGCGATGGAGCAGGCACGCCAAACCGAAGCACCAGTCGAAGCCGAAGCACCAGTCAAAGCCAAAGCCGATAAGCGGAAGCGTAGCCGAAAGGCTAAAGAACTCGTAGCAGTAGCCTAGAGCGTTTGACCGAGAACAACCACGCACAAAGGGGCGGCGGTAGCCGCCTTTTTGTGCTTTTTTGTAGGGGTATTCCTGCCCTGCGTGGCGTGGAATACCCCCTTTTTGTGCGTGGCTGGGGCAAGAAAGGAGAAAATGTGAAGTGCGACTTTTGTCACCGAGACACCCCTTGTCTGATAAACCTGCGTGTTTACACACGACAAGGTATTCAGGTCTGCAAGGAGTGCTACGAGACGATAAACAGTCATCTCCACAAGCCTTACTCAAAGGTCATGGACAAATTAGCCTTAGTTGAAGCTGGCTATAGAGTTAATCGTAAGCTGGCAACGCTACCAAGAAGCACATGGTAGACAAGAAGCTAAATACAGCCCGACCTCGGCAGTCGGGATAGGGATACTTTTGCCTGGAAAGGAGGTGAGATATGAAGCCAGTATTTGTTCTAACCGAAGCCGATGTCTTGCAAGTCGCTGGGCGGAAATTTGGTGTTAACGAGCTAACCGAAGAACAGATGCGCCAGGTTAAGAAGGGCATCGAGTTTGGCTTGGAGTGCTGGGAAGAGGTGGTAACTGCAGCTTTACAAGAAGTGCTTGACAAAAAAGCGAGCACCTAACCCGATAAGGGCAATCGGGATAGGGGTAATCTTGCCCGGAAAGGAGGTGATACCTATGCCTATAAAGTGGAGTGCCATGCAGGTGATGGAGGCAGCCGATATGATTGAAAAGCATATTAATGCGGCTGTCGAGCCTCTGGAGTGTGCCAGGGAAGTCGCCAAAGCAGCCCTGGAAATATCTAATCTTCCTGTATATGTGGAGCAGCGCATCGCTGGATTATTGGGCGAGATAGGGCGGGCAATCGGCGGCACCCCTGCTGAGCCGGTGGGTAGGCTCAAGGCTAGGCTAGAGTCAATACGAGACTCCGTGCCGAAAGATGACCTAGAGGCAGAAAAGAAGACAAGAGCATATGGCGATAAAGTGAGCTTAGTCTAAAGGTCGATGCCGAATAGGGAAACTATTGCCCAGAATCTAAAAGAAAGGAGGTAAACAAATGCCCACCCAGCTTAGCATCTTTGAAGAAGCTGGGGTAGAGGTCACACAACCAGAGCCGAAAACAGCAGTGAGGCTAGGCACTCGAGAACGTCATGTTAACCTGGCCAAAAAGAGACGTGAAGCCTTGAAAGAGTTTATGAATGTCCTCGCCGAGCTCGAGGGTAAAGATGTCTATATCGGGGCTTATGGCGGGCATGGCTCTCACTACTGGGTAGATGACCTAAAACTAGGCCGCATGACAGTGGAGAGTGTGTTTGGCGATAAGGAAGTGCCAGGCGTCATTGTGTTAAGAGGTAGTCGGGAATCCTCGGTGCGTATCTTCACTGACAGAGCTTATGCACTGCGGCGCCAGGAATACTTCGGCTATACCCTGTGGCTGCTGGATTTCTGGAACGGCTTTGGAGAGTATCCGGTTGACCCCTACCACCCGCCAGGCTGCGACAGCCTGCAAATTAAGCGATTTAATAACTAGAGGGGCTGTACCCCTCATCCGATAGGGCTACTATTGCCCAAAAAGGGGGTGATAATCTGACAACCGAAGTTAAATTTGAAAAGGGCATCTCCGACATTGTGGGTGTCTTCACAGACCCCATTGTTGTCTTCCCCGGGGGATGGGGAGATACTCTTCCTGATTGGCTTAAAGAGGCCATCACCCTGGAGAGATTGGTGATGAACATGAAGGCACTTAAGGGAGAGGAGATGACAGGCACAGACGCCGAGGCCTGTGCCTATCTCTACACCGCTTGCCTCACCCAGCCGATAGACAGCGACTGGACACAGATTTATCTCTACGTCGCCAACCAAGTCTATAGTCGCCACCGCACCCAAGAAAGCGGCGTCGGGTTCCCCGATGATATTCAGGTCGAGTCACTGAGCGACTACCAGATGGCAGAGTTACATCGGCTGAAAGAGTGGATTTACGCGAGGCGGACCCGGGCAAAGCAGGAGAGAGACAGAGCTGAGAGGCAGAAAAGGCGAGAGGAGGAGGCAACGAAGAGGAGTATGGAGCGTCCAGCCTTATTCGATTTCTAGCATTCCTCAAATCAAGCAGGGTCGAGGAGTTAACCTCGACCCTGCTTTTTTGCCTCTGAAGCCACATTCCATGTCGAATGTTCGGTTTCGGTATCTTAGCTGTAATGGCTATTGACACCGTGGCAGTAAATAGCCTACTATCTGTCCAAAAAGAGGAGGTTCAAATGCAAGCATACTGTATGAAGTGCCGTGCCAAAAGGGAAATGAAGGACGCTAAAAGGATAACCATGAAAAATGGCAAGCCGGCAACTCAGGGCGTGTGCCCTGTGTGCGGAACCAAGATGTTCAGAATTGGCAAGTAGACTTGCTCCTTACAGAGCCTGACAGAACTCAAGAGGGCTGGATTTTCCTGACGGGATCTCCAGCCCTTCTATTTTATTTTATGAATCACACTTAACAAGTAATTGTTACCAGAGTTAAACAACACGCCCTTTTGTTCAATCTCTAATTCTATGACATCGTGTGGAATTCATGTAATACAAGCTCAGGGAAGTCCGAGATTATACCATCGATGTCAAGCCTTAGAGCCTTCCTTATGTCTTGTAGATCCGTGCAACCCCACACGAAGACATAACGGCTATGCCCATGAACGTAATCCACCAGGTCAGCGTCCACGAAAGGAAACTTCGTTACAATAGCATCAGAGTGCGCTGATCTTATTACTGTGATGGGATCCGCGACGGGAGAACCAAGTATGATTCCTCTCCGGATATCAGGGATTAGATACGACAGTCGGAGGACCAAATTCTGATCGAACGAGGCTAACATCAGGCTGTCTAGATCTGGTCTTGACCCTAAGAGCCGAGCAAACCTATCAAGCGATCGGAGCCTCTTCACTTCAATCATCAATTTGACTCGCGTGTTACATAATTCGAGAGCTTGTTCCAAGGTGGGGATGCTAAACTTATTCTCCAGTCTTACATCTCTAATCTGGGTTGATCCTAGCCTCTCGATATCATTGCCAGCCAACCTAGTGTCGTGAAAAAGAACAAACTGACAGTCAGCAGTCTCTTGGACGTCACACTCTATCCCATCTACTCCTATCTCAATAGCTGCTTCAAAAGCTTCAAGCGTATTGCCGGGGAATTCTTTTGTGAATCCTCTGTGTGCTACGTTTAGAATATGTCTCATGCAGATCTCCTTTGTCTCTGTCCGTCAAGGCTCTGTATTCCATGTGCAGTCGAACCAGCTTCGGAACAGGCTGAAAAAGTATTCTGCGTTTTGATCATCCCTTCGGAAAAATAGAAAAGGCTTCTCAGCACCCCTCAGTTCCATTCCGTTCCCGACTTGAATCCACTCCATCCAGCCTATGAAAAGATATGTTTCACCAAATAGCAAACCCTGGAGACAGGGGAGGAAGTCATACGTCTTCCACTCGAACTGGACTTTCTTGCCCATCTTCCTGAGGCTCTCATTGAAAGAAGGAAAAGACGTTTCGATATTGTATCTGCTTTCCCTAAGCCAGTGGGCAGCGGCTTTCGTTATTTGAGACCCAGCCGGGTCCATAAGGAGTACGTGAACTAAGACGCTCCCAACCGGGCGACCACTTTCGATATACTCGCGAAACAATGGAATGATAGCTCCTCCTGTTGCAGCTATGATCTTCACTTCCACCGGTGAGTCAGTTTTAGAGGATTCTTCAAGAATCTCCATCATTCGGGAGCGAGTGTCAAACAACGATGAGAACCTGCAAGATAAATGCATGAATCTCTCAATCGTGAAGTCTAATGCGGCGGAGATTGGAGTCTCTGGTCTAGTCTTTCCCTGCTCAATAGATTTGATCTGATTTATTAGTTCGCGCTTAGCCTCCTTCACATTACCCGGGTCATGAATATCAAACTGAATTGCTCTCATACCAGCAAGGTCAAACGGGATTTTCTCCCCCTTCCTTATCAATTGCACGAAAGGTTTCCTTACGGCATGCCGGATTGCCAGTTCATAGAAGACATTTGGGTTACGCCCTGTTAGATCAGCTATGACAAGTGGAGAACCTACGACATACTGTATGACTTGATTCGTGATTATGCCTGGTTGCGGAATATGATTTGCCTGTATCGGATTATAGCCCAAAGACTTTACAGCAGGACTTATTATTTCATCAAACACTTGATCCGATGTTGTCCTGATATTCGTATTTGGTTTGCCGATTGGCGCTATTACGAAACACGTTTTTTCTCGCTTCACGGTCTTATTCCTTCTAAATAGAGTTATTGTGGCCAAGAGCCACATGCACGAGCTAAGGGTTGATCAATCTGTATGAACCATCACATTATAACATTTACTCCAATACCTGTGAAGCTAACCTAGCCCCGTCTCTTCCAAGTTTGGGCGGTTTCACATCCAGCTAGGTCGAAAAGAGTGAACGTGCTTCCAAGAGTTCTATTTTGCGCTGACGTTCCTTTGACTGCAAGGAGAAAGCCCTAAGAGATACGGGACTGAACTTTCCGCTAGAAAGTTCAATATCCAAGGCTATGGCCCTCTTACGGATTCCTAGACTTATCACTCGATGAGTACTAATATTAGCTTTACAGTTTGGATGAGAGTTTGCTGGTCATATGGTCATTGAGAGCGCGATAAATATCTATACTGATGGCTCCTCTTTTTCCCATCCTCGCACCGGCGGCATAGGAATCCGTCTTGTCTTTGTCAACGAAGAAGGGGTTGAGGAGACCGAGGACATTTCACCACCTGGATTTACTGGCGCTACGAACAATGAAATGGAGCTCTGTGCTTGTATAGAAGGCATCAAACAAGCAATGCATCATCCAGCTTTTAATAGCTTCCGGCTTATCGCTATCCACACCGATTCACTATATCTGCTGGAGAACTATAAGAGAGCCATTTATGATTGGCCGAGACTCAAATGGTGTAACTATTATGGCAAGCCAGTTGCCAATGTAGAGTTATGGAAAAAGTTGGTAAGGATGTTGAAGACATTAGGTAGATATCAGAAGAAATTCGAGTTCTACTGGGTTGAAGGACATTCAAAAGATAAACATAATAAAGCGGCTGACAGACTGGCAAAAGAATCCGCCAAGAAAGCGACAAACCCTCCCTTAAGTGTAGTTAAGGTGAGAAGAAAACTCTCCTCCAGGTCTGTTGAACTAGGTTGCGTCCCAATGTTAAATCAAACGCTTTCGATTCGGATAATAACCGAATACAATCTTAAAGCACAGAAGCTTCTCAAGTATAAATACGAAGTCGTTTCTGAGGATAGTCCTTATTTCGGGAATATCGATTTTGTGTATGCCGAACGAAAGATCATGCTGAGAGCGACGCACCGTTATTCGGTCAAGTTCAATGATAACGCTAATAATCCAAGGATAGTAGAGGTGATTGAAGAACTGCCCAAAGAATAACAGCCCCCGCACAACACGATTCTCATTTCTGCACGGTCACCAAATTCAGCGACACAAATGTCAGGATTGTTGGGTAACATCCTAAGCTATTGTTCTCGCTAGGTTGTTGTATAATTAGGTATAGAGCATAACGATCATTTGTAGCTTATGCTTCACGAAGATATTTCATGACTGAAAGCCGCTATCATGTCAAAGGTCCGGGACTGATTCGAGCTATTCAAGAAGCAGTATCAGCTAACAAAGATATTGCTATTGTATATGATCATGACAATACGGGGTACCCTTTGCGGGTAGGTTATTTTTTTAAAGAAAAGGGCAAACAAGCTGTATCACAGCCTAAAATAACATGGTTCGCCTCTGACGAAATACAGATTACTAGTGTAAACACTCCGGTACGTGATTTTAGGGGTGCCTTCCTAGACGTTGAATTTTCTCATCCGAAAGACAATGAACGGCATTTTCTCTTGTCTCTTACGTTGGACAAGGAAACCCGTGTGATTTTGAGAAACCTATTTCGCATCGATAAGAAATCGGTTACGGGATTCGTGATACAAGTAGAAATACGTTGCACTGCAGAAGGTAAAGAGATATGGAAACCAGTTGTTCGATATGACCATGCCCACGGCTTCATACACCGCGATATGTTTGCGCCTGATGGTAAACAGACAAAATGTAGGCTTGGTACACAAAACACAAAAGATGCTGTCTCTCTAGCTGTTGAAGAAATACGAGAAAACCTCAATCTTTGGCTACACCAATTGGGTTACAAGACGTTGGACGAAGATGTGCTAGATCAACCAGTCCTGAACAAAGAGATTGATAGAGCTAAGTCTAAGCTCTTAGAACTTCACGATAATCCAGAGAAGATAAAAACCATGCAGTCCTCATTTGGTCAGTTGAAAGAACACCCTGATTACGAGGAGAGAATATGGCCTCCACCTTAGCAAGGAATGTTGTGACTCTATGGAGTTTCAGGTTTGTCTGCCTAAAATGGACAATTAGTTGCCGAAGATGAACAATCCGTCAGAATGTGACCCTCCTCTTATTACAGGTTCACGCATCAGGAAGCAACGTAGCTGAGGCTTCTTGTAGACCGAAGCTAAATGGGAAGTCAGGCGAAATATCAGCATGTTTATGTAACTCCTTAATGACGGTCTCGGTATCCCTTAATGCTCGTTCAGCATTGTCAAGCGTGCAGTAGTCTTCCCATTTAGTATTGAGACGCTCAAATATGAGCTTCGCGAATTTCTCATTAATACCGCAAATCTCATCATTCACTGTTAGGACTTCGGATTTGCCGTGGGCTAATCTGTTCCTAAGTGTGAACACCTCTAAGACCGTCTGATAAGGGCGCCTTCCCTTATCCATCTCAAATCCTAGTTTCTCTGCTATGAGGCTAAGTTTAGATAAGGGAGACAGTTGACGCTCCAATTCATCCCAACATGCCAATACCTTTGGCCCCAAATGATTCAGATAGGCTTCTAGCATGAAAGCAGTGAAGGTAAGACTAGCCATGATATGATGAAGGGAACCGTCTTGGTCTTTCCTGGCTTTCTCCAGCATTACATTGGATGCATGCCAAAGTTCTACGTATGTTTTTACTTGTCTTTTTTTGGATACCCTTACCTTATCCTTCCCCATACCTTCAATTATACTACTTCCTGTTGCATCGCTACTAATAATGGTCCAGTGGACTTACAAGCAATCGCCAGAATCTAACAAAAAGCCAAATTGTTGCCTTATGAACGCTTGTGCATGTAGGAGATTTGATAGTGGACGTTTTGGAAACTAGTCCTCTAATTTGTACAGCCGCTTCCTTCCCCCGAATGACACTCTTTCATCAATGGACATTTTCCGTCATCATTCATGAACGCTGGACATGGCGGTAGAGATAGCAAGTCTTCTTTCTGTTCTGCCTCTTCCAAATTGTCAATAGTTCTTTTGACTATGTGTTGAATGTGGTCTATGTTTTCATATGTTACCTGAAAAACTTGAACTAATTTGCCCAGATTAGGACAAACTCTGATTATCAGCCCTTTGCTCTTGCCATAAGTTGCACACACTATACCCAACTCGGCAAGATGGTATGTGGAAGGATTCTGCACAAATGCAGGGTTGCGTGAGAGGTTGATGTTCAATAGATATGGAACGATCTCACCTGATGGATGAATAGAACTCTTGAGTTTTAGCCATCGAAAACCGATCCTCACGCGTGGTTCACGTTGAGATTCAATCACTGATTGCTTCTCTGGCCTGCTTAAGTCAATTCCATGGCGCCTTTTCAGCTTATTTACCGATATCCATGCACATGCTTTGTATTCGTCTTTTTCGTCCCCCTCGTACAGCGACCCCAAACCAGATATCGCTTCCATGTAGTGTTTTCTTGGAGCAATTATGTCTCTTGTCGATACAGAAAAAACGTCTGAACCTCCGTGTGTGTCTCTGACATTTTCTAATAGTTTGGTAAAGGCTTCGTCAAAACTGATTCTCACCGAGCGTTGTAATGCGTTGATGTCAAGAGGTTCGACTTTGTCACACGAACAAGAACCAGAGACACGGAACTGGCAACCGCTATCGTAGTATCGACACCGACCTAATCTTGAGGGATCATTGGTCTCAAAAGACTTGCTAAGAGCCCTGATTCTAGATGTCAAAATGGACTTCACTGTACCAGGATCTTCGGTTATCACTCTGAAAGCTCTTAGGTCAAATGGTGCAGAATTCTTCATGAAAATAAGATAGTTGACCGTAGGACTATATGGATGAATGACAGAATAAAAGGCTAGCTGTTCCAAATCTTGTGGATAGGAAGAAATGATTTCTTCTGGATTTTCAGGTAGATTATCCTTTGTCTTGAGTTCGAATATTGAATCTCCCACACGATAATCGATTTTACCGCGCACACCAAGCAACCCCACATAAGCTCCATCAAGCGTACCCTCTTCCACAACGAAATTCGGAAGAGTCCGAAACCAGACACTAGCGAGACTATGCAGCCGGTTTCCTAGAGCAAGTTTTCTAGCAAGTGCTGGGGGTTTTCTCACTTCAGGGTATGCTCTAGAAAAAAATGTTTGAGCAGGATTAGTCAAATGAGTAACATAGTAGTAGTCTATAGGAGCTGGCTGTTCTATGAGCTGTTGGCTCATCACTTCTTTAAGAAGAGATGCAAGTGACTCATCACGGGTCCAACCTGCAACTAACTCATTGACTTTATCAGTAATCCCCATCATAGTTCCCTTTTGCTATGTTCCATGCATTACAATGGTATTTCTCCTTCTGGTTGGTTTGCGTTATCAGCCTCACTTGACGACATTTTTTCGGGACAATCATCGCCACTTAAGTCACAATACTCACACTCAATAGAACTCGGACATTTGTCGGGAGCATTAGGAGATTCTATTATATTCAGAAAATAGACCGCCTTCTTGGTAAAAGCGTCGTCTATCATCTTGGATGGCACTCCCACCTTGTCTGTCTTGTATACCACACATCCATCCAGTATCTTGCCTTTGTAGATAGGTGATGCATACGGTAGACAGTAGCAGTAAAGCATAACTTGTATAATGTCACTCTGCCTCTGGTTGCCTGTTTTGACATCATAAACCATGTATTGTCCTGTGGCTTTATTGTAGGTTATCAAATCAGGTTTGCCCGCTATCACTAAACCAGAACTCCTTCTTACTCGAAATCTGTTTTGGTCTTCTTTATATGTTGTCTCTCCCAGAGCCTTCCTCTTTTTGATCAACTCGGCGAGATATTGGTTATGCTCCACTGTCCAATTGGCGAGTTGTGCATCGACTGGCTGAGTTCGGTAACCAGTGTAGTGTGTCTTGAACCATGCGCTCCAATGGCATTGCACCTCCCCGGCCATTAACTTTGATAGCCAGGTTACCCATACGTACAATCCATCTCGCGGCCTAGTCATTCTTACCACCTGCCTCTTCTAGAGAGGCGATACTATAGAGACTATTCTGATATGGGTCATTATACTGCTATCTGAGCAACTGTCAATGATTTTGTGTAACTTTAAAGATACACCATCGAATTCAAGAGCAACGATGCATCTTAGTGTGCAACGAAGTAACATTTCATCGTTTTGTTGTCTGCGAAGCATTTCCCTCAAGTTGACCTGCTCCTTGCTCCCCCGCTCCGTCGCTCCGTTACTTGGGAGGTGCCTTGCTCCGTGCCATACTGCTGTGGGGACCGGAGCGTGCAGCGCGGGGAGCGGTGCGTGCAGAGCAGAGACTACAGAATTGTCTGCGAAGCATTTCCCTCAAGTTGACCTGCTCCTTGCTCCCCCCGCTCCGTCGCTCCATTGATTGGGAGGTGCCTTGCTCCGTGCCATACTGCTGTGGGGACCGGAGCGTGCAGAGTGGTAACGAG
>Ga0315532_1000525_pt1 | contig 30499 bp, 26 predicted proteins | sample SalMarWE160370MG_FD_203082 | JGI IMG/M metagenome (GOLD analysis project Ga0315532, IMG submission 203082) | Salt marsh sediment microbial communities from the Plum Island Ecosystem LTER, Massachusetts, United States - Salt Marsh Sediment WE1603-70 ...
GTTCAGTCAACGATCCATAAATCCCTGCTGCCAACCTACGATATTTTCGATGAGTACCGCTATTTTGAGCCCAACCCCTCCTTTCAGGTTATTTCCCATAAGGGTTTAAAGGTTGCCATAACCATATGCGAGGATCTCTGGGATGATCAACCTTTCGACAATGCGTTTGGCAATACCCGGCTTTACACGGTTGCACCGATGAAGGAACTCTCAGTTCACCATCCCGATCTTGTGATTAATATTGCAGCTTCTCCTTTTTCTTCCACCCGCGATGAGGTAAAAAAGCAGATCTTCATTCATAAAGCCAAGTCCTTTGGATTACCGGTGATCATGGTAAACCAGGTCGGAGCACAGGATGAATTGATCTTTGAAGGAGGATCCCTTGTCGTGAACCAGCATGGAACGCTGTTCGACTGCCTGAAAGTGTTTGAAGAAGATTTTAAAATCTACGACCTGCAGGATATCGTGAGTGGTGAGATTCCCCGTGCCAGCAAAGAACCGGACAGGATCCAAAAAATCCATGATGCTCTGGTCCTCGGGTTGAAGGATTATTTCCGAAAAGCGGGATTCAAAAAAGCAATCCTTGGATTATCCGGGGGCATCGACTCAGCAGTCAGCCTGGTATTGGCAGCAAAAGCACTGGGAAGTGAACATGTCGAAATTCTCCTGATGCCCTCAAAATATTCATCGGAGCATTCGTTTTCAGATGCACTGCTCCTGGCTAAAAATCTTAATGTCAAACACGATATCGTACCCATTGAAACGATCGTTCAGCAGTTTGATGATGCATTGAAACCCCTCTTTCAGAACCATCCTCCCGATATAACTGAAGAAAACATTCAGGCAAGAATACGGGCTATCCTGCTAATGGCTGTTTCAAATAAATTCGGGAATATCCTGCTGAATACATCCAATAAAAGTGAAGCAGCAGTCGGATACGGGACCTTATATGGAGACATGGCCGGGGGATTATCTCCCCTGGGTGATGTTTATAAAACGGATGTTTATCGTCTTGCCCGCTTCATAAACAGCGAAAAAGAGATCATTCCTGAAAATACCATTACAAAACCTCCTTCCGCAGAGTTGAGACCGGACCAGAAAGATACCGATTCCCTGCCAGATTATGAGATCCTGGATCCCATCCTGTTTCGTTACATCGAATTGCAGCAATCGGAGCAGGAGATTGCAGAACAAGGATTTGACCGGCAGCTTGTAAGAGAAATCATCAACCGGGTAAACACCAACGAATATAAACGGTACCAGGCCCCTCCTATCCTGCGGATATCCTCTAAAGCGTTTGGACTGGGAAGGAGATTTCCCTTAGCGGCAAAATATTGAGAAAAAACTCCTTCCAAAAGAATATTACAGAATTTCGTTTCGAATTGTATAGTTTTTTATAAATTTGGATGTTTTTTAACATATTTTTTAAATCTTCCAATGCAGTACAACGATTCATACTGTGAAAAATGTATTGAAAACAGTGAGTCTGTTTTCAATATTCTTTCTGAGAGCGAAAAATCCATGTTATCAGAAAACCACACATGCTACCACTATAAAAAGGGAGAGTTTATTTACAAGGAAGGAGAAAAACCACCCGGATTGATCTGCCTCTCGTCCGGGAAAGTAAAGATCTTCAAGGAAGGGGTTGGTGGCAGGGAACAAATTGTACGAATGGCAAAGCCTGTAGGTTTTATTGGTTACCGTGCACTCTTTGCCGAAGAGAATTACATTGCCTCAGCGGTAGCAATTGAAGATTCCACGATCTGTGTGATCGACCGGGAAGCACTTTTCAAATTGCTCAGGGGAAATGCTGAGCTTACCCTCAGGATGATCCGGTCGCTGGCAACCGAACTCGGTTTTTCCAATAGCAGGACGGTTACCCTGACACAGAAACACATCCGGGGAAGATTGGCAGAATCCCTGTTGTTTCTGAAAGATACATACGGATACGAAGAGGATGGATCAACCATCAAGGTATACCTCTCACGCGAGGACATTGCAAACCTTTCGAACATGACCACATCCAATGCCATCCGAACCCTCTCCACCTTTGCGAGTGAAACCGTGATCTCGCTGGATGGCCGGAAAATAAAGATCCTGGATATGAAAAAGCTGGAACGGATCAGTGAGCTGGGGTAATGTGTAATATTCAAATAGGTGAACCGATTCGCCGGAATATATACCGGTATTGGGTGTAAAATCTTTTTAAAAAAGAGGGATTGTTTTTATCCTGTGTTCCGCACCTGCCTGCCGGCAGGCACGGCCTACGGAGCGGATTTACCTATTCGGATTATCTTAGCTACCAATGTATCGCTCCGCTGGAGCGAACCATTACCATGACTTCATCGGTCTACCAACGTATCGCTCCGCTGGAGCGAACCATTACCATGACTTCATCGGTCTACCAACGTATCGCTCCGCTGGAGCGAACCATTACCATGCCCTCACCCTCATCCTTCCTGGAAGTAGACCCGTTTCACCCGTTGGGAGACGCCGGTGAGTATTTCATACGGTATGGTATCGATTTTTTTTGCCAGTTCCGTAACCGGGTTTTTTTCACCAAAGATCTCCACCTCATCCCCCACTGACGCGTTCAAACCGGTAACGTCGACCATGCACATATCCATACAAATATCCCCCACCACCGCAACCTTCTTGTTTTTCACGACGAACTGGCCCACGCCGTTGCCGAGTTTTCTATTCAGTCCGTCGGCATATCCCACCGGGACAACGGCGATTTTCATCTCTTCTGTCGCAACACTGCTTCTGCCGTACCCGATGCTCTCCCCTGCCCGAACGGTTTTCAATTGTGAGATCCTGCTTTTCAGGGTAGATACATTTTTCATCTGTCCCTGGTTGTATGAACTGATACCGTACAATCCGATACCGAGTCGAACCATATCAAACTGGGCATGCGGAAACCGCTCAATTCCGGATGAATTCAGGATGTGTCTTGTTATTGGGTAGTTTAATGAAGCCATGAGGTTTTCGCTCATTTCTTCAAACCGTCCGATTTGCCGGCGCGTAAATTCATCGTGTTCCTCCCGCTCACTTGCTGCCAGGTGTGAAAAGATTGATTGAACACGAATTTCCGGATGTTTCAACAGGATCTCTTTCAGCTCCTCCACTTCACCAGCAGTAAAACCCAGCCTGTTCATTCCGGTATCGAGCTTGATGTGAACCGGGAACTGATTCAAGCCGTTTTTCCTGACTGCTGCAGAAAATCCTTCAAGGATAGTGAAGCTGTATATTTCCGGTTCCAGGTCGTGTTGTATGATGGCTTCATGTGCAGCTAATTCGGGATTCATGACCATGATGGGCAGGGTTATTCCTCCTTCTCGCAGTGTAACCCCTTCATCGGCAAATGCCACAGCCAGGGCATCCACCCGTTGAAACTGAAGCATGTTAGCAATCTCGAATGATCCCGTTCCATAGGAAAAAGCCTTCACCATGACCATTATTCTGGTCGTGGGATTCAGCATGGACCTGAAATGGTTCAGGTTTTGAGCCAGGGCATCCAGGTTGATCTCCAGCTCGGTCTGATGAATTAGCAATTCAAGGCTTTGAAGGATCTTTTCAAAGGTAAATTTTCTTGCCCCTTTCAGCAGGACGGTTTCATTGGAGAATATGTTTTGGGGATGAGTGGAAAGGAACTGCTCTGTTGTGTGAAAAAATTCTTTCTCCAGGTTAAAGAGGTGTGCATGCCGAACGATGGCATCTCCAATTCCGATAATTCTGGTCAGCTTTTTCTGGTGAACAAGCTTCGCCACTTCAGAATAGAGATCCCCATCGTCCCGTCCGCTTTGAAGGATATCTGAAAGAACGAGGGTTCTTTTTTTATGCTGTTTTTGCGACAGGAGGAAATCCAGTGCGATACTCAATGATCCAAGGTCTGAATTATAACTATCGTTTATGATGGTACAGTTGTTGATTCCTTTCTTCACTTCAAGGCGCATCCCTACGGGTTCAAGTTTTGCCGTTACCTGTTCGATCACATCATCCGGATATCCCAGGTAGAGCAGAAGGCACCAGACGTGAATGGCATTTTCTATAGACGCTTTATCGGTAAACGGGATGCGGATTGTTATCGACCGGTTATTATAGAGACCCTCTATGCGTGTTTTCCCACCCTCTTCGACGGTTCGGATAACGGTAATCTCTGAGCCTGGTTTTTCCGACCAGCGGATTTTCTCTTTATTATGAAACCCCGGTATGGCTTCTATTTCCCGGTGAATCTCCTCATGATCCCGGCAATAGATCAACACGGGTGTGCCTTCAAAAAGGTGCAATTTTTCCCTGATCTTTTGGTCAAGACTGGTGAAGTTTTCCTGGTGTGCTTCACCGATATTGGTGAATATGCCGATATCCGGAGAGATGATCTCCTGCAGTCGTTTCATTTCCCCCGGTTTTGAAATCCCTGCTTCAATAACACCGATATCATACCGATTGTCAAGCAACCACACCGATAAAGGAACGCCTACCTGTGAATTGTAGCTCTTCGGACTCCTCACCACTTTTTTATCGACACTGAGAACCTGTGAAAGCCATTCTTTAACCACCGTTTTGCCATTGCTACCGGTGACAGATATCACCGGGTGGTGAAATGTTTTTCGAATGAAGGAGGCAACCTGTTGCAGTGCAAGCAACGGTTCATTCACAACCAGGAAATGGGTATCTGTATAGTGTTTGTGATCATCGGGAAGGGTTTTAACAACAAAATTCCGTACACCTTTCTGATACAGATCCCGGATAAACTGATGACCATCGTGGTGCATTCCCTGCAGTGCAAAAAAAAGTGTCCCTTCCACTGCAATCACTTTTCTGCTATCAACCAGCAGGTATTCTATCCACTCTTCGTGTGAGCAGAGCAGTGTTCCACCTGTAATTTTAGCAATATCCTGAATAGAGAGTTTCTTCATGTTGAATGTACCATTACCCCTGACTGTGCTACGACATCAAACCTGAAACGGGTTATTTCTTTAAGCGGGTAGCTTCGATGTAACAAGCCCTGCAAAGCGGCTCATATTCATCCTTTTCACCAAGAAAAACCAGTTTATCCGTATCTGACTTCCTGTAAGAATATTGGGCAAGATTTCCACATCGTGTACAGATGGCGTGAACTTTAGTAACGTAATCGGCAATGGCAAACAGATCCGGAATGGGTCCGAACGGTTTGCCACGAAAGTCCATATCCAGTCCGGCGACTATCACCCGGAGGCCCCTGTTTGCCAATTCATTGCAAACATCCACCAGTCCATCATCAAAAAACTGGGCTTCATCAATCCCAACCACTTCGACATTTGAGGCAAGCAACAGAATGTGGGAAGCTGAAGGCACCGGAGTTGACATGATGGCATTGGCATCATGCGATACAACCTCCTTATCAGAATAGCGGGTATCAACAATGGGTTTATATATTTCGACTTTCTGGTTGGCAATCTTAGCTCTTTTCAGGCGCCGTATCAACTCCTCTGTCTTTCCGGAAAACATGGATCCGGAAATAACCTCAATGAAACCTGATCGTTTTGTGCTGCCGATTGATCTTTCCAGAAACGTCATACAAAAAAATCTCAATTATTATCCTTACTTTTGCAAAAGTAATGAAAATACCCTACCCTTACCATGAACCCGAACTGTTATGGAAGTAAAGAATATCATTGAAAACCTAATTAAAGATATACAAGATATTGAGAAATTTGTCAATACGTTTAAAAATTCCTCTCACCTTTCCCGTATTGAAACTGATCTGATCCTGTCCCGGTTACAGAATCTCTATGATGCCGTTCTTCAATTGAGAGAAATTTCGGAACCTGTTGATGAAGAGCCTGTTACAGATACTGTTCAGAAAAAATTGACAGAAGAAACAGCTGAGAAGGAAGAACCGGTGGAGCACGAAAAACCGGTGCAGGAGGAAGAGGTTATGCAGGATTTTGAGCTTGAAAGCGACTCAAAAAGTGACCTGGGTGAAGGGGAAAAAATAGAAAAACCGGCACCGGATGAGGCAGAGAAAAAAGAGAAGGTCTCCCCAGAGAAGAAGTCTGCCGGGATTATTGCCGACCAGCTGGCCGGTTCAAAACAGTTCAGGAACGAAGAACTGGGAAAAACGTTTCACGGCACCGACCTATCCTCTAAATTACAGTCACAACCGTTGAAAGATATCGGTGCCGCTATTGGCGTCAATGACCGTTTCTATTACATAAAAGAGTTGTTTAATGGCGATTCGCATAAATTTGATAACACCATTAAGGTGCTTAACAACTCACCCAATTTCAACGAGGCTTTCAATTACCTGAGCGAGAATTACAACTGGGATATGGATGATCCGGCAGTTCAGAATCTCCTTGAACTGATACGGAGAAAACACATTATCAACACTGATGAGTAAACTCTATATTGTCCCTACTCCGATTGGTAATTTACAGGATCTTACGCTTCGTTCCCTTGATCGACTCAAGGAGGTAAATACTATTCTTGCTGAAGATTCCAGGAAAACCAGGATATTGCTTGCACATTATGGCATTGAAAAAAAGACCCATCCCTATCATGCATTCAATGAACACAAAGTGGTAGAAGCGCTGGTAGAGCGCATAAAGAATGGCGAATCAATGGCCCTGGTGACGGATGCCGGCACACCTTCCATTTCCGACCCGGGATTCCTGCTCATCAGAAGCTGTCTTGCCCATGGCGTTGATGTGGAATGCCTTCCCGGACCGACCGCGTTCATTCCCGCACTGGTGAACTCCGGTTTGCCCTCCGACCGGTTCTGTTTCGAAGGATTCCTGCCCCATAAGAAAGGAAGGAACAAGCGTTTATCCCAGCTTCGCGATGAAACCCGTACCATGATCTTTTATGAATCCCCACACCGACTGATCAAAACCCTTCAGCAATTAGCCGAATGCCTTGGAGAGGATAGATCATCCAGCATCTCCAGGGAACTAACCAAAATACACGAAGAGACCATCCGTGGAACCCTTTCCGAATTGATCAATCACTTTCAGAATCACCCGGTGAAGGGTGAGTTTGTTATTGTAGTAGAGGGGAATAAAGGGAAGTAGAGCTAAACGCGGGATCCTGTTTGTAGAAGAACGAAATACCCCTTTTCCCTGTATACCAGATACTCGTCAGACGAACTCCAGTCGTCTGACGAGTTTTTACCAGGTTAGTACAAATTAACCCGCATTATTCATGCAAAAACGTAGTACATTGCATAAATGTGTGATGGGTAGAGGGAAGCAATGCGGGAAACCCCGACAAGAAAATACCCAAATTTGAGGATTGGAATGAACTCAAATTTGTGGTATTGCTTCGTCGGAAGGATTATTTATGAATAATCCGGGTTAAGCATCTGGTGCTGGCCTGCACAGGTAGTCGATCTATTTACTTTCGGGTTTACGCGGCAGGTTTGGAAGCTGATGGGATATCTGTTTACAGAGCGTCCGGTGGTTGTTCACAATCGTACGATCCTGAATGGAACCGGACACTTTTAACACATATTAACAGTTGGTAAAATTCATGTAAACCACAGTAAACTATTTAATTATATACTTTGGCATGCAATATGAGAACAAATAGTATCAAGAGAAAGTTGAAAAGACGATAAGAGATGTAAGGCATGAAAACAAGGATTATAGAAAAGAACGGATTTTTAAAGCCCCTGGGATTGATCCTGATCATTATAGTATTGAGTCTAACCTGTTTTGTCAATCTGGTTTTTGCTGACGGCACAACTACCTCTGAACCGGATTTAATAACTGAAGAAACAATCGGGAATGTACCCGATGCGGTGGCTGTTGAGGGAACAACAGCTTTGCCTTTCAACAACGGATTGTAAATCTATGAATCGGTAATTTCCTCGTCGGGATTACCCACTTCAGCCCGTTCAATCAGGTTATCGGGAAGGGTTTTTTGAGTTTTCGCACCCAGTTTCTTGATCTGCTCCACCCTGCTCACCAGGTTACCTTTTCCTTCTGATAGTTTTTTCATCGAACTCTCATAGCTGACCTTTGCTGAATCGAGTTTTCTGCCCACATCGAGCAGGTCGGTGACCAGTCCTTCAAATTTATCATACAGGGCACCGCTCTGCCGGGCTATTTCCAGCACATTTTTATTTTGGTATTCCTGCTGCCACATGCTTTCGACCATTCTCAGTGCAGCGATCAGGTTGGTTGGGCTGATCAGCAGTATCCGCTTTTCGTAGGCAAATGTCCATAAATTTGTATCGCTCTGAATGGCGAGATAATAGGCGGGTTCAACCGGCAGAAACATCATCACGAAATCAAGGCTTTTCAGGTCATAGATGTCCTGGTATTTCTTTTCACTCAATTCCCGGATATGGTTCCGGACCGATTGCAGATGGTCTTTCATAGCCGCCTCTTTCATCTCATCGGTTTCTGCTGCCACAAATTTTTCATATGCATTCAGGGAGACTTTTGAATCGATAACAACGCTTCTGTTTCCCGGATAAGCGACTACCACATCGGGTTGCAATCGTTTGCCCGAATCATCGGTGAACGAAGGTTGGATAAAATACTCCCGGTTTTTTTCGAGGCCCGATTTTTCAAGAATATTTTCCAGGATCATCTCTCCCCAGTTACCCCGTGCTTTGGAGTCTCCTTTCAGTGCTTTGGTCAGATTGCTTGCTTCCCTGCTTACCTGCTGGTTCAGTTCAGCCAGCCTTTTGACCTCCTCTTTCAATGAAAAGCGCTGTTGTGCTTCCTTATCATAGGTCTCCTCCACTTTTTTCTCAAAGTCTTTTATTTTTTCATTGAGGGGTTTCAGTATTTCATCCAGTTTAGCCCGGTTATGTTCGGTAAATTTTTTTGATTTCTCATCGAAGATCTCATTCGCCAGGTTTTTAAACTCAGCCTGAAACCGCTCCTGGATTTTCTCAATTTCCGTTTTTTGCTGATCCAGTTTCTCCTGAAGGTTCCGGTGATCAGCCTCTTTAGCTGAAAGGCTTCTGTTTAATTCGATGATCTCACCTTCTTTGATCTCCAGCTCATTTCGTGTATTGTTCAACAGTTCGGTGAAATTCCTGATTTTTTCTTCCGACACTTCCCGGGCACCGGATGAACGGGATCTTACGATAAGCCAGCCAAGGGCCCCACCAATGCCAATTCCTATAAACAGGTAGATAATTTCCATACCAGTTCAATTTACACAATCATTCCGAAGACAAACAAAGGTAATCAGGATTTTTATCTTTCCGAACATATTTTCCATCAGGTTTGCCACCAGGCCAGATGATTCCCAGGCAACCGGGATGGATTACGTTTGAAGATGGTACCTTTTGCAACTGCAGCAAGAATCAGGATCTGCTGATTTCCGGGGGCAGGGGACTTCTGAAGATAGTATATCCGATCAGTTTTTCAATGCGGGAAATGGTTTTCACCTCATCCCTCGAGACCAGTGTGATGGCGACCCCGGTTGCCTTTGCACGTGCTGTTCTTCCCACCCGGTGTACATAATCCTCTGCATCCCTGGGAGAATCATAATTAATGATCAGATCGATATTTTCAATATCGATACCCCGGGAGATAACATCGGTTGCCACCAGGATCTGGATCTTCCGGTTTTTGAATTCCAGGAGCACTTTTTCCCGCTCCTTCTGAACCAGGTCTGAGTGAATTGCCCTGACGGAGAATTCAAGTTTGGTTAACTCTTTCTCAAGGATTTTAACACTATTTTTTGTGGAGCAAAAGATCAGGATACTGGGCACATCCTTTCCAGACAACAGGTTCACGATCAGTTTTGTCTTCATTGGATTTTCTACCCGGTAGATTGTTTGTAAAATCCCTTCCGCCGGCTTGGCGAGGGATATATTTATCTCCACCGGATCGATCAGGATCTTTTTAGCCAACTGCCTGATCTCCGGGGGCATGGTGGCAGAAAAGAGAAGGTTTTGCCGCTGTTCGGGAAGGTATTCGATAATCTCGACTATGTCATCATAGAAGCCCATATCAAGCATCCTGTCAGCCTCGTCCAACACCAGGAATTTAACCTGGTTCAGGGAGAGATAACCAAGCTTTAAATGGGTGATAAGTCTTCCAGGGGTAGCAATCACAACATCTGCACCTTTCAGCATGGCAGATTTCTGAACATCCCAGGCTGTTCCGTCTCCCCCACCATATACAGGAATAGAACTAACCGGAACATAATAGGAGAAACCTTCAAAATGCTGGTCAATCTGGAGTGCCAGCTCCCGTGTGGGCGCAATGACAAGGGTAGTGATTGCCCTCGTCTCCCTTTGCAGGTGTATCGTCTTTTCCAGCAAAGGCAATATATAGGCGGCTGTTTTGCCGGTTCCTGTCTGGGCACAACCGATAAGGTCCCTGCCATTGAGAATAGCAGGTATAGCCTCTATCTGAATGGCGGTCGGTTCCTGAAATCCCATGGCTTCAATGCCCTGTGAGATCTCTTTTGAAAAGTTAAATTTCTTAAATTCCATTCAGCGCCAAAATTAATCTTTTTCGACATTAATCCCGTTTCAAAATCTTCTATCTTTGCAGTTTGCTAATTATTATGAAGAAGTACAGGCATATTCTCTTCGATCTGGATGGTACCTTGTGGGATTTTGAAGGAAATTCAAAAGAAGCATTTGCCGATATTTTTAAGGATTACAACCTTTCTGTATTGGATTCTGACTTCAGGAGGTTTGAAGAAGTGTACCATAAATTCAATAACCAGTTATGGGGTCAGTACAGGGAAGGAAAGATAGAGAAAGAGGTCTTACGGTGGATGCGGTTTTATCTTACACTGCAGGAATTCGGGATCGACGATAAATCGCTGGCAGAAAAAATTGATCAGCAATATATAACCATCAGTCCGGAGAAAACCAGATTAATTCCCTTTTCCCGGGAGATCCTGGAATATCTTCAACCAAAATACACCCTTCATATTGTAACAAACGGATTCAACGAGGTACAATTTACCAAACTGCAGAATGCAGGACTGACCGATTTTTTTTCCAAAATAATCACTTCAGAAATGGCGGGGTACCTGAAACCCAATCCGGAATTTTATTATTACACGCTGGAAATCATTCAGTCAAAACCAGGCGAGTGTCTGATGATCGGTGACAATTACCAGGTGGATATTGAAGGAGCGATGAGGATTGGCATAGACCAGGTATTTTTTAATCCCACAGGAGAAAACTTCCAATCGGAACCAACCTATCAGATAAAATCGCTGCTTGAACTGAAAGAGATCCTGTGATCCTGGTACTTGCCCTGGTTTCAGAACGGTTGCTCGTCACCACCCCCCTCGTTATTCATCCTCGATCCAATGGTAAAGGTTTTCTGACTGGCATCACCCTTCAGGTAATCGATTTCCATATCATCCAGATCCACAAACTTGGCTGTCTCATCCCGGAACCGCAGTTGGATATCCCCCACCGGGCCATTCCTGTGTTTTGCAACGATGATTTCCGCCAATCCGACGGTTGAGTTTCCATCTTCATCTTCCGTTATCCCATATTTTTCAGGCCTGTGGATAAATATAACCATATCGGCATCCTGTTCGATAGCACCCGATTCCCGCAGGTCGGACAACTGGGGTCTCTTGCTGCCCGATCTCATTTCAACCGACCGGTTTAACTGGGAGAGGGCAATAATCGGAACATTCAGTTCTTTGGCGATGGCTTTGAGTGACCGTGAGATATTGCTAACCTCCTGTTCCCTGTTTCCCCTGGCTTCGACAGGACCTGACATCAGCTGAAGGTAATCGACGATGATCAGTTCAACGTGGTACTGTAGTTTCAACCTCCTGCATTTGGCTCTCAGTTCAAAAATGGAAATGGCCGGTGTATCATCGATAAACAGCGGTGCTTCAACCAGGCTTTTGATCTTTGCATCCAGTTGTTTCCACTCCTTCTCATCGAGATTTCCATTTCTGATCCGGTTTGAAGGCAATTCCGTTTCACTAACAATCAGCCGGTTAACCAGTTGGAGAGAAGACATTTCAAGTGAGAATACGGCAACCGGTTTATTGTGTTCCACCGAAATATTCCGTGCCATGGAGAGGGCGAAAGCTGTTTTACCCATGGATGGTCGTGAAGCAACAATGATGAGGTCTGACTTTTGCCAGCCGGAAGTGATCCGGTCCAGTTTGGTATAGCCGGAGGGTACCCCGCTGAGGCTGTCTTCCCTTTTGCTTGCCTCTTCAATCTGCTCAATGGCCATCTGCATCAAAACATTTATCCTGGCAGTTTCCCTTTTTATGTTTCCTTCCGCTATCTCAAAGAGCTCCTGTTCTGACATATCAAGCAGGTCATCCACATCAATGCTGTCGTCGTATGCCCTGTTCTGGATATCTGTTGAAACCCGGATCAATTCCCTCTGAATGAACTTTTGGGCAACGATCCGTGCATGGTATTCGATGTGTGCTGCAGAAGCCACCCTGCTGGTAAGCTGTGTAATATAGAATGGCCCACCCACTTCCTCCAGCTCCTTTCTCGACCTGAGCTCCTCAGTAACGGTAAGAATATCAATTGGTTTCTGGTTGGATGAAAGGTCCACTATGGCGCGGTATATTTTCTGGTGTGCCTCTTTATAAAAGCTCAAGGGTTGCAGAATATCCAGCACGGATATGACAGCATCCTTCTCAAGCATAATGGCTCCCAATACTGCTTCTTCAAGATCAATTGCCTGTGGAGGGATCTTCCCGATATCCATGTTTACCGGATCAATCCTGTGGTTTTTTTTGGATGGTTCTTTCAATGCCATAATTCACTATTTTTGAGAATTGAAGCTCCTCGCCGCAAGCAGCGAGGAATCTTCGATCCTTTTGTTGTTAATTTTTTTGCGCTCGCTAACCCTGCCGCTAGCAGCGGGGAATGCGCTCGCAGGATTCAAAGGTATGAAATTGGGTGCGTCAAAAAAGATCTTTTTATAAACATCATGTTTAAAAAAAAGTGCAATTGTTAACAATTTTTTATTGGACATTCCCAACGATTGACTCCTCTAAAAAGTTCAAAAAAAAACGGAACAATCAAATAGTGATTCTGCTTAGGATTTATAATTTTACTCCTGTTTAGGATCATCAGGTATGCTGGAATTTCCAAATGCAAAAATCAACATCGGATTAAACATCATCCGCAAACGGCCCGATGGGTTTCACGATCTGGAAAGCCTCTTCTATCCCATTGGAATGTGTGATATACTTGAGTTTATACCAGCATCCACCCCTCCGGACCATTCCGTTTTCAGTTTTGAAAACACCGGGATCGTTCTTACCGATCCTGTTGAAAAAAATCTATGCGTTAAAGCCTATCGCCTGGTAAAAAGGAAATATCCTTTACCATCCTTACAGATCCATCTGCACAAGGTCATCCCTCCCGGAGCGGGGTTGGGTGGTGGTTCTTCAAACGGGGCTTTCATGATCCGCATGTTATCCGCCGCATTTGATCTTGGAATGACACCACACGAAATGGAAGAGATGGCGGGTACACTGGGAAGTGATTGTCCCTTCTTTATCAGGAACCAACCTGCCTTTGCCACCGGAAGAGGAAACAACCTGGCACCGGCAGAACCCATCCTCTCGGGATATCACGTTGTTGTTGTTCATCCCGGGATACACATTAACACTTCGGAAGCCTATACAAAGGCAACTCCTGAAGAATCGGGTAAACGGCTATTTGAATCCATCAAACTGCCCATCCATGAATGGGAACAAACCATCCGGAATGACTTTGAAGAACATATTGTCAATGACTATCCGGAGATCGGTAAGCTGAAGGAGGCACTTTACAGGTCCGGTGCCTTATACAGTTCATTATCAGGGAGCGGATCGGCGGTTTATGGCATCTTTGAGAAAGCAGTTCCGTTGAAAGGGATCCCTTCAGAATATTTCATCTGGCAGGGCACACTTTAGAAAGCATTATTTCAGTTCAAGGATCAGTCCTCCTTTCGGAAGGGTTTGTCCCTCTTTTACATAAACCTGTTTAATGACGCCATCCCTGGAGATCAGGATTTTATTCTGCATTTTCATCGCTTCCAGGATCACCACTTTTTCTCCCTTCTTCACTTTCTGACCTTTTTCCACAAACACTTTAATGATCGTTCCGGGAATGAAGGATAACAATTTTTTATCATCCGGCTTATCCCAAACGGTTCTATTCTCAAACTTTCCAGTCAGCCTGGTTTTATATTGTGTCCCGTCAATATTTAAGAAACTGACCTCCTTTTTTGGAGTTTTCGATTTCTTCTCACTCATGATGCGTGGATTTTAGAAAGGAGGAATTCCGTGTTTCTTTTTTGGGCCGGTCACTGCTTTATTATCAGACACCTCGATGGCATGCAGCAGGAGGGTTCTGGTTTCCGCCGGTTCAATCACCGAGTCGACATAGCCTTTTGCAGCAGCAACGTATGGATTGGCAAATTTATCCTTATACTCCTTCACCTTTTGTGCCCTGACCTTCTCCGGGTCTTCAGCAGCATTAATCTCTCTCCTGAAGATAATGTTGGCTGCCCCTTCGGGACCCATCACGGCTATTTCAGCACCCGGCCATGAAAAAACGAAGTCGGCACGCAGGTGTCGCGAATTCATAGCAATGTATCCCCCGCCATAAGCTTTCCGGAGGATAACAGTGATTTTTGGCACGGTGGCTTCACTGTATGCATAGAGGACTTTCGCCCCATGCCGGATCACGCCTGCATGTTCCTGGTCTACGCCGGGAAGGTATCCTGGCAGATCGACAAGGGTAACGAGGGGAATATTGAATGCATCACAGAAGCGGATAAAGCGTGCTGCCTTATCGGAAGAGTCCACATCAAGAACACCGGCAAGGACCAGTGGCTGATTAGCAACAAAACCAATGGTAGGGCCTCCGATTCTCCCGAATCCAATGACGATGTTTGTTGCCCAGAACTCCTGGATCTCAAAAAAATCGGAATCATCAACAATAGCCCTGATCACGTTTCTCACATCGTATGGCAGGGTTGGATCGCCGGGAACGATATTCTCGATCTTAAATCGCTCATTCGGCTCTTTCGGTTCAAAGGCTTTCGCTTTCTGTGTATTATTCCAAGGAATGAAGGTGATCAGCTTCTTGATCTGCTCGAAACACTCCTGCTCACTCTTCGCATAAAAATGGGCATTCCCTGAAATTTCACTATGGACCCTGGCTCCTCCCAGGTCTTCCATCGATATCTCTTCACCAAGGACTGTCTTGATCACCTCAGGACCGGTGATGAACATCTTTGAGATCTTGTCAACTACGAAGACAAAGTCGGTCAGAGCAGGGGAATAGACTGCTCCGCCGGCACAGGGTCCCAGGACAACTGATAATTGAGGAATTACACCGGAGTTCAGGGTATTCCTGAAAAAAATCTCCCCATAGCCTGCCAGGGAGTTCACTCCTTCCTGTATTCTGGCTCCACCGGAATCGTTGATACCGATCAATGGAACACGCATTTTAAGGGCATGGTCCATGATCTTTGTTATCTTTCTCGAGTGCATCAGCCCGAGGGATCCGCCAGCAACTGTAAAATCCTGTGCAAAAACGCAGATCGGTGCACCATAGATGGTTCCTGTACCGATTATCACACCATCACCATGGAGCGTTTTCTTATCCATATCAAAATCACGGGCTTCATGCTCAACGAAAAGATCATACTCATTAAAGGAATCTTCATCAAGAAGGGAAATAATCCGTTCACGGGCGGTCAGCTTACCCATTGCGACCTGCTTTTCGATGGCTTTATCTCCTCCACCTTTCAGGACCTGCTCGCGCCTTTCATGCAACTCTTTAATTTTTCTTTTTAGTGGCATTTCTTAGGGTATTTGTTTAGTAATCAGCGGTTAACATCGAAATCTTCCGCTGTAGGGTCGAAAAAAGCATACAACATTACAAAATCATATCAATTTATAAAAATTTATTTGACTAAATTCATTTGGGGGCTATGACAAAGAGAAAAACGGCAATGATGGAATAGAGGATATTGGGGATCCATACGGCTAGCAATGCAGGGATGCTCCCGTTAATGGCAAACTGGGCACTGAACTGCATAAAGAATATATAGGAGAAGCTCAGGAAGATCCCCGCACCGATCTGGGCACCAATACCTTCTTTGGCTTTTCTTGACGATAAGGTCAGACCGATCAGTGTTAGAATGAATGTTGAGAAGGGCATTGCGTACCGGCTGTATCGTTCGATCATATATACTTCCACATTATCGGCTCCCTGCAGTTTCTGCTGATTGATAAATCGGTTCAGCTCATGCATGTTCATCGTTGATTTGATATTCTCCCTCCGTGCAAAATCAGACGGGAAAATGGTCAGGGTGGTATCCAGGCGTCTTCCTTTCTCAATGGTCTCCTCAATCCCATCGATTGTGCGAATGTAGTAGTTGCGGACAGACCACTTGCTCAGCGCGGTATCCCACTTGATGTAATCAGCCATCATTTTACTTTTCAACTGACCGCTATCATTAAACTCTTCCAGGGAGAATTTGTAACCCACATCCTGTAGGTTGCTATAACTCTCCATGTAGATATAGACATTGGGGAGGATTTGCATGTGGATATCCCGGTCGGTGTACCGGACTGGATTGTTCCTGTAATAGAGTTCCTCAAATTCCAGCCGTTCTATGTTGGCATGGGGTATCACGAAGTTGTTCAGGGTGAAGGTAAAAATTGCGATCAGAAGGGCGCTCAGGAAGTAGGGCCAGAGCAGGCGGTTAAAGCTCATACCATTACTGAGCAGTGCGATAATCTCCGTGTTATAGGCCATCTTAGAGGTAAAGAAAATGACCGTAATGAAGGTAAACAGCGGACTGAAGAGCACAGCAAAATAGGGAATAAAATTCAAATAATAATCGAACAGTATGGCTCGCAAAGGAGCCTCCTTTTCAATGAAGTCATCAAGTTTTTCGGCAAAATCAAAGATCACGGCGATCGAGATAATAAGCACCAGTGCATAGACAAAAGTTCCCAGGAATTTCCTGATGATGTAATAATCAACGATCCGAAGTTTCAGGTCCATTATATCCTGTTCATCACTTTAGTAATCATCTGATCCTTCCATGCAGAGAATTCTCCATCTGCAATCTTTTTCCGGGCTTCTTTCATCAGCCAAAGATAGAAACATAAATTATGAATCGTGGCAATCTGTGCTCCCAGCAACTCCCCTGACACAAATAAATGACGGATATAGGCTTTGGAATATTGTCTGCTTACATGGGAAGGTCCACCGGGATCGATTGGTGTATGATCATCTTTCCACTGACGATTTTTCATATTCATGATCCCGTGCCGGGTGTAGAGCATACCATTTCTTCCATTCCGTGTAGGTATAACGCAGTCGAACATATCGACTCCAAGACTGATCGATTCCAGAATATTACCCGGTGTACCGACACCCATTAAATACCTGGGTTTATCTTCCGGCAGGATGCGGTTGACAATCTCGGTCATTTCATACATCTGCTCTTCCGGTTCGCCCACCGACAAGCCCCCAATGGCATTTCCTTCCCGGTTACAGGATGCAATCTTCTCAGCAGATTCTCTGCGGAGATCCGGATAGGTACTCCCCTGTACGATTGGAAAGAAAACCTGTTCATGCCCATAGAGGGGTTCTGTTTCATCAAAGGCTTTAATCCCCCTGTCAAGCCAAAAATGCGTTAATTGCATCGATTTCCCGGCATCCCGAACAGTGCAGGGATAGGGAGTACACTCATCGAATGCCATAGTGATGTCTGCCCCGATCAGCTTCTGGATCGTTACCACACGTTCCGGTGTAAAAAAATGAGCTGACCCATCAATGTGCGATTTAAAGGCAGCCCCCTCCCGGCTGAGTTTGCGGTTATCAGCCAGGGAGAAGACCTGGTATCCTCCGCTATCGGTGAGAATGGGCCTGGACCAGGAGATGAACTGATGCAGTCCGCCGGCTCCTTCAATGATATCGGTTCCGGGTCTCAGGTAGAGGTGATAGGTATTCCCTAATATAATCTGTGCATTGATCTCTTCTTCAAGATCGCGTTGAAGCACTCCTTTTACTGTGCCTCCAGTACCAACGGGCATGAAGACCGGTGTTTCAACCCTGCCGTGATCCGTTTCCAGAACACCTGTACGGGCTTCTGATTTAGGATCTTTCCGGAGTACTTCGAATTTCATGATTCCTCTTTTCGGAATAAAGATACGGATTGTGAATAAAATTTTTCGACTTGTTAATCGTTTGTTTGTGTAACACCGAAATGTTTGATAAAATTGCGTTCTAAATCTCCGCTGATGAGTTTAACCGTTATCAGTCTGTTCTCATTTCAATATATTACACTGGGTATATTCATCCTTTGCCTGGCAATTCAACTGTTTTATTACCTGTTTTTTTATTCAAGACCAGGGTTTTCAAAATCTGAAACAAAAAAAGCGGCATCTTCACCGGTATCTGTGATCATCTGTGCAAAGAACGAGGCAAATAATCTCAGGCAATTCCTGCCCTCAATATTAACCCAGGATTATCCGGAATATGAAGTGATTGTAGTGAATGACTGTTCGGAGGATGATACACAGAACCTCCTGGAGGAGTTCCAGGAGAAATACAGCCACCTGAAGGTATCCACCATAAAGAAGGACCCAAAATTCAAACACACCAAAAAATTTGCCCTGCTTATCGGAATAAAAGCAGCCAGTCACGAATGGCTCCTGTTCACCGACGCCGATTGCTATGCTGAATCGACGGGATGGTTATCGGCCATGCAGAAAAATTTTACAAAGAATACCGATATTGTCCTGGGATATGGTGGGTACAGGCAAGAGAAAGGCCTTTTGAACAAATACATTCGTTATGAGACCACTTTTATTGCAATGCAATTCCTGGGCTTTGCCATGGCAGGGGTTCCCTATATGGGTGTGGGGAGGAATCTGGCGTACAGGAAATCCTTCTTCTTCAAAAACAAAGGATTTTCATCCCATACCAATTTGGTCTCTGGCGATGACGATCTTTTAGTCAACATGCTTGCCCGAAAGGACAACACAAAAACAGAATATTCAAAACAAAGCCACATCCGGTCTGTACCAAAAACCAGTTTTATTGAATGGGTAAAGCAGAAAAAAAGGCATCTTACCACGGGATTGTATTATAAGAAAAAGCACAAGATCCTGTTGGGAGGTGAGGTGATCAGCCGCGAATTCTTTTATGCAACCTTTGTGTATCTGATGGCGACAAACACCCTGCTGCCCTGGATTCTGGGAGCATTCGTTTTCCGGTGGATTTGCCAGTTGACTATTTACAAATGTGCATTAATCAAATTGGAGGAAAAGCATTTATTATTATATTCGCTTATCTTTGATATTTTATCACCATTCCTTAATCTCGGGATTTTTATTACAAACCTGTCAACGGAACAACGGCCTTCATGGAAGTAAATCCTAACCTGTCTGAAAAAGCACAATATGATCTCCAGCTGGTTCACTTGGCCCGTAAAGGAGATCAGAAAGCGTATGCTGAACTTCTGGGAAAATACCGTGATGCCATTTTTTATATGTTGCTGAAGATGGTAAATAATCCCAGTGATGCCGAGGATTTAACCATAGAAGCCTTTGGGAAGGCATTTAAAAACCTTGACCAGTATACACCAACCTATGCATTCAGTACCTGGTTATTTAAGATCGCTTCCAATAATTGTATCGACTTCATACGCAAAAAAAGGGGAAATCTAATATCCCTCGATCAGAATCACGAGGATCAGGAAAGTGTTTCCAGTAGTATCCAATCGGGCACACTGGATCCCGAAGAGGATCTTATAAAAAAGCAAAAGGTGAAACTGATGCATACGGTGGTAACCAAATTAAAGCCCCGATACCGGCGACTGATCGAATTACGCTACTTCAAAGAGTATTCCTACGAAGAGATTGCGCAGGAACTGGATCTTCCAATTGGTACGGTAAAAGCACAACTCTTCCGGGCCAGAGAACTCCTGTTCAACATCCTGAATAACCCGGAAGCAAAGATCTGAATGTTCTGCAGGGGAATCCAAATACCATGGAGGTACTTCATAAATATTTTCCGGATCTTTCCAAAACAGCGATAGCTCAGTTTAATGCACTCAAAAACCTGTATTCCTACTGGAACCAACGGATAAACCTGATCTCCAGGCGTGATTTACAGAATCTGTATTTGCATCATGTGCTTCATTCGTTGGCGATTGCTAAAGTTTTTCCTTTTGAAACGGGAACAAAGATCCTGGATGCGGGCACCGGTGGAGGATTTCCCGGCGTGCCACTGGCTATTTTCTTCCCGGAAGTCGAATTCTACCTGGTTGACTCAATTGGTAAAAAGGTCATTGCAGTAAAATCAATAACATATGATCTCGGTTTATCAAATACCACGGTGTTACAAACAAGGATAGAGGAGATTAATGAGAAATATGACTTTATCGTTTGCCGTGCTGTTACCTCACTCCAAACCATGATCCCATGGGTTACGATGCTTTTTAACGAAGCGAGCAGGCATTCATTCTGTAACGGGTTGATCTGCCTGAAAGGCGGAGATATAACGGACGAGTTAAGGCAGTATAAAAAAAGGATCAGTCTGTTTAATATTAATGATTTTTTTTATGAACCCTATTTTGAAACCAAAAAAATTATCTATCTGCCTGCAAATGAATGGCCCGAATAAAACCCATCATTCTTTTGGAATCCGGAAAAAAACATTAGTTTTGCAATCTCATTTTTTGACTGAAACAGGAACAGAATGAAAAGAACATTTCAACCCTCCAGAAGAAAGAGGAAAAACAAGCACGGATTTCGTGAACGGATGTCATCCGTTAGTGGCAGGAAGGTCCTGGCAAACCGCAGAAGAAAAGGGAGAAAAAAAGCCTCTGTTTCTGATGAGCCCAGGCATAAAGTATAGTTTGCAGTATCATCTATTTATCCCCCTGAAGAAGGTACTGAAATTCCCTTCCCATCAACTCCAGAGCTTTTACCTTACCTGACGGATTATAACTAAAGGTTACAAATCTCTCCCCGTAGGTTTTTTTATCAAACGCTACCAGGTAGGTATCGTAGTTCCAATGTTCCAGGCTACCTTTTAATTTATCGTTTACATTTAATCGATACGTTCCGTCCACTTCAGACAACGTCACTTTCCCGTAAATGGGGTTCGTATAGGTTCCCAGATTCTTACCAATCTCCACAGCAGGTGTTGTATTTTCAATCCTTTTGGGTTTGGCCGCTGCACTTTCAGCAGCTCTTCGATCATACAAAGCTTTCAGCTCCCTGCTCCAGTCACGGGTGATTTCACCCTCAAGTAGCAGGTCAAAAACTGCGTACATAAGGGCATGGCGTATTTCAACATGATCGAGATTAGCCATAATATAAACCCCGATACCTTCTTCGGGGATCATCCCAAGAATAGCGACCATGCCTGAAAGGCTTCCGGTATGGAATTGAACCATTTTCCCCCTGTAATCGTGCTGGAACCAACCCAGGCCATAACTTGTCCAGTGCGGTCTGGTAAGGAGACAGGAGGGATAAAAAGATTGAGCCGGGATCAGATGTTGCGGTGTAAATAACTCAGAATAAGAATCAGGCTGAATAAGGGTTTGACCATTTATCCTGGCGCTATCCAGAAGAAATCGAATCCACTTTGACATATCCGATACACTTGACCACATTGATCCTGCCGGACCAATACTATCTGCCTCTGATTGTTCAATCCGGATGATTTCACCCTTGATCCATTCATGCGCTTCCGATTTATTATCCTGCCCTGCAGTCTGGCTCTTAAAAGCATAGGTCTCACTCATACCCAAAGGCTCGTAAATCCGTTCTTTCAGGAAGGTACCCCACGGAATACCGCTGGCTTTTTCCACCACCTCACCGGCAGCCAGGTACATAATGTTCTGGTATATATATCCTGCCCGCAAGGAATAGGCTGGTTCAAGTTGTCTCATTTTATACAATATGGTATCGGGTGATAGATCCATGAATGTCCACAAGAAATCAGCATTTCCCATCCCGCTTCGGTGGGTAAGAAGATCCCTGACAGTCAGTTCACTGGTTATATAGGGATCAGAAAGCCTGAAATGGGGCAGGTGGTCGATTACCTTATCATCCCAATCCACCTTTCCTTCATCTACCAGCATTGCCAGAGCAGCAGCCGTGAAAGCTTTTGTGGTGGATGCACATACAAACAAGGTGTGTTCATTAACAGGAAGATCCTGCCCGATCAGCCGGGTACCATATCCTTTCTGAAACAGCAGCTCCTGATCCTTGACAATAGTTATAGCTAAACCCGGTGGTTGCCAGAGTTGAATGGCTTCCTGAATGTATTCATCCAATGCCCGAATCTGCTCCCGGTATTCCTGGGCTTCTGTCTGAAAGTTCCAGATCCAAATTATAAGGGAGAGGAAAAATAAAATCTTTAATGATTTCATGTTAGCAGATTTATAAGAATCCTACAATTAACAGAATAAATTGAGAAATGCAAAATAGTTGACTGATTATCTATGCACGATGTCAGGAGGTTTTTCCGAACCAGATAGCACAGCCTTTTCAATAACCGGGCAGTATCTCCAGCCATCTTTATTTTCTCCCCGGATAATTTTATATTTGTTGTATCGTTATTGTTTCTGACGGGAAATCTTTTATTCCTTAAAACATCATGGAATTTCTTCGGTTTATCATCAGTAAATTTTTCCTGAAGCACCTGGGGCTTGCAATTGTAATTACGGTGGCAATTGTTCTCATAACCATGTTATACCTTCATCTTTACACTCATCATGGACAAGCGAGGCCGGTACCAGACTTTTATTCGCTAACACCCGAGGAGGTCGCAGAAAAAGCAAAAGAGAACAAACTGGATTATCAAATCATCGATTCGGTTTATACCAATATTGTTGATCGGGGGACAGTTGTTGAACAGAACCCAAAGCCCGGTTTTATGGTTAAGAAAGATCGAACCATTTTCCTTACCATTAATGCCAGAAATCCTGAAATGGTCCAGGTGCCAAACCTTGTCGGGCTCACCCTGCGTCAGGCAAATGCAATCCTCGAAACGAGTGGACTGAAAATGGGAAAACGGATCTATGTCCCGGATCTTGCAATCAATAACGTATTGAAACAGCTTTACCTGGGAGAGGAAATCCAGGAAGGAGATTCCCTTGAAAAATCATCGAGCATCGATCTTGTGCTTGGAAAGGGATTGAGCAACAGGAAAACCATTGTCCCTGATCTGATCTCCATGACTTACAAACAGGCAGAATCAAGGATCCTGGACGCTTCTCTGAACCTGGGAGCGTTCACCTATGATGAAACGGTGCTGACCGGGAAAGATTCAACCCGGGCAATGGTCTGGAAACAAAATCCTGAATTCGATGAAAAAAACCTGATCCAGCTTGGTTCACCGGTCTATCTCTGGCTTACACTCAATTCTGCAAAGCTGCCGGTTCCAGATACCACATCGGTGTTAATACCTGAATTAGATGAAAACCTTCTTCCCGATTAAATATTTCATTCTCCTGGTTCTCTTCATCAGCCCGGCGATCAATGCACAGGAACGGGTCATTGGGCTAACATCCAATGGGATCATACAGGATCAGTATAAAAGATACACACGGGAGGCAGGTGCAAAAAGCAAACAGTTTCAGGACACACTGGAACTTCCGTTTTTTGATGATTTCTCGGAATATACCATTTACCCCGATTCCAGGCTCTGGGAAGATCAGTATGCGTTTATTAATAACACCTATGGAGTGAACCCCATTTCGATCGGAGTGGCAACACTGGATGCTATTGATCATACCGGTAGCATCTATGAAAATGCCAATTCATTTGGATTTATCGCTGACCATTTAACATCACAACCGATCGATCTTGATTATCTTCCTTCAGACGCTGTTTTTCTCAGTTTTTTTTATCAACCGGGTGGTATTGGAGATGAACCTTCCCCGAAAGACTCCCTGGTTCTTGAGTTTTACTCCCCGGAAGATTCGGTTTGGCATTCAGTCTGGCACAGCCCGGGGGATACTCTCCGGAAATTCAGGCAGGTTCTGATCCCGGTCATGGATACGATCTTCCTGAAACCAGGGTTCAAATTCAGGTATAAGAATTATGCCAGTTTATCAATTAACGCCAGTTCTCCGGGAATGGTAGGAAATTGTGACCACTGGCATCTGGATTATATTAAACTGGACAGGGGGCGCAATCCAAATGATACATTGCTCAATGACGTGACAATGAACATGCCAATGCAGTCCCTGCTGAAGAATCATGAAGCGATGCCATGGGACCATTTCAAGGCAACCTCACTGTCTGAAATGGGGAACTCTGTCTCTATCTCCTATACAAACCATGATGACAGTGTTAGAAATGTCACACGCCTGTTTGAAATAACCGACCTGTACGATCAACAACTTGATTATACACTATCAGCCGGTGCAGCAAATATTGATCCGGCAGAAACCATTCATTACGATACAACCCTGATATACACTTTTAGTTCAACTCAAACTGACTCAGCCCTCTTTGAAATCAGATCCTTTCTGATCACTGATAATTTTGACATTAAGACCAACGATACGGTAATCTATCACCAGGTTTTTAACGAATATTTTGCGTACGATGACGGCTCGGCTGAGGGGGGATATGGTTTTACCGGACAGGGGGCGGAAAATGCCAGGATCGCTTACCAGTTCAACGCCTACATTCCCGATTCACTTTATGGCATACAGATCTATTTTAACCAGAGTTACCAGGACGAAAGCCAGCGGTACTTCACATTAACCGTATGGTCTGATGATAATGGGAAACCGGGTGATGTGCTCTATAGCCAGACAAGTGAAGAACCACTGTATGAGAAGGAATTAAACAGGTTCCATACATACAAACTCGATACAGCAGTGTTTGTATCAGGGAAATTCTACGTTGGATGGCAGCAAATCACAGATGCATTTTTAAACTTCGGGTTTGATCTTAACCGTGTAAAAAATGACAAACTATTCTACCAGCAAAGTGGGATATGGTATAATTCACAATTCCCTGGAGCACTGATGATCAGACCGGTCATGGGCAAATCGTTAATCACATTCCGGAAACCAATCCTGGCTGAACCAGTTTTCAATCTTTTTCCTAATCCGGCAAATCAATATATCCGGATTGAATTCCCGGAAGACCTGCAATTTAAAAACATACGCTTTGCCATCATCGACAGTCAAGGCCGAACTCTGTTTGAAACCACTGAACACCCGAGCGAAATAGACCTTTCGGGATTTGCTCCGGGGCTCTATTTTTTCGTTGTTCACAACCAACATTCCACCTTTGCCACTAAAAAATTTATTATCAGCCGGTAATACACTTTTCAATGATAGATCATGATGGAAGATCTCCAGGAGATAATTGAGCTTTACGAACATTTCCATATTGTTGCTGATAAGGGACAGGGGTTGTTACGGATTGACAAGTTTCTTTCAAACAGGCTTGAAAATGTGTCCAGGACCAGGATTCAGGCAGCAGCCAGTGCAGGGAATATCCTGGTGAACGATCACCCTGCAAGACCAAGTTATAAAGTGAAACCCGGAGATGTAATTTCAATACTCCTGCCCCATCCTCCGCGGGAGATCGAAATTATTCCGGAAGATATTCCATTGGATATCATTTACGAGGATGACGATATCATCGTCCTGAATAAACAGGCAGGCCTTGTTGTTCATCCGGGACATGGGAATTATACCGGAACCCTGGTGAATGCACTCGCATACCACCTGAAAGATATTCCCCTGTTCCAGGAGGGAAAGATCAGAGCGGGATTAGTGCACCGCCTCGATAAAAACACTTCCGGAATACTGGTTGTTGCAAAAACAGAGATCGCACACAACAGGCTGGCAAAACAATTCTACGACCGGACGAGCGACCGGAAATACATAGCCCTGGTCTGGGGTAATTTGAAGGATGATACGGGAACCATTACAGGGCATATTGGGAGGAATCCAAGAGACCGTACGAAAATGTATGTCTTCCCCGATGGAAAAGAAGGAAAACCGGGCATCACACACTATACGGTACTGGAACGACTGGGTTATGTGACGCTCGTGGAATGCAAGCTTGAAACGGGGAGAACTCACCAAATCCGGGTCCATTTTCAATACATCAAACACCCGCTTTTCAACGATGAAGAGTATGGCGGAGACCAAATCCTTCGGGGAACAACCTTTACCAAATACAAACAATTTGTTAAAAATTGCTTTTCCATCCTTCCAAGACAAGCACTCCATGCTAAATACCTGGGATTTAAACATCCGGTATCAGGAGAGTGGGTGCAATTTACCTCTGCATTGCCAGAAGATATGAACACGGTTATTGAAAAATGGAGAAACTATATCGTGGGTATGTGAAGTTGCCATGGGCATACCTGACCGTTCAGCAGGCGGGCCTTTGGTAGTTTTTTTGTAATTTGGAGTGTTGAAAAATGCTGTCGATTGTAATACATACAGTACCAATACTTTAAAATTGTCCCAATGAAAATCAATGTAGCCATTGTCGCTGGTGGTGATTCTTCCGAATATCAAATATCTATTAACAGTGCAAATGAGGTATTAAAACACCTGGATAGAAAGAAATACAATCCATTCATTGTTCTGATTCGCGGTAAGAAATGGATGCTCCAGTTGTATAAAACCGAAGAAGCAAGAATAGATAAAAATGACTTTAGCTGCAGGGTGGGTGGACAAAGGTTGAACTTTGATGTTGTTTTCAACGCAATTCACGGGACACCCGGAGAAGATGGAACGCTTCAAAGCTACTTTGATATCATTGGAATACCATATACCGGTTCCGGTGCATTTGCTTCCACACTTACGTTTAATAAATACGTTTGCAAGCTTTTTTTAGAAAAGTTCGGTATCCCGACAGCCAGATCAATCCTGATACAATCCGATAAAGATTGGATGGAACGGATTGGATCCGGGGAGGTGAGCTGTCCCTGTTTTGTTAAACCAAACAACAGTGGTTCCAGTTTTGGCGTATCACGAGTACTAAAAGCAGACCATCTGGCGTCGGCAATATCCAAAGCGCTCCGGGAGGATGATGAAGTCATCATAGAAGAGTTTATCGACGGAACGGAAGTGACCTGTGGCTTGCTGAAAACAGCAGGCAAGGAGTATATCTTTCCATTAACTGAGATCGTATCAAAAAATGATTTCTTTGACTTTGAAGCAAAATATGATCCAAAAATGGCTGATGAAATCACTCCGGCAAGAATTTCCGAAGACTCCACCAAAGTGATCCAGTACCTGTCATCCCGAATCTATTCTCTGCTACATTGCCGTGGAATAGTCAGAATAGACTACATTCTCTCCAAAGAAAAACCTTATTTCCTGGAGATTAACACCATACCCGGAATGAGTGCTGAGAGCATTATACCCAAGCAGGTTAAAATGTTTGGCCTCACCCTCGTGGATCTTTTCTCCCTGGTTATTGAAGATGCACTAACACACGGCTAATAAAGGAAGCAAGAATAAGCACTGCTCATCCAAAATATAAATAATTATCATTCAGCTCTTTGCGAATCTTTTGCCGAAGGCATTCCTATGGAAGCGTACATTCTGCGTCCTTTGCGTAAACTCCTTTATATTTGTAATGAAACACCCCCATTTTCGGATTTCCTGCAATTTCTTGGTTGATCTTCTTGATAAATAGGCTAAGTTCATATACCTTTAGTACTTATTCCTATAACCAACACATCATCAAAATTATTAGTAGACCAACTTTATCTTTACAATTATGAAAACTACACTTAGCATTATTAAAGCCGATATTGGAAGCATTGGCGGTCACATTAAGCCAGGACAGAAGCTTCTTGATCGGGTAAGGAATTATGTAGAAAAAAACAGCAATAATCTCCTGGCTGATTTTATCGTTAGTCATACAGGGGATGATATTGCAATTCTCTTTGCCCACAAGCTGGGAGTAGGAAATGAAGGCATTCATAAACTGGCATGGGATGCATTCCTGGACGGAACAGTACTGGCAAGGGAACAGGGACTGTACGGTGCAGGACAGGATCTTCTTAAGGATTCTTTTTCCGGAAACGTGAAAGGGATGGGGCCCGCTGTAGCAGAGATGGAGATCGAGGAACGACCAAATGAACCCTTTTTATTCTTTGCTGCCGACAAAACGGACCCGGGAGCCTATAACCTGCCCTTGTATTTGGCTTTTACAGACCCCATGTATTGTTCCGGACTCATGCTGAGCCCGAAGGTAGGAGAAGGATTTCGATTTAATATCATGGATGTCTCTTATATAGAGGGTGATCGAATGATTGAACTCGATGCTCCGGAGAATTTATACGACATTGCCACCCTCCTGCGCGATAATGAACGGTTCGTTATTGAGAGCATTTATTCACGCAGTTCCGGAGAGATTGCTGCATCCGTAAGTACATCAAGACTTCACAATATCGCAGGGAAATATACCGGTAAAGATGATCCGGTATGCCTGGTCAGGGTCCAGGGCAATTTCCCCGCTACAGGAGAAGTTCTTGCTCCCTTTTCCATCGGCCATTATGTTGCCGGGTTTATGAGAGGAAGCCATATCGGTCCACTCATGCCGGTAAAAAATAATTCACCGGTTTCCTATTTCGATGGTCCACCACTGGTTTCATGCCATGCTTTATGCGTACATAATGGGAAATTCACCGAAGTTGCCGACGCATTTGATCATCCCTTCTGGGATTATATTCGGGAAAAAGTCTCCAGAAAGTCAGTGGATATCCGGGAACAAGGATTTTCCGGAGCCGCCATGCTACCATACAATGAGCTGGAATATGGTGGAATCGTAGAGAGGATGAAAAATCTGGACAAACATTTTAAGGTCAGGGAATAAACACGGCTTTTCGCATAAACCATCTCGATAACAGGGAAGTGGTTTACAGGATAATGATGATGTGGTCAATCCTGTCACCGCTTTCTCTACTCGCTACTCATACAGTGTTGTACAGGTACAGATAAGATTCCTGTCACCGTATGCATCATCCAGTCGCCCGACGGCTGGCCAGAATTTGTTGTTACCAACCCATTTCAGGGGAAAAGCAGCTTTTTCCCTTCCATAGGGGTGATCCCATGAATCGCTGGTAACTGCCTGAGCGGTATGGGGAGCGTTTTTCAGAACATTATCTTCCCGGTCTGCCTCGCCTGCTGAGATTTCTATGATCTCTGCGTGAATAGTCATCAGGGCTTCAATAAACCGGTCCAGCTCCTTTTTTGATTCGCTCTCTGTCGGCTCGACCATCAAGGTTCCATGAACCGGGAAGGAGAGTGTTGGAGCATGAAATCCGTAATCCATTAGTCGTTTGGCAATATCAGCTTCCGTAACTTCCGCTGATTGTTTAAAATTCCTGCACTCAAGAATCATCTCATGGGCAACAAAACCCTTTCTACCGGTATATACTACTGGAAAATGATCCTTCAGGGAAGCAGCAATGTAATTGGCATTTAAGATTGCTATTCGTGTAGCTTCAGTAAGACCGTCTCCTCCCATCATTTTAATATATGCATGTGAAATGGGCAGGATACTCGCACTTCCCCAGGGAGCAGCTCCAATTGCAGGAATTCCTTTTTCCCCTCCTGTTTTCACCACCGGGTGTCCGGGAAGAAATTCCGATAAATGGGGAGCCACTCCAATTGGTCCCATCCCGGGGCCCCCACCCCCATGTGGAATAGCAAACGTTTTGTGAAGATTCAGGTGACAGACGTCTGCTCCAATGATTGCGGGATTGGTAAGCCCCACCTGTGCATTCATGTTTGCACCATCCATATAGACCTGTCCGCCATGCTCATGGATGATGTTGATCATCGTTGCAATATGCTCCTCAAAAACACCATGCGTGGAAGGATAGGTAATCATAAACGCGGAGAGGTTATTACGATGTTCCCCGGCTTTCTCCCTCAGTGATTCCATGTTAACATTCCCCTGTTCATCGCATTCCACCACGACAACCTCTGCTCCCGCCATAACCGCACTCGCCGGGTTCGTTCCATGAGCTGAAGCAGGGATCAATACCATGTTTCTATGCCCTTCTCCAATGCTCTTATGATACGCCCTGATCACCATCAGGCCCGCGTATTCTCCTGCTGCTCCCGAATTTGGCTGGAATGAAATGGCATCAAACCCGGTGATCACCTTCAGGTCATCTTCCAGTTCCCTGAAAATCTGATGATACCCTGCTGCCTGATCAACCGGAACAAACGGATGCATGTTGCCAAACTCCGGCCACGTTAAGGGCAGCATCTCCGTAGCGGCATTCAGCTTCATGGTGCAGGACCCCAGCGAAATCATGGAATGAGTAAGGGAAAAGTCTTTTCTTTCAAGCTTCTTGATATATCTCATCATCTCCGTTTCCGAATGGTAGCTGTTAAACGCCCGCTGTTGCAGGTAACTTGACTGGCGTTTATAAGCAGCATCAAAGTAGGTGTATTCAGGTATGGTTTCTACGGGGTGATATGTTTTATTTATTGCCGATGCAAACAGCTCAATAATCTGATTAAGGTCTTCAACACCGACGGTTTCA
>Ga0315532_1000526_pt1 | contig 30460 bp, 27 predicted proteins | sample SalMarWE160370MG_FD_203082 | JGI IMG/M metagenome (GOLD analysis project Ga0315532, IMG submission 203082) | Salt marsh sediment microbial communities from the Plum Island Ecosystem LTER, Massachusetts, United States - Salt Marsh Sediment WE1603-70 ...
GTCGCTTGCGGTGACTTCAACGAGGTACTCCGTGTCCTCGTCGGGAACCTGTGGAACGAATACCTGTATCTGGAAGTCTCCATCATCGTCTACGGACTTGTCGCTGGAGACTATCTGGCACTCGACCCCGCTCCAATCCTCATCGGAGATTGTAATTGACTCTACCTCAGTGTCCGGCGTGAAGTCTTTCCCTTTTAAGGTAACGAGGTCTCCCACGTCTGCGTAGTATTCACTGAGCGTCATCCTGGGGCACAGCCTGACTTCCTGTACGAGCGTGTTGTTCAGGCTGTCCAGGGCGCATAGATAGTATTCGCCGAAGTCCAGGCCGTATATCTCGATCTCCGTGTTCAATGAGCCTTTCGCGCTGGCACTGACCGGTTTAGTCGTTATGAAGGTGATCTCCGACGCGTCCTCGAACTGGTCGTAGCTGCACGTCACCACCGCGTCTTCCGCTGGGGCTGTCTTGAACCTCACATGTACTTCCCCGGTTGCGTAGTCGACTGTCCCGGTTCCTCCGCTGGAGCCGTCGAGTTCGCCGTCGCCTTGGTCCGTAAACGCTTCGACTCCGTCGGTGACTGTGAGGGTCCCGGGCTTGATTGAAGCCTTTTGCAGGGTGTTCGTGTGGCCCTTCGTGTCGCCGTCCCCGGTGCTGAAGTACTCGTCTGTCACCGTCTCCGCCGGCCAGGCGTCGATCCCTGCTCCTCCATTCTTTTCTTTGATCATCAAGACGACGCTGGCATAGGACCCGAAGCCGTCTCCCTCCAGATCGTAACGTTGATCTCTGTAGACGTAACCTAGCAGGTTCAGCTGAGGCACTATCGTGAATATGGTGGTGACTTTTAGGGATGAGTCCGCTTCTTTCACGATGAGGTTGTGTGCCCCCCCAGGGATCTCTGGGACCCTGAAGGTCATGTTGTAGTAGCCGCTGGACTCGCTTGTGGTAGCGTTGAGGGCGCCTTCGGCCCCGTCCCAGATCTTAATGGTGTCTAGGTAGAGTATCGCCGTCAGGCCTCCCCCTAACCCGTATCCCTCTACGAGCACCGTCTCTGAGACGTTGGCTTTGATCGGGGTGACGATGGGCGTGCTGAGGGGCGCCGAAGCGAAGGCGTTGAACGAGAAGGCTGAGAGGACGAGCAGTATCAAGTGGATTCTACCTAGGACTCTCTTCCTCTGGGCTGTTTTCTCGCATTGACCGGCCAAACGTTGTCCGGTTGAACCCATCGGAGCCGGTTTTATAGTGTTAATGGAGTCGTGATACCGAATTGAGGGGGGATTCGAGCATATTCAGCCTGTCTTTTTCCTAAAAGATTAATACTCGTATGGATAAATTCAGGGTTACCCAACCAGTGAACAACGTAAGGTGTACGAGATGGAACAGGGAAACGTGGTATACATAGGCAGGAAACCTGTAATGGCCTACTGCCTTGCCGTGATGACGGCCCTCAAGGCGGAGGACAGCGAGGTGACTCTAATGGCGCGGGGGCGGGCCATCAGCAAGGCGGTGGACGTGGCTGAGGTTGTGAGGAACCAGTTCGTTGCGGACCTATCGGTGAAGGATATCAGCATAGGGACGGAGCGGCTGGAGAACGAGGACGGTAGCCCCAGGAACATAAGCAACATATCCATACAGCTCGCCAAAGACTAGCATACATTCCTTTTTTCTCTTTACTTTTTATGAACAAGACTTAGTTATGATTTACGTTTTTTAGGGCAATAATCGAGAAACGAAACGAGTTACGTGATTAGAGAGATGCAGTTTCTTTCCACATTCTGAGACCCGTTTTTAATGTGGACCACTGATATGGAACTATCATACCAAATCGTTTTTCATAGGCTTACAAGTTGAGTCTATGTATCTGGAACTTTATGATAACTACAAGTTCATTTAGCTGAGTAACATCTATTGATTCTAAATATAAAGAAAAAATTAGGGTAAGGCAGTAGAGTCGTATACCGGTCCACTGTCGATTGCGGTGTCTTTCTTGTCGTGGGGCACGCCCACCGTTACTTCTCCTTCACAGGTGCCGCCGTATTCGTCGGTTGCCTTGAAGTAGATGTGGTACACGCGTCCGTCCTCGATCCCGGATCTCTCGGCTCTGACTTCCACATCGCCGCCAGAATAGCTGGCGTCGGGGGCCATGTCTCCGTCTCCCAGTCCCTCGGTCGGTTCATCCTGAGAAACACTAGTCACGGTTATGGTGACTTCGTCTCCGTCGGCGTCTTCTACACCCATGATTTGTATTGCTACCATCTTGTGGTTGGGCGGCCATAGTAGGTCGATATCAAGGTACGCATCTTCGCAGCAAGGCGGTGTGTTAACCAAGACCTTTATTGTCTCGGTGCCTATCTCGGCTCCCGCGTCGGGCCATGTGTTGGCGTAGAACGTTACGGTGCACTCGTATTCGCCGGATGCGGCGTCCCCCGATGCAGTGATGGTCTCTGTGAAGATCAACACTGACCCTCCAGAGACACCTTCATGCTTCTCGGGAGTTAGGCTTACTTCTATCTCTGGCGGGCAGTCAACCTCGTACCATACGTCGGTCAGCACATCCTCCAGAGCAGCCATGAGGGCTGCCACGATGTCGGAGCTGTCTGAGCTGATCTGCTTGACGGCTCCATCTGTGTCAGCGGCGAGGGTCGTATAATATGCTGTGTTTGTGGCTAAGATTACGACGTGTATTCCTTCGGCGGTTAGAGCAGCAACTGTGTCAGCGTAAGAAGGTCCTGGGTATGCGGGTGTCTCCCCTTCTTTATGGTAGTCGGCGTCAGTCACTAGAATCACTATCTTTGTTGCATCGTCGCTCCATGACGGGTTTTCACCCGCTGGGGTGTCTTCAGGATCGTCGTAGTCGCCATCTTGGTTGCTATCCCACTGGGCACCATTAGCTGCACTCATAAGCGCGGGAAGTTGCGCTTCTGGGAAATCAACACCATTATTTGTGCTGAGGTCTCCAATACCGGATAGCCAAGTCGTCTTGTCTGAAGTTAAATCTTGATAGATAGTGTAGACCCAGTCAGGGGGATAATATGTACTGCCGATGTCACCACCAGGCCAGCCCCATGGATCCTTGGCGAAGTCACCGAATCCTGCAACTGCTCCGCGGAACTCGATTCCCTCCGTCTCAAGGCCATCCCATATCTGGGCTGCGAGGCCATCCGAGTAGTCAGGCTTAGTGCCTTTCATAAGGGCTATGTCGTCGCTGAAGCTCCCTGTCTCGTCTTCAAGCAGCAGGAAGTCCATTTTCGGCGGGATCGGCGGGTTTGTGACCGTCTTCTCCACCGTGTAAGACTCTCCTGGCTGCAGCTCTACTTCGACTAATACGGGCGTTACGTCAGACAGCGCCATGAATACGGGCAGCGCCATGGATGCGACTAATGCTATGAGTAGCGTTAACGATAGAATCTTCTCTATTCTCTTTTTCATTTTCCTTCCTTCCTTTTCTTGCGGTTTCATCCGCAAGTTCAAGCCCAGTCCCTATGTAATCACTCACACTAACGAGAAATGGGCTTGGAATACAGTTTATCGCTCTATATTTTTAAAGAACATTAGTGGAACGTTTTGGAACTATCGTTCCATATCGACGATATAGATCGAAGATCCATATGTTGAACTTCATGGATCTGTGAGTATATGCGGGAAGATTTTTTACCCGGTTTATTCTCAGGGCTCCTTCCGCTACCTAAAATAATGTTGCTCATGGATGAACTACACAGCCCCTCAAAGAAGACAAGAACCAAGATTAGGCGGTTTCGAGTGGCGGTTGAGTGTTTAACATTGATAATCGTGGTCTATAAAATCAACCACGTCTCTAGTCATGGGTATATTTTGGTCCAAACGCGAATTAAAAAAGTTTTACCGCGCATGCGAGCCTTGAACAAGGTTGAGAAGGTGCTGGGGATGGGATTTGAACCCACGCTCTTTATCCGGCATAGACGCTGGTGCCTATTCCTCTGGATCATGAGTCCAGCGCATTAGCCAAGCTATGCTACCCCAGCTCCCAACTAGATACAAAGGAGCCATTATTTAAATCATAACCATCTACCGTTTCAACCTCGAAAAAGCACCGTCCCCACATGTTTCATAAGATCCCTCAGCCCCCATTGTGGTTGTGAATGGTTTGACAGAGTTCAAGATAGGTCAACTGGCTGTGAGCCCGGGGGAGAAGAAATCAGGTTTCCTACCCTCCCGGGGCCTCAGCATGCCCGACGGAACAGGCAACTTCTGGCACATACCCGTGGTCGTCGTCAGGGGCGTCGAGGACGGCCCCGTGTTCGAGGTGGACGGCTGCATCCACGGGGAGGAACAGGAGGGCGCCTACACGGTTCTGGAGCTGGCCAGTCGGCTGGACCCCGAGAAGATGAGGGGCACCTTCGTGGGTGTCCCCGTGCTCAACGTCCCGGGTTTCCTCTCCTACGGGGGCGTACGGGGCAGCCCCACCGACCTCATGTACGTGGACATGAACAGGCAGTTCCCCGGCGACCCGGGCTCCATGTCCCACACCAGGCGGGCGGCCCACACCTTCTGGACGGAGATCATAAAGAAGTGCGACTACACGGTGAACCTCCACGGCTGCATGAAGGAGCAGATACCCCGAGTGGTCTACAACGGGGACGTGCCCGAGACCCTGGAGATGGCTAAAGCCATAGCCTGCACCGAGGACTGGATCATCGCCAGCAAGTCCGAGCACACAAGACTCAAGGAGGACACCATCAACCACGCATGCGCCGAGGCGGGTATCCCCAACGTCTTCATAGAGTCGGGGTCAGGGAGCCGTAGCTACGACGCCATCAGAGCCAGCTCCGACCGCGTAGTGGAGGGCATACTGAACTGCATGAGACGGTACGAGGTGGGTGGAGGGAGACGTGAAACGGCCGCCGAGGTGGAGGAAGACCGAGTACTACACCCATGTACGAGGCAAGGGCGCCGGCATCATACACCCTGAGCCGTGCCTCAAGGCGGAGGCCAAGGTCAAGAGAGGAGATCTCCTGTGCAGGGTCCTCGACTTCCTCGGCGAGGAGATCGACAGGGTACACGCGCCCCACGACGGCATCATCCTCATGGAGCCCAACGCCGTGTCGGTGGGCCCAGAGTCAAGCATCTGCCTGATTGCACACCCGCCCAAGTACTTCACCTAGCAGGCGGGCATCCACTTTAATAATGGATCCCACGATTTCCCAGTAAATGAAAACGGTAGACAGCGTGTTACAGCTCATAGGTAACACGCCTCTCGTGAAACTCAACAAGATAACCTCCGGGGTGAAAGCCGAGATCTGGGTGAAAACCGAGTACATGAACCCCACGGGGAGCATCAAAGACAGGGTAGCCCTCCGGATGATCCAGGACGCCGAGAGACAGGGTGCGCTCAAGCCGGGGTACACCATCTTGGAGTCCAGCACAGGAAACACGGGCACCAGCCTCAGCTTCATAGGGACGCTGAAGGGCTACAGGGTAGTCATCTACGAGACCACGCCCGGGAAGATGGGTCAGGAAAAGAAGAACCTCATGATGGGGTACGGCGCCGAGGTGAAGACCATATCCCCGGAGGAGTACGAGGACCTTAGGATGGGGGTGCCTGGCGCCGAGATAGAGCTACCTGGAAGAAGAATATGCCTGGCCCTGGAGAAGAACCCCGACGTCTGGTGGGCCAGGCAGTTCGCCAACCCCTCAAACGTGGAGGCCCAGAGAGACACGGGGAGAGAGATACTGGAGCAGACCGGCGGCGAGGTCGAGGCCTTCGTGGCCAGCATCGGCACCGGGGGCACCCTCATGGGAGTGGCGGAGGTCCTGAAGGAGAAGAACAGGAAGACCAGGGTGGTGGGCGCCATCCCCCCGGGCTCTAAGAAGGAGATGAAGCCGGGTAGGCCCTACCCGGTGAGCGAGATAGAGGGAGGCATCATCGCCGAGATGCTCATGAAGCCGGGGCTCATAGACGAGGTGGTCACCATCACCGACGAGGAAGCCGTCGAGATGACCGAGAGACTCTGGAGAGAGGAGGGGGTCTTCGCCGGCGTCTCCTCCGGCGCCAACGTCGTGGCGGCTCTCCGGCTGGCCGAGGGCATGAAGAAGGGCCAGAAGGTCGTGACGATCATGCACGACAGCGGAGACAGGTACCTCACCACGAAGCACTACGTGACCTAGAGTCCCATCTGCATTATTCCCGGATACTCCGTTCAGCCATCTGTTCAGGACGAGGCTTTGCCCTCGACGAGCCTGGGCTCGCTTAGTGCCACTGGCTCGCCGCCTTTCAGGTAGACCCTGGGCAGCAGGGGGTTCAGGTGGTTGGCTAGGCTGTAGGTCATGATGCCGGCCAACCCCGCGAGGCTGCTGGCGTCGTTCTCGCCCTCCCTACCTATCGCCTCGACGACGTCGCCGGGCTCACAGCCCGTGTCCGTGAGGTCCACGAGGAAGTGGTTCACCGACACCGTGCCCAGGACCGGCCTGATCTCGCCGCCCACCCTCACCCTGCCCTTCTGGGTGAGACCCCGGGGGTAGCCGTCGCTGTACCCAATGTGAAGCGTTCCCACCCTCATGCGCTTGGGCGCCACGAACCTGCGGCTGTATGTGAGGGCCTCCCCCTCATCGACCCACTTGACGTGCTCTATCCGCGCCTTGAAGCACATGGACTGCCTGAGCTCGATGCCGTGGCCCCTGTCATCTTCCTCCGGGTACAGGCCCAGTAACATGAGCCCCGGCCTCACAGCGTCCAGGTACGCGTAGGGCTTGTGGAAGACGGCGTTGCTGCTGGCTATGCTCTTCTTGCCCGCGTCCACGCCTCTGGCGGCGAGCCTCTCCTCGACCTCCAGGAGCCGCTGGACCTGCAGCCTGTCCAGCTCCTCGGCCTCCGAGAGCGTAGAGAATATGCCTTCGATGCTGAGGCTAGGCAGCCTGATTATCTCTTCGATGAGGTCGGGTGCCTCGCTCCACCTGACGCCCACGCGGCCCAGCCCCGTGTCCACCTTCACCCACAGGGACGCCGTCTCGCCGAGCCTCCCCGCGGCCTCGCTGAGCATCGCCGCGGGTTTCACCTGGTATATGGTCTGGCTCACCCCCAGCCTCACGACCGTCTCGAACTGCTCGGGCGTGAAGAGGGGGTCAATGTTCATTATGCCCACGTCTAAACCAGCCTCCCTTATCTGGAGGGCCTCGTGGAGCTTCGCCACCAGCACCGTCTCCACCCCCTGCGTAGCCATGTACGCCACCACGGGAACGATGCCGTGGCCGTACGCGTTGGACTTGACGCAGGGGATGACCTCCCGCCCCGTCCTCTCCCTGACCTGCATCAGGTTATGGCCTATGGCGTCCAGGTCCACCTCAAGCCAGGACTGAAAGCCGCTGATCCGTTCGTTGATCTCTCCCGGGGACGGCTGCACCGCGAAGTAACCGCTCATGGGATCAGATGTCCCGTGTGGGGCTATAAAGGAGACGCCGGCGCTAGAAGAGGAAAGACGGGGGCAGCGCGAACTTCTCTATCTCGGTCTGGGTTATGGCCTTGATGCGCTCCAGCTCGAACTCCTGGTCGGGCATCACGAAGGTTATGGCGGTGCCCTCCTTGCCGGCCCGCGCGGTCCTGCCGACGCGGTGGAAGTACATGTTGGGGTCGTCCGGGATGTCGTAGTTGATTATGAAGGGCACGTCCTCTATGTCGAGGCCCCTCGCCGCCAGCTCCGTGGCTATCAGGAGCTCGTAGTCCCCGTTCCTGAATCCCTCGAGCATCTGCTGCCGCCGCGCCTGGGTGAAGTCGCCGTGGAGGGGCTCGGCGGAGAAGCCGGTCCTCCTTAGGCTGCTGGAGAGCCTGTCCACCATGTACTTGGTGCGGCAGAAGACTATGCCCCTGTCGATGTCGAAGTACTCTATGATGCGGTGGAGGGCGTCCTCCCTCTCGTGGGCGGCGAGCACCATGTAGTATTGCGTGATTGTGGTGAGCCCTATCTCGTCGCGGCTCATGTTCACGGTGACGGCGTCGGGCATGAACCGGGCTGAGAGCCTCTGCGTGCGTTCGTCGATGGTGGCGCTCCAGAGGCTCACCTGCTTCCGCCGGGGTAGCTGGCTCATTATCCAATCGATGTCCTCGAAGAAACCCATGTCGAACATGCGGTCGGCCTCGTCTAGGACCACGGTCTTGACGTTTCTCAGTTCGAGGGTGCCCCGCCTCATGTGGTCCATGATCCTGCCGGGGGTCCCCACCACTATGGTGGGCTTCTTTCTGAGCTCGCTGAACTGGCCGCGTATGCTCACGCCGCCGTAGATGGGCGTGGCCCAGATCTTGGTGTGCCGGCCGTAGGTGTTTATGTCGTCGGTTATCTGCTGTGCGAGCTCCCTGGTTGGCGCCAGCACGAAGCCCTCTATGTTGCCTGAGTCTGGGTTCAGGGTGTTGAGCATGGGTACGCCGAACGCGGCCGTCTTCCCCGTGCCTGTCTTGGCCTGGCCTACGACGTTTTTCCCCTCCATCATGGGTGGGATGGCGTTCTCCTGGATGGGGAACATCTCCTCGAAGCCGATCTCCTTGAGCGCCTTCTTTATCTCCTGTTTGATTTCTAGTTCGTCGAAGTTCATTTCTATCAGCGGGCTTGGTTGAAATTTCTCTTGTCGTAACGCGGGGGCGTTAATAAAGCCTCGGTTATCCCATTGAAACACCTAGCATTGTAACCGTATGGACGTGGGGCTGGTTACTCCACCGTTACTTTGTTTGGTTGTTGGACTATACTGAAGTGGGACACATCAGGACGGCCTTCAGGCTGGGCTTGGTGATGGCGGCGCTTCTGCTCGTCGTATCGGCGGCGTCCGTGCTGTTCAGGCAGCCACAACACGAAGACCGAGCCAGAAAGGCGTTGATATACGACTCCCTCTACGAGACCCAGACGGCGGTCGATTTCACAGACGCCCTTGAAGAGATGCTGACTGGACGAGGGTTCAACGTAGAGGCGTATCGGGGCGAGGAGGCGACAGTTGAGCGACTCCAGAAGCTGAGTGGGAGCTACAGCCTCATGGTGTTCCGTGTGCACAGCGGCGTCTTCGAGGACGAGGTCTGGCTATTCACGGGTGAGGAGTTCGACGCCTCCAAGCACGTGGGCATGCAGCTGGTCAACGAGGTGCATGTGGCTCGGTCCCCGAACGATCCGAGGATGTTTTTCGCTGTCGGCCCCCGGTTCGTGGGGGGCAGGCTGGGCGGCGTCTCCTCGGGCCTGGTCGTCTTGATGGGCTGTGACGGGCTGGGGGACGAGGGGCTGGCCATGGCTTTCCTTGACGCGGGGGCTGACGCGGTCGTCGGCTGGGACGGCGCTGTCTCCCTCTCGTGTTCCGACGAGGCGTTGATTGCGCTGATACGAGAGATGCTGGCCGGTGGGTCTCTTGGAGAAGCCGTCGCGTCCTGTCCACAGGCTCAGGGTGTCTCGCTTCTGGTTTATCCCGAAGGGTCGAGGGATTTTTCTTTGGGGTAACTGTTATGGGATGAAAGCCAACGGGCCAGTCACTATAAAAAAAGGATTTACTGCGAGTCGGGTGTTCTGGTAACTCTAGGATTATTGGTAACATCACCAAGAGCTTTACATGAGAGTTACATGAGCTTAAATAACGGTTCTCTTGGGAAGTGGCTCTTGTTCTTCACAATACTGACAATAGCCAGCGTTCAGATCCAGCCGGTTGAGGCGTCCATCCCATCCGGGTACCAGTCCTTCTACGTGCTGGGGGACAGCGCCAAGATCATCTTGGAGGCGGTGGACCCAGCCGTGGGGCTGCCCACGTCCGGTGCGAACCCGTACAGCGTCTTCAGCGTAGTCTCCTACCTGGACGACACACGGATATACGTGGACCAGAGAGGAAACGGCTACAGCTTCCAGAAATCCGACTTCACGGGCGCCGACGCCGTATTCAGGCTGGACAAGGGAGGCGTGATTACATTCGACAACTGGGCTTCACCCTACTACACCATAACTCCTCCCGGCAGCGGCGCGCTACTAAGCGGCTCCCTGAACAACCCCCCCGCGCCTGGTATCGACGGAGGCGACTACTTCTTCGTCGCCGGCGGTCCCCTGAGCGTATTCAGGGGGGCTAGTGACAGGCGGCCCGAGACCGGGGACGGCAACTTCATCGCCGGAATGTGGGAGCTCTACCCCGTGGAGCAGGGAGGCGACGAGTCCCAGAAGAGCTACGTCGTGCCCGCCGGCGAGGACACGGTTGGCACCGAGGACTTCCTAGGCGGGGGGGAGGTGAATGGCGGCACCTTCGCCGTGGTGCAGAGCACCGAGGACGACACCGTGGTCAGCTACACCCTGAAAGGGGTGCCGGGCATACAGGCCTTGGACAGGGGGGAGAGCTTCGTCCTTGCCCACGTCGACGAGACGGACACCATCGTCGCAAACAACAAGATACAGGTGGGGCTCATCGCCAGTGGGGGCAAGAGCTACGACATAAGGTACTTCACGTTGAAGGACGAGAGGTTCACAGGCAACGATTTCCTCGTACCGACGTTCCCTTCGAGTTCCGCGCCCCTGGATATCCGGTACCACATACACGCGATCACCGACGCCAGCGTCACCGTTGAGACAGACTCTGGCCTCGTGGCCGGCTGGAACCCGAGGCTCTTATCGGCGGGAACAACAGACGCCAGCTTCACGACGGCGGGCGACACGCCGGTCCACGTGACCGCGGGCATCGGCGAGAGGATAATCATACTGGTCTCGGTGGACACGGACGGGGGGAACTGGGACTGGGGCTACGTACCCATAGACGCAGGCACCCTCGTCAACGAGTACTTCGTTCCCTACGCCCCGAGCGGACAGGCCAGCAGCCACGACATGCAGCTCTACGTCATGCCCATCTACGACGGCACCACCATATACGCCGACTACAACCAGGACGGATTCGTCGACGACTCCGTCACCCTGTTCCACATGGAGTCCCATGGGTTCTACGACGCCTCGGACATGGACAACACCGGGACCCACCTCTTCGCCGACTTCCCCTTCACGGTGGTCTACGGGGAGTCGATCCTCGCCCAGGCCGGGGGCGCCTTCCCCGGCTACGACTGGGGGTACACGATAATCCCCCTGGACTATACACCCGTCAACATCGTCCTCGACATACTCAAGACGGCGTTCCCGCCGACGGTGCCGATCTCCAGCCCCGTGATGTTCACCCTCGAGGTCACCAGCGGGGACGCCAACGTGTTCACGGTCCTGGACGTCGACGTCTTCGACGAGCTGCCGCCGGGCTTCACCTACGTCGGGTCGTCGACGACCATCACCCACACGGACGGCTCCGTGAGCCATGAGGACCCAGGCATAGTTGGCCAGACGCTGACGTGGGACCTCAATGAGGACATGGAGCCGGGGGAGACCATCACCGTATCCTTCTACGCGACGTCAACCACCGTGCTCGGGGAGAACTACATAGACACCGGCAGAGCCGTCGGGACGGACCCCTTCGGCAACACGTACAGCCCGGAGGCAACCGCCTTCGTGACGGTGGCGGCGAACGGCGTCGTCGAGGGATTCATCACCGACGTCACCCTGGCCGCCCCCGCCCCGGTTCCAGGCGTCACGGTGGAGCTGCTGGACTGCTCCGGAGCCCCAACCGTGTTGAAGACCATAAACACAGACGGGAACGGCTTCTACGACTTCGTCGAGCTGCTGGAGGGGGAATACTGCGTCAGGTACGACCCCCTTGACCCGGATCTGGGGTTGCTGGCGCCCTATAGCGACGACGACCCCGCGGTGCCTCTTGCGGCTCCGCTCACCTCGTCCGCGGGGTTCATCCTACCCCAAGACGGCATCAAAATCCATAACTTCCAGGTGGCGGTCCCCATCGACCTACAGGTTGAGAAGACCTTGACGGAGCCGGGGGACGGGGACGCCTACGTGGGCGACGCCGTGGTATTCACAGTGGCGGTGACCAACACCGGTGACATACCCTTGGAGACGGTGCCTCTGGTCGACACCTACGACCCCGCGAAGCTGGGCTACGTAGGCGCGTCGCCGCTGCCTGATATGGTGGACACGGTGGGCGGAGTGTTGGAGTGGACGGATCTGACTGGGCCGGGGGTCCTCGACCCACAAGACACGGTCATCGTGGAGATATCCTTCGTCGCGGCGGAGAGCACCCTCCCGGGGTCCACCACGGACATCGCCGAGGTGAACGACGCCAAGGCGCTTGACCTAGAGTACTACGTCGATGGCTTGGACGACGACGACGTGACCATCATGGACGCGGACATGACCGTCGACAAGGAGCTAACCGAGCCACCGTCGGGCTACACCGACATCGGCGAGACGGTCGTCTTCACGGTGACCATCACCAACGAAGGCGACCTGCCCATCGTGACGGTGCCCCTCGTGGATACCTACGACCCCGCGAAGCTTGGCTACGTAGGCGCGTCGCCGACGCCCGACACGGCTGACACGGTGGGCGGAGTGCTGGAGTGGACGGACCTGACGGGCCCAGGCTCCCTCGCGCCCGGGGGAACGCTTATCGTCGAGATGACCTTCGAGGCGCTGGAGTACACAGACTACGGCGGCACCGAGGACCTCGCCGAGGTTATAGACGCCTACGTGGAGGAGGACAAGTACCTGAGCGGCAGCGACACCGCGTCTGTGGTGATCCTGTCGCCGGTGGGGGGAGAAGTGGCGCTCACGCCCCTCCAGGCGGCGTCGCCTTACCTGGTCGCCGCCTTGGTGTTGGCCTCTGCCCTCGCCTTGAAAAGAAGAATGGGTAGCCTCTGAAGGCCTTCCCCTTTTTTTTATATAAGCTCCGTGTGGTGCGCGGTGACTACGGTGTCCACGTCGACCCTCCATCTTAGCAGGTGCTCGTAGCCGAGCCCCTCTTGGTAACGCACTCCCAGGACGCCTCTGCTGATGGTCCAGTTGCTGAAGCTCCAGTCAGGGTTCTCGGAGACGCAGCTGAAGGTAACCACGCTGTACACGTTGACGAAGTAGACGCCCGGAGGCGGGTACACCACAACCCCCTGCAGCTCCATGGGCTGGGTCATCACGGTGAGCTTCACCTTGCCCTCGGGGGCCGCGACGCCCGGCGTGGGCCTTGGCTTGCTGGAGACCAGCTCGAAACCGTCGGGGAGCTCCACGCTGGGCTCAGGCTCCTCCGGCTCGGGGGCTGGCTCCTCCTCGCCATCGTCGGGATCAGGCATCGGCTCGGGCTCAGGCTCTGGGGTGGGCTCCGGCTCTGGGGCGGGCTCTTCTGGCGGCTCAGTCTCGTCGGGCTGTGGCTCCTCGGCTGGCTCCGTCGGCTCCTCCAGCGGCGCATCCAGGATGGAGTCTATGACCACCCCCGTTCTGGTCTCGGGGTCCACGGCGGCGAGGACCACGTCGCCGACACCCATCCCTCCGCTCCTGTAGAGCTCCTCCGCCCTCAGGGAGGCTTTACACCACGCATGGGCCGGCTGGCCGTCGCCGTTGTACTCCACCAGAAACGGCTGATAGGAGCAGGGGTCCGTCTCTATGATTCTGGCCTCGACCACGTCCTGGAGGGCACCCGAGTCCAGCTGGGCCCCCGCCAGGCTGCCGTTGTCGAGCCGCATCAGCTGAAGGTTCAGCGTTATCGATGAGAGAATGAAGACCGTCACGACTATTGTTCTCGTTATCTCCTTGGCTCCTTGGTCTTTCATGTCGGTGTACCGTTACGGTTGGGGGTGATATAAATAACGTTGGAGAGAGAATCTGTATTTCAGCCTCTTTTTAGTTTTTAAGTAAGAAAAAATCTTTTTACGGTTTATAGGGGATTATTTTAACTTAAAATAATTGATCTGTGTTCTATGATGTTAAATTTAATATCCCAATTCCCGTTAAATTATTAAGAATAATTTTTTTCAATTACTCCTTCAACCCTGCGTCGAACAGGCTGAGGATCGCGAAAGCTTTACTACACGCAGTTCCGGAGCGTTAAGGGATGCTCCCCAGCACCTTACACACCATCATCGCCACCGTCGCCATCAGCCTGACAGGGTTCATAGGGTTCTTCACCCTCAGCGAGAAGACCCTCCACCGGGTGCTCTTCGTGCTCATCGCCTACAGCGCGGGCACCATCCTCGGGGCGGCGCTCTTCGACCTGCTGCCCGAGGCCGTGGAGCTTGTGGACGAACACCTGGTCTTCCCCATCGTCGCAGCCGGCTTCGTTTTCTTCCTCTTCCTGGAGAGGGTCATCTACTGGTACCACGGCCACGGCCACGAGTATGAGCGCGGCGAGGAGAAGGTAACCAAGGGGTTCGCGTACCTGAACCTGGTCGGGGACTTCATACATAACTTCATCGACGGGATGATAATAGCGGCGGCGTTCGTCAACGGTTTCGTCGTAGGGCTCACGGCCGCCATCGCCGTCCTCTTCCACGAGCTCCCCCAGGAGATGGGGGACTACGGCATACTGGTCTACGCTGGCATAGAGAGGCGGCGGGCGCTGCTGCTGAACTTCCTGGCCGCCGTCAGCGTGATAATCGGCGGCGTCTTCGGCTCCCTTTTCATCGCCTCGGTGGAGTGGCTCGACGGCTGGATGGTGGCGTTCAGCGCAGGCGCCTTCCTGTTCCTCTCCGCGTCGGAGCTGATACCCGAGATGCTTGAAGAAGACGACAGGTGGAGGTCGGTGATACCGCTGGCTATCCTTGTGTTCGGGATGCTCACCATATACAGCCTCGGGCTGGTGTTCCCCCACGAGTGACCAAGACATCTAAATCCCTGTCCACGGTAGTATCATCGATGAAGATAGTAAAGCCGGACGAGGAGGGGCTCAAAGAGGCCGCTACCATAATGCTTGCCGGCGGCGTCGCCGTGTACCCCACGGAGACGTTCTACGGGCTGGGCTGCCTGCCCAGCGACCCAGACGCGTCGAGGCGCGTCTGCAAGATAAAGGGCAGAGCCGACAAGGCGCTGCCCCTCATATGCGGGAGCGTGGAGGCGGCTAGACGCGTAGTCCAGTTCAACGCGGCTGCCGAGCTTCTGGCCCAGAGGTTCTGGCCGGGGCCCCTCACCCTGGTGCTGCCCAGCAAGATCAACTACCCCATGTGGGTCACCCACGGCAAGAAGACCTTAGCGATCAGGGTGTCAGGCAACGAGGTGGCCCGGAGACTCGCGTCCATGAGCGCCGGAGTGATTATCAGCACCAGCGCCAACAAGTCGGGCAAGGAGCCGCCGAATACGGCGAAGGAGGCCGCCGACCAGATCGGCAGAGAGGTGGATATCGTGGTGGACGGCGGCACGACGCCCGGCGGCAAGCCCTCCACCATCCTGGACCTCACGAGCGACGAGCTCTGGATACTGAGAAGCGGCCCGGTGACAGGCGGCCAGATAAAGAAGGCCCTGAAGGGCTAGAGCTTCCAGCCCTTCTCCACGAGTAGGGCGATGTTCCGGTCCAGGGGGGCGCCCACTGCCCTTGCCGCCGGCTCGCACTTGGTCCTGAAGATGTACATCAGCGGGCAGGGCGCGGGGTACTCCGTCAGGGTCTCCCAGTTGGCCATCCCCTTGGCTACGATGACGTCGGCGGAGTGGACGCGTTCCAGGAACCAGCCGAGGCTCTCGTCCAGCCAGGTGCCCATGGCCGCCATCCCCGTCGTGATGACTTCGTCGGCGGACTCCGTCATGCCCACCATCTCCGCGTCCCTCATGGTGGCGTCGTTGACTATGGGGCCGTCCTTGACGGCGACGGTGACGTGGGCGCCCAGCCGCCTCAGCTCCTCGACCACCAGGGTGTCGAAGGCTATCTCCCCGGCGTTGTCCGTCAGGAACAGAAGCCTGGTATCCTCGTCTATGAGGTTCTTCAGCTCGTCTGTGTCGTCGATGTACAGGCCCTCGTCCAAGAGCTCCATGGCGGCGTCCATGTCGCTGTTGCTCCCGGGGACGTCGTAGTCGACGACGTTCCCGAGGCAGCTGATGAGGCAGGCGGCCCTGAGCCTCTCGGCCTCGGGCTTGCCATCGACGTATTCCCTTAGCCCCGTGAGCAACTCCAACGCGTGCATGTTGGCTTCCCGTTTCTGGTCCCGGTAGGGGTCCTCGCACCCCGTGACGCGGGCGATGAGCCAGCCCCGCTCCGTGCCCAGCACGCTGGGTACGGCCTCGGAGTTGAACTTGTCTCCCATGAGCTTGAGGAGCGCCTCCATGGCCTCGCGCCGGGTCTCCTCGTCCTCGGTGCTCAGCCTGATCATCATGTAGCCCCTGTGTAGGAGGCAGTAGCCGCACCTTGAACCGACCTTCAATGTTATCACACGGCAACTGTGCAGGTAATATAAAAAAGATGCCCACATGATTATTGGGTGATGAAGTACAACCTTCTAGCGACGACGGACCAGCTGGGCCTCAGCCAGGCCACCAGCGAACTGTGGATGAACCTCAGAGCGATAGGGGACGAGAACCCCAGGGTTGACAGGTCGAGGATCAAGGGCCTCATCCTGGCCCACACGGGCTTCGACCCAAGGGAGGCCGTGAGCCTTCTTAGGCGGCACATGGGGGAGGAGCCGGACAGGTACAGGGCCGTGTACAGGGTGATGCCCATAATGGCGTGGGTTGATACCGATGTAGACGAGATCGTCGCCGAGGTCAGGAAGCAGGCGTCGAGGATAGGGGCCGGGGAGAGCTTCAGGGTGACCCTGGAGAAGAGGAGAACCCGGCTGCGGAGCCTGGAGGTAATTGAGCCTGTGGCTGAGGTCATAGACAACCCCGTGGATCTGGAGAACCCCGACTGGGTGGTTCTCGTGGAGATACTGGGAAACAAGACGGGTGTGTCGGTGATAAAGCCCGCCGAGAAGCTGAACGTCCAGAAGGAGAGGTACAGGCTATCTACGGAGAGGGAGAAGGGCGCCCTTCTCGACGACGAGGCTGGTTAAAGCCTCGTAGGGGAAACCCCCCACGGCCGCCAGGGCCTCGTCGCTCACATCGAACACTTCCTTCAGCCTCTCATATTTCTCCGGCGTCACGTCCAGTACGCCGTCGTCTTGCACCCCGAGGCGTTCAGCGATCTCAGCGGCGAGGCTCCCCGCCTCCGAGGGGTCCTCGGATAACACGAGTATAGCCACGTTCCTCACCTGCGGGCCGAGACCCATCAGGGTGAAAGCCTTGGATATCTGGTCTTGGCAGGAGGCGTAGAGCATGGACTCCACCTCCACGCTATTGGATATGGCTGAGCCACCGCGGGTGGCGTGGACCGCGTTCACCGCCGCGTGGAACAGATGCCTCCACCCGGCCACCATCCCGGCATCGAACAGCTGGAACGCAGAGCCTCCGGAGAGCCGCCTAACCGTTTCGAGAGCAGCGTCCACGTCCCCCACATCGACGCCGCGGGCGCCCGCCAAGGCGACGTGGATATCCGCTTCGGTTAGCCTGTATGTTTTTACCATCGTTTCACCGTTTCAGGGCGGCCGCCACCTCGGCCACCCGCCTCCTCCGCCGCCGCGAGGGCGCTCGTGAGCAGCGTCTCCGTGTTTCGGCTCTTTCTGGGCGAGCCTTGCACTCCGACTATCCTAACCATGTTGATTCACCTAGATTTTCTCTCCAAGCTTTTCAAGGAGACGGTCGATCCATAGGTCGGCGAGGTTCAAATACATGATCTCTCCCCGGGTTTTGGGGAAACCCTGCCTAAACCCATACAGGGGATAGAGACGCATTAAACGGATATGAGGCTGGGGGCGTCGAGGAAGTCTTAAAGAATATTAGCCTCACCGTTTCCATGTAACTCAAAGAGGGAGACTGGGATGGATGAAAGCGGCGAGCCGCTGACAAAGATCAGCGAACTGAACACCTTCTCGAAGCGGGTGTACACGGTTGTCAGGGTGATAAGCGTTGGCGAGCCCCGCGAGGTGACGTTCAGGGAGGACGAATCCCTGCACCGCGTCACGGACGCCCTCGTGGCCGACGACACCGGCAGCATATATCTGACCCTCTTCGACGAAGCCATAGACGAGATACCTGAGGGCTCGGTCATCAAGATCAGCAACGGCTACGTGAGGATATACAGGGGCAGCATGCGCCTCAACATCGGGCGCTACGGCAGCTATGAAACTCTGGGAGAGGCGCCTTTCGGCGAGGTGAACCTGGAGAACAACCTTTCAGCCCGTGAGGTACAGGACAGGCCCCGGACACGGGACCAGAGGGAGTGGCGGAGAAGGAGAAGGTACCGCTAAAACACTTTTTATTATAACCGATACATGGTTCACGTGGTTCTATGAGCAAGGTAAGGGTAGGGATACCGAAGCTGCTGCACAACGGGCACCTCGGCTTCCCCGAGATAGACACGAGCCCCAACGCGATGGAGGAGGGCGGCCTCCTACAGCGCCTCGAGGAGTGGGGCTGCACAGTCGAGGACCGTAAGACGGCGACGTTAACAGACGAGGAGGAGAAAGCCTACGGGGCAAGGTACAGGATGGCCCTCGCCAGCAGGCACCTCGCAGACATCGTAGCAGAACAGATCAGGGGTGGCCTGCTCCCCGTGGGCCTCCTAAGCAACTGCAACGGCCTCATGGGGATGCTCGCGGGGCACCAGAAGGCCGGTCAGGGGAAGCCCCTCCGCGTGGGCCTGGTGTGGATCGACGCCCACGGCGACTTCAACACCCCCGAGACGAGTCTCAGCGGCATGATGGGCGGCATGCCGGTGGCGGTGAGCACCGGCCTATGCCTCCACCACATCAGGCGGGCCTGCGGCCTGGACCCCCCGTTGCCCATGAAGCACGTCACCATGGTGGGCGTCAGGGACACGGACCCCTGGGAGCAGTACCTCATGGACACGCACGACATAAGCCAGATAACCGTCGAAGACGTGAGACGGCTGAGCCCGGCCATAGACATGGAGATCGACAGGCTCAGCACGTTGACCGACCTCATCTACGTCCACGTGGACCTCGACGTCCTGGACCCCGAGGAGATACCCGGCGCCGGCCTCCCGGTGGAGGACGGCCCCACAGCAGACGAGCTAGGGGAGACGCTTGAGATAATGTTCGAGAACCCGAAGACGGCTGGCTTCGGTCTCGCCTCGTACCCCGCCAGCAGGGACCCCGATGGGCGCGGCCTGGAATCGGCTTACAGGCTCGTCGAAGGCGTAATAAAGGGAGTGAAGAACAGGGGCTAGCTGCCCGGGGCTACGGCTCGCTAAGGGGCAGCCTGACGGTGACCACGGTGCCCACTCCTTTCTCGGATTCCACCTCTATACTTCCAAGGTGGGCCTCCACCACCTCCCTGCAGTAGGTGAGGCCGAGCCCCACACCCGTCTCCTTCGTCGAGAAGAAGGGTCTGAATATCAGGGAAAGGTCGTCCTCCGAGATGCCCTCGCCGTCGTCGCCGACCACGATGACGTAATCGTCGCCCTCCACCTTGGCCTCCAGCGTCAGCCTCCCACCACGGGGCATCGCCTCCACGGCGTTGTTGATGAGGTTGTCGATGACCCGGGTAAGCTTGGTGTCGTCGGCCCGTAGCTTGACGGCCCTCTGGAGCCTGAGCTCTACGTCTATGTCGTCGGGCAGTATCCTCCGGTCCATGAGCCGCCTGATGAGGGCGTCTACCTCCAGCGGCTCCTTCACGAGGGTTCTGATGGTGGTCATGGTGCGCAGGTCGTCAAGCACCTCTGCGATGTATTTCACGTTGTCGCGGATTATGGTTAACATCTCCGCCGCGGTGGAGGGGTCCGTCTCCATCATCTGCGCCGCGTTGTTTATGCTCTGAAGGGGGCTCCTGAGGTCGTGCCTCAGCATCCTGGTGACCCTCTCGAAGCCGCTGAGCATGTTGGAGACGTTCTCCTCGGAGACGCGGCGAAGCTTGGACTCCTGCCATAGGCGGGTGAGGGACGCGCCCACGTGCAGCGCAAGTATCTCCAGAAGCCTTATGTCCTGATCGGTGAACGCGTCCACGCTGGAGCTCTCCATGTTCAGGACGGCCAGAACCTCCCCGTCGTTGCGCACCGGGACGGCCAGCTCGCTCCGCGACCCCACGGAGGCGTCTATGTAGTCGGGGTCATCCCGCACGTCGGGGACGTACATGGTCCTCGCCTCCCTGGCAGCCCTGACGGTCACCCCCCTCCCGTCGAGGGGCAGAGGCATCTTGAGAGGCTCAAGCCCCCGGGCGTCCAAGAGGACGAGGGCCTCCTCCTCGACGAGCTGAAACGAGATGAGGCCCTCACCGAGGACCTGCTCCATGATCTCCAGCGTAGCCTTCGCCACCCCTTCCACGCTGTCGACGGCGTTAAGCCTGACGGCGTGGCTGTGAAGCGCAGCGAGGTTTTCCTCGTTGACCTTCCGCGCAGCTTCGTCGCGGCTCATCTAGATCGCTCCTGCATCCGGTATCTATGGTCGCCTCCAGTCCTCTACCTTGACGCCCCGTCCCCCATGTGGCTTCAAGCCGGGGGAGGTGCGCGCGCCGTCCCGCCTTTTCTTTTAGCAATAATGGTTGGACAGGCAGTAATAAAACCAGTCATTTGGAGATTATCGAGGCGGGAGCCCTCTAGATCACGAACATCTCGTGCTCCACGTGACGGTGCCTGACCCCCAGGTCGGCTACGCAGAACTTTCTGCCGCCGAACAGCGTCGCCTCCGGTTCTCCGGCCACCAGCGCGTCCGTCAACCTGCCCAGGCTGTCGGCCTTCATTATGCCGCTTCCGCTGGCCGCCCCCACATAGCAGAGGCCCGGGGCCCCGTAGATGATGGGGGTCTCGTCTAGGCTGTTCACGGCGTACTGGCCCGCCCACATGTTCATTGGGCGCACGTCCTCGAAGCACGGGAAGTACTTCACCATCACGTGGTAGATGTTGTTGGTGTAGTAGTCCTCCTCCGGCTGCGGGTCCTCCTCCAACAGGAACCCTCGGCCCAGGTTGTCGGCGCATGCAAGCCATATGCTTCCCTCGCTGAGCTCGGGCCTGAACAGTATGTTAGCCTTGGGGAGGATGGTGAGGGGTATGACGCCCATCTCGTTGAGGCCCTCCACCTTGAGGAAGGGCTCCAGCTTGGGGTCCTTGAACGCGAATATCTGCCTCTTCTTCGGCCTCTGGAAGCTATCCAGCCCCAGGGGGTCCAGGAGCTGCTGGGCCCACGCGCCGGCGGCCACCACGGTCTTCTCGGCGTGTATCTCCCCCTTGCTGGTCTCGGCTCCGGAGACGACCGTGTCCTGCCAGACGAAGGGCTCGCCGGGGAGCCCCAGCTCCTCCACCGGCCTCAGGATGAGCTTGGTGGCCTCGGTGTTGTACATGACCTCGCCGCCTAGACCGATGAACATCTCCTCGTAGGCCCTTACGAGGGCGTCGGCGTCGAGGCCGCCGCACTTCTCGCCGTAGATGGCGACTGCCACGTCCTCGATGCCCAGGAGCTCGGCCTCCTCGTCGTCGCCGAACTCGGGCACCAGGCACGGCACGGTTTTCTTCACCTCGTCTAGGGAGAGTACTCTGACGCTGTCACCCCGCTTGGTGATGGCTTCGATGGCGGGCTTGACGGCGTCGTACTGGCGTTGGCTGAAGAGCCAGAGGTATCCCATGAACTCCAGCTTGACGTCGTGGCCAGTCTCCTCCATTTGTCTGTATGCGTCGATGCTGCTGTCGGCGAGCAGGTAGTTGGTCTCGCTGGTGAATATGTTGCGGAATCCTCCCTCGCTCTTGGCGCTGTTGCCCTGGCCGGGGCCGCCGTATTTGTCGATGACCACGACGCGTCTGGACGGGGCCCTCTTCTTCATGTGGTAGGCCGAGCTGAGGCCGAGGACGCCCGCCCCGATGACTAGGATATCGCACTCCATGTTTGGCTTAGTGATGGCACCACTCTTTTAACATTAATCGTCGAAGGTTCCCCCATGACGGACGGCGGCTGGTGGGAGATACTGCCCAGGAAGGTGTACTCGTCCCTGGAGAAGGTGGGGACATGCCAGGCTTGGTACGACGTGTACAGGCTCCACAACTGGCTCTACGCCATCTACGAGGGCGGCCAGTACGACGAGGCCCTCATGTACCTGGCGATCGGCGGCGAGCGGGCTGCAGTCATCGACGGGGGCACCGGGATAGGGCGCCTGGACCTGCTGGTAGAGGAGCTCACAGACAAGCCCTACTTCCTGTTATTGACTCACACCCACAACGACCACATAGGCGGCTGCAAAGACTTCAGCGAGATAGCCGTATACGACGACGCCATGAGCCGGGAGAGCGCCACCAACGGCCTCGGCAGGGACAAGATGGGTGAAATCATCGAGGGAGACAACGTCATCAGGGAGTATCCGCCGGGCTTCGACCCTGAAGACTACTACGCGCCGCCCTACAGCGTGACGCGGTGGCTCAGGGACGGGGACAGGGTGGAGCTGGGTGGACGCACGCTGGAGGTGATCTACACGCCGGGGCACAGCAGCGACCACATCTGCTTCCTAGATAGGGACTCGAGGTACCTCTGGACGGGGGACCTCTTCTACACTGGCGGCGTAACGACGTACCTACCGGGCGGCGACCACGACGCGTTCATCGAGAGCTGCAGGCGCCTCGTGGAGCTGATGCCCAGCTACGACACGCTGCTGCCTGCCCACAACGAGCCGCTTGTCGAGAAGGATGTGATGGTCGAGTTGCTGAAGGCGGCCGAGGACATCAAGGCGGGCAGGGCCATGGAGTACAGTGAGGGCAGGTCTGTGGCTGTGAACTACGACATACAGGTGAGACGGTACCAGTATAGCAGGTTCACCCTAGTCACGAGAGCGGACCTTTAGAAACGCGGCTTCTCCAGCAGCCTATCCACGGCTTCCTCGCTGTAGCTGAGCAACGCCCCCAGGCCCCGGGCGATCTCCTCCTCCTTGATCCTGGTCAGCTCCCCCGACTTCTCCAGCTTCATCTTACGCTCCTTGAGGCGCAGGTACTCGTCCAGCGTCTCCCTCGAGTCGGCCAAATGGATCACTATCTTGCCTCTTGTGTACTCCGGGTTGAAGAGCGGCGTCTCCAGGAAGTCCCTGTCTGTGTGCAGCGTGACGCCGTACTCCTCGGCTATGAGCCTCGTGTCGTCTATTACCTCGCTATACTCTTCCTCGGTTAGGGCTGGGCTTAAGCCGAGGCGCTTAACGCCGCTGCCCACTGCCTCCGCGAAGGCGTAGATCATGCCAAGGTTGTAGCTGCGTCTATCGAGTTTACCTGAGTCGAATCCGGCCATGAAGACAATGTGGTGGTTTACTTATTATTCTTTTCAGGTATCAAGTCGTGAAAAAGGATAATAATGGTCTAGTTTAGGTGTCATGCTCACGGCTAGTCTCCTGGCCTGATCTCGCTTCTCAGGAACATCATGTAGGATGCGGCGAAGCAGACCACGAGGCCGACGGTGAGCACCGCGATGTTCGCCCAGTTAGCCGCCAGAGCCTCGGTCAACGTCATGGTCCTCTGGAAGCCCTGTGGCCCCATGCCGCCGAAGCCGCCCGCGACGCCCAGCACGTCGTTGATGATGTTTTCGTATATCTCGGTTGGCGATATCCTGAGGATGGTAGACTGGATGGTGCTCCTCCTCGTCATGGCGTCCCTGAACTCCTCGGTCATCTGGAACCTAGGCCCTCCCTCGGAGTCTGAGACTATGACCTCAGAGGACGGCATCGGCACCAGCGCGCCCGCGACGGCGGAGGCGAGGATGGACAGCACTATGGCGAAGAACATCCACGTGGCGATGGAGAAGAGTATCGAGGTCGAGGTCTTCTTGGCAACCACGGAGAACAGCATCCCCAGACTCAGCCAGAAGACGAGGTAGACGATGGTGACCGTGGCCAGGACGAGTATCTTCGACAGCTCAGCCAACGTCGGGCCGAACCCCAGTAGCGGTATGGTTACGCCGCACATGATCGCGATGGTCCCGGTTGAAAGGGCGGCGAGGGCGGCGGCCCCGGCCAGGAACTTGCCGTTAACGACGCTGTCCCTGTATATGGGCTGCCCGAGAAGCACCGAGAGCGTCCCGGTGGTGCGCTCCTTGTTTATGGCGTCGAACCCGAGCGCCATGCCTAGGATGGGCCCGAACATCACCATGATCTGGTTGAAAGAGAAGCTCATCCTGGCCCCGGAGAAGATGTAGTTGAAGCTCGCGCTTGTGTTGTTCTTTATGTAGTCTACTCCCTGGTAGGCGGCTAACGCCGAGAGGAGGACCATGAAGCCGAATAGTATGAGGAACCGCTTGCTCCCGAACTGATCCTTGAGCTCCTTCGTGGCCACCGTCAACGTCCCGGCCATCTAGTTCGCCTCCCTATAGTACTTCATGAATATCTCCTCCAGGGTGTACTCCTTGGGCTTCATCATCAGTATGGTCGATCCGTGCCCCGTGATCGTCCTCGACACCTCGGCGTCGCTCTCGACGCCGTTGTAGACGTATAGATGATCGTTTTCCTGGGTGACGGACCTGACTCCTTCGAGGGACTCCAGATCCCGGATGAGGTCGAGGGTCACGTCTGTTAGCTTGAAATCTACCCGCCGGTCCTCGCCGCCGGTCATGGTCTGGTTCAGGCTCTTCATCGTCTCCTTCAACACCAGTTTGCCGCGGTTGAGGATGCCTATCCTGTCGCAGGTCATCTGGACCTCGTGAAGCAGGTGCGATGTCATCACCACGGTGAGTCCCTGGTCTTTCCTGAGGCCGAGGATCAGCCTCCTTATGTCCAGCGTGCCGATGGGGTCCAGCCCGAGCGTGGGCTCGTCGAAGAACACGATCTTAGGGTGCTTCATCATGGTCGAGGCTATGCCGACCCTCTGCTTCATGCCCCTCGAGAACGACTCATACTTCGCGTCAGCCCAATCCGACATGCTGACTATCTCGAGGAGCTCGAGGGCCCTGTTCTCCCTCTCCTCCTTGGGGATGTCGTTAAGCTGCCCTATGTAGTCTAGGTTCTCGAAGGCCGTCAGATCTCCGTAGAGGCTGCTGTATTCTGGGAGTATGCTGGCGACGGTCCTCACCTCTCTGGACTGCTCTACGATGTCGAAGCCTCCGACGACTGCTGTTCCCGAAGTAGGGACGGAGAGACCCATCAGCATGAGCACGGTCGTCGTCTTGCCGGCCCCGTTCGGGCCTAGGAACCCGAAGATCTCTCCCTTCTCGACCTCTAGATCGAGTTGGTCTACAGCCGTAAAGTCCCCGTACATCTTAGTGAGCTTGGATGTCTCGACTACGTTTTCACTCATTCACTCTACCTCCTTTTGAACCTCCTGAACATGTAAGCCGCGCCAGCTATCGCTATGACGGCGACGCCGAGCCCGATGACGCCCCAGGATGTGGACGCCTTGGCGGTCACCCGCAGGTCGATCTCTTCTGACTCAAGCTGGTCGCTCACAGCCTTCATGGTGAGAAGATAGTCGCCAGCGACGGCGTCTGACGGCGTCTCGGTGACGACGGTGAAGGTCGTGGACGCCCTGGGGGAGAGCGAGTTCAACTGCACGGGGGTGATCGTCGCCTCCCAGTCCTCGGGCAGCTCCGCCTCCAGATAGAGCGTCGTGAGCGCCGTCTGACCGTTGTTAGTCACCCTGGCGGTGTAGGTGACGCTGTCCCCTATGGTGACGGATGTGTAAAGCGTGGAAAGCTCAAGCGTTAACTCGTATGAGCCAGCCACAGTGATGCTGAAAGGCAGAAGCGTCTGGGACCCCTCATCCGAAGCGATGGCCACCTCCAGTTCGTAGCCCCCGGTAGCTATGGATTTCGGAGGCTCGACCTCTATGTCGAAGGTTATGGATTCCCCTGCCCCTATCTGCAGGTTCGACACAGCTACGTCGTCCGTTATGAACTCGACGCCCCAGTTTTCCGGTGCCGAGGACACGGTTAGCAGACAGGCGGCGTCCTTCTCCCCCTTGTTCCAGACCACTATGGGGAAGGTGATGGTCTCCCCCGCCCCCACCGTGACATCCCTGAAGGTGCTGATGACCTCCAGCTCGCTCTTCGGTTGACGGAGGTTCACGCTGAAGCTCAGGGCGTCGCAGACTATGTCGTTACTGTCAACGGCCTGAACGGTGACGCTGCAGTCGCCAACCACCGCGTCCACCGGGGACTCCATCTCGATGGTAAGGGACTCTGTTTCGTCGGGCGACAGCGACAGGCTGTTCACCACTAGTCCTGAGCCCGTCTTGTAGCTGATCTCCCAACCCGTGGGGGCCTCGGTCTGGAAGGTGATCAGCTTGGTGACCTCCCCGACGTTGGACACGCTTAGGGGCAGCTCGATTCTCTGGCCGAGCTCCTCTGAGACGGAGGGGTAAGTTGACCTTAACTCGATCTCGTCCGTGCTCGCCATGGGGGTGATCGTGAAATTCAATGTTGCTTCTGAGCTTCCGGTAGCGATCAAAGAGACGACGCCAGTCTGAATGGCTGTCGAGGGCACCCTGATCTCTAGTGTGAAGCTCTCGGAGCCGGGGGATAGGGCGATGGACTCGATCTCGCCCAGAGAGTCAAGCACCCTCGTAGCCCAGCCCTCGGGCTGAGAGACCGAGAACTCCACCTCCTCTACTTCGTCTCCTCCGTTGTTTATCGTGAAGGTCAGCTGCAGGGTGTTGCCTGGGCTCGTTACGCGTTTCACCGCGGTGGACGTGAGCTTCAGTGTGGGTTCGAGAACTATGTCGCCCATCTTGACGGCGTCGTTCTCCGGGTTGTCGGTAGGCGCGGTGGTTACTTGGACGCTTCTCTCCTCGGTAACGTAGCCGTCCTTCTCGAATACGAGGGTGTAACTGCCTCCGAGGCTCATGCGGAAGTACCCGTCTTCGTTGGTGTACTTGGTCTCCTCGACGCCGCCCGTCTGGGTGGTCGCGGTTACCTTCACACGGTATATGGGTTCTCCTTCCTCGTCGACGACGGTGCCGTGAAGGTTGCCGTCGGCTGCGGCGGACACAAGCTGAAGAGGGGTAAACACCCCGACTATGATCGACAAAACCAGCAGGACCGCGGCCACCCGCGGCTTCCTTACTACACACATATCTGGTTGCTCCATTCTTCTGGCAAGGTGTCTGAAACTCTATTAAGCGGTTTTTCCAGTTTACACCCAAATCTGATCAAAATTAACAAGGGGTTAAAGCAAGAAGTGAGACACGCCTAGGTCTTGCTGAGGTACACCATGATCAAAGCCGCGACGGTGGCGAAGACGTCGGGTATGAAGTTGAATACCCCCATCCAGAGGGGGTCTCTCCTCCAAGAGAGCTGCAGTATGTACGGGTTGCTCGCTATGGAGTAGATCAGCAAAGCGATGGAGAGCGCCGTGAGGCCCAGGCTGAACTTGGACTCGTTCTCCCAGTAGAGCCTGATGTAGAAGTAGGTGAGGTAGCCGTAGAGGAGGATGTTGATGGAGGAGACGATGATCCTCCCCGTGACGAACATCTCTATACGCCTCTCGAACTCTCTGAGGACGTCGGGGTCTGTTTCGTTGAACCTAGGTTTGAAGTCCGGTGGGAACCTGGGCCTCGGCTCGGGTTGCGCAGCCACCAGCTGCGACGCCGCAGCCGCCAGCAATACCAGTATAACTAATGCATGATGCCTCTTCATCGCGTCTCCTCATCCTGATTATCCTTCATCTGGCTCCATACCTCCTCGAAGACCTCCATGCTCTCCTCCAGCTTCTGTGAGACGAAGTACATCTTACCGTACCTGTTGCCCGCGGAGATGACGAGGTCGTTGTCCTCCAGCACCTCCAGGTGGTGCCTCACCGTCCTGTAGTCAAGGTCTAGCGTGATCCTCAGCTGGTTTGTGTTCATGGGTTCCTCACGTAGGGCCTCGATGATCCGTCCCCGGTTCGTGCCTCCCCGCGTCCCCTTGAAAAGCCACATGAGTAGGTGCCTGAAGGTGCGCGTGGGAGGTGCCATCTGGGATGAACCACTGGTATCTATCCGCTATGATATTAAAACTCTAGTTAAGGGTATGTCCAGTTTACACCCAAATCTGATCAAAATCTGGCGAAACCTTGGAAAACCGTTTAAAACAGATTCATTGCACGGAGGATTCGAGGTGAACCACCCCGATTGAATGAGAGAAACAAGACGATTGCATTGACTTCGATGCTGCTCCTTATGCTGTCCGTCGTCGTGGGAGGCATATACATGGCCTCAGCGGATACCGACCAAGACGACGCCCCCGGCTCAAACCCCCCAGAGTTCATGAATGGCTGGAGGCGTGGACCCTTCGTCGGCCGCCTAGACGAGGGACAGCGCCAAGAGCTCAAGGAGACCCTCAGCGAGATGCGTGAAGAGGGAGTGACCTTCGACGAGATCAGGGAAAATGTTCAGGCCTACCTCGAGGAACTCGGAGTCGAGTGCCAGAGACCTGAACTAACCGACGAGCAACACGAAGCCCTCCAGCAGCTAAGAGAAGAGATCCAGGAACTCAGGGAAGGCGGAGCCACACCTGAGGAAATAAGGGGGTCTCTAACCCAGAAGCTCGAGGAGTTTGGAGTCGAGCTGCCCCTGAACCATCACGCAAAGGGCTTCCGAGGCTTCGGGGGAGCCCCAGACAGAAGGGCACTCAGACACCGGGAAAGCTGATACCCGCCCTTACCCAATTTTTTAATACGTTACCTCTACACAGAGAAAACGCGAAACAAGCACCTAGATGATCTTAACAAACAGAAACCCCCAGCCAACCAACAAACCAAGCCCAGAAATTTACGTTATCCCATGTAACAAAATATATTGCTCCCGACTTGGAATTTATTTCCCATAAAACCAAGTAACCTGACACAAGCACCCGGGAAAACCCCAACCACAAACACCCGCACTGGGAACCACCAAACAGGCAAAAAAACATACAAAAACAACTAAAACCAGCTAAATACGCGCCCCCAAAAAAACGCTTATATCAAGTAACCTACTACAAGGAAAAACCCAGGATCAAAGCATCATCCACACCTGGAACCACCACGGCTTCGATGCCAGGTAAAGCCGTAGTGAACGCCCGGGGAGCATACGCGAGCAAACCCTAGCCCCACGAACACGTTGACAAGTTTTCTTGTCAAGATTCGTGGTTCAAATACGCTTAAAACCATGGCTCCCATGCTTTCCCCCAGTGAAATAAAGTGAAGAACGGTTGGGACGAGCTGGACGACCTGGTGATAAGGGCGCTGTCCAGCCCGGAGCGTAAGAACATCCTGAGGATCGTGGGCAGCTACCCCGAAGGCGTGAACTATACGGGAATCCTCGGGGAGACAATGCTAAGCACGGGCAGACTCAACTACCACCTAGGGGAACTGGACGGCTTCCTTGAGAAAGACGAGGAGCGACGGTACAGCCTCACCGAGCTGGACAGGAAGGCGGTGGCGGTGCTAGAGTTCATCAAGAAGGACATCGACACAAGCGTGCTGGAGACGCTGAACACCCGGAAGGCGGAGAGGCTCCGCTGGATCAGGAGACGCATGGACGCGGGGTACTACGTGGCCAGCGCCGTGTTACTCGGCATAACCGGCTTGATGGGTTACTTCGCCATCACAGAGGCAGACCCCGTGCTGGCGGCTTTCACGCCCGTCTGGGGCCTGATGTCGGTGGGGCTGATCTACCTGATGAACAGGTCGCGTAAGAGGGACCCTGAGCGGATTCTCTGGGTAGTGGAGTGGCTTGAGTGGAGACTCCTCGGAGGCTACAAGGAGAGAAGATAGACGACTCCACCACAACACGCTAGAGTAAAAAGATGAAAAAAACCAGGATCACTGGCCGTGCCGACGGCCCGTGGTTTCAGAGCTTGACAGGGTCTAACCCGTGTCCCTTGTGAGTTGGCTGATGTCCAGTATCAGACCCTGTCCGTCACCCGAGTAGACGACAGGCAGCTGTCCATCCCATTGCTGTAGCCACAGGTACTGGCTGTACTCGGCGGTCATCTGCTCGGTGATGAGCTTGATTGATTTAGCAGTCGCGTTTGCCTGAATTATCTGGGCGAAAGCGTCTCCCTCCGCGCGGGCGATGGTGGCGTTCTTAGCTGCCTCGGCTTGGATGATCTGTTGCTGTGCCTCATACCTGATCTGTTCAAGGGTGTTCTTTGCTTGCAGCGCCTCCTGCTCCGCGATGACCTTTGACTCGATGGCCGCTGCGAAGCTTGTACTGAACTGGAAGTCGGTGAGGCTTACGCTTATCACATCGATGTTAAACACACTTAGGCGTTCGACGAGAATATCGTCAAACGTAGATTTTACTACAGCACGCTTCGTCACCAGCTCCTCTGCCCTGTACTCAGCAGTGGTTGCTTTGAGTGACTCCTCGATGTTAGGTTTGATGACCCTGGAGACGTAGTCTTCTCTGAGGTCCTTGTAGATCTCGTTGACTTTGATTGGGTTCAGCCTGTAGTTGACGGCGACCGTCGTGGAGACCTCTTGGAGGTCCTTCGTAGCGGTTGACTCGGTGGACTCTGCCTTCTGTATCTGGACGTTCATCAAGACCACCGTCTGGCTGAAAGGCACCTTGTAGTTCAGGCCCTCCTGGAGCACCGTGTCCTCCACCTTACCGAAGGTCATCAGGACGCCTCTGTACCCTGACGGCACTCGTACAAACACGGATGTCGCCACGACAAGCCCGATGACGGCGATCACCGCAAGGACGGTTATCACGCCTGTGAACCGTCTC
>Ga0315532_1000527_pt1 | contig 30411 bp, 20 predicted proteins | sample SalMarWE160370MG_FD_203082 | JGI IMG/M metagenome (GOLD analysis project Ga0315532, IMG submission 203082) | Salt marsh sediment microbial communities from the Plum Island Ecosystem LTER, Massachusetts, United States - Salt Marsh Sediment WE1603-70 ...
GTGGAGATTGCTTCGTCGTTTCACTCCTCGCAATGACAAACACTGCGTTTTAATGTCATTGCGAGGCCTATGAAATAGGCCGTGGCAATCTCAAACACTCCACAATAATGTTTGGCAACAAGCCCGCAGGCGGGAATCCATTAAAGTTATCAGCAAATTGGATTCCCGTTCCCCGGTCGTAGCCGAGGACAAGTTTCACGGGAATGACAAAGTGCAATATGTTGTTGTCAAATGAGTATTTACGTTGTTTTCAATTAAAATTCGGTCAGTCTGATTTAGGTATTTCGTCCTGCTTGTTTTTACTATTCTTTCACCACTCGCCGCAGCAAGGACTTCGGCAGTGTAAAACGATAGAACGTCCCCAGCGGGTCGCGCATCTTAGCCATCAACTTCTCAATTTCTTCTTCCGGCAGCTCCGACTCAGAGCCGCTGACCTTCAATATAGATGTAAATGCGCTCAGACAGCTTGCGCCGTGGTCAAGGACCGCCGCTGTAGGACCCATACAACCTCGGCACGGCATGTTCACCTTTATGCACTTGGAATCACACCCTGCTCTTGTTGCGGGACCGAAGCACAAAATGCCTTGCTCAAGAAAGCACTTCTCCGGATCCAATTCCGTATAGTCAACGCTCTTGATTTCATCGATGAAAACCTTATCCGGCCTTTGCCGAGGACATTCGTCGCATAACGTCCGCTCCGAAGCTAAAATTACACCCTTGGGTGGCAGCTCAGCCTTGCCGTGAACAAAATCCAAAACAATACTCAATAGCTTGACGTTCATTTCACGAGTTGGAGGGCATGCCCCGATAATGTAATCTACGTCGATAACATCATCTAAAGCTTTGACTTCCTCGAACAGATCAGGTAACTCCAGCTCATGTCCCTCTGGACTTACGTAGTGTGTCTGAGGCCTGGTATGCTCCGGATTATCCGTTGTTGCCGTTTCCTCATAGACCGTATCGAGAATTCTATTTTTAGTCGTGACATTTGCCAAGCCGGGTATCCCACCAAAAGCTGCACACGCACCATACGCAACCATAATCTGTGACTTCTTGCGAAGCAGCTTAGCTATATGCTCGTTTTCACTGTTTCGCACGGCACCGTGATACAGGCAGATAGTAATCTCACCATCCTGCATCGCCTCAACGTCTTTCAATTTTATGTCCGTAACCAGAGGAGCGTATGTAAGGTCCGCCACTTCAAAAAGTTTTAGCAGCTCAACATCAAGGTCCAATATCGCAATGTCGCAACCCGAGCAAGTTGCACCCTGAGCTATAGCGATTTTTATTTTTTCAGGCATCAGCAACCCCCTTCGCAGCACCCGCAGCCTTAGGGGCAACCGCGCCCTTTCGGTATGGACTCGGACCAAGCTCTATTATACGCCCAATAAATTCATTCATCGTCGTCGCAAACTTCTCAGCCTCGCCCGCCGAAATCCACGCAAGCCCCAGCCGTTCCTCTTTGAGCCCGAACTGCTTCAGTAAAGTTCGCAGCATAGCTATTCGTCTCCGCGTGCGGTAATTACCACCTATATAATGACAGTCCCCCGGGTGACATCCAGCCACCATCACACCATCGGCACCGAGCCTGAAGGCTTCAATAATCCACTCCGGATCGACGCGGGCTGAACACATCGTCCGTATAACGCGAAAATACGGCTTGATCTGGTAACGACTTATGCCTGCCAGGTCACCACCAGCGTACGCACACCAATTGCAGCAAAAGACAATTATTTTAGGCTTAAATGTCACTTCATCTGCCATAATCATTCAGCTAAAGCTGCCTTAATCATTGCCAGCATTTGCTCGTTCTTGAATCCTTTCTGTTCCATCGCCCCACTCGGACAGGCAGCAACACAACCGCCGCAGCCTTTACACATAGCTTCGTTTATCCGCACCATTTTTTCTCCTTCTTTGCCGTCGGCCCGATCCACAATTTCCAGCGCGTTGTATTCACAAACCGGCACACAAATGCCACACCCGTCACATAGATCCTCATTGACCGCAGCAATTGTTGGCTCCGCCTCATATTTATCCTTGCAGATAATCGTGCACGCCTTGGTTGCCGCTGCCTCTGCCTGAGCAATAGTCTCAGCCATCGACTTAGGACTGTGAGCCAGCCCGGCGACAAAGATACCTTCCGTGGCAAACTCAACCGGACGAAGCTTAACGTGCGCCTCGAGAAAAAAGCCATCTTCATTCATCGGCACTTTCAGCATCTTAGCGAGCGCATCATTGCCACTGTCAGGCTCGATTCTGCTGCTCAAAACCAATAGGTCAGGCTCTAACACCAACTCGTCATCCAGAAGTAGCTCTCGCACCGTCAATTTAATTCGCCCCTGACCTCTGCTTGCCGTTCGCTCAACTTTGGGCTTACTCTCCAGCTCATACCGCACAAAAATAACTCCTTTCTCACGTGCCTGCTGGAAGTACTCTTCATTAAAGCCATAAGTGCGAATATCCCGGTAAAGAACATAGACCTCAGTCTCAGGCGAAAGCTCTTTAATCCTTAGCGCGTTTTTCACTGCGGTATTGCAGCATACCCGACTGCAATACATGTGGCCTTGTTCGCGGGAGCCAACACACTGAATCATCACAACAGTTTTAACTTTCGATAGTGCCCCAGACTTGCCAAGCATATCTTCAAGCTCTAACTGCGTTACTATTCTCTCATCATCACCATACAGATACTCCTCAGGTTTATGCTCAAGCCCGCCGGTCGCCACAATAAATGCACCGTGTTTAAATTTTGTCTCTTTGCGACCCGTCTTGAGAGTACTTTCGAAGTTGCCGATAAATCCCTCCACATTCGCAAGCTCGGTACCGGTATAAATAAAAACGTTGGGATTGTTTCGCACACGCTCTTCAAGATGCCCCAGATATGCCTGAACATCCGGTTCGGCTAATGTAGCGAGGAGCCTTCTCAGGTTGCCCCCCAGTTGTTTTTCTCGCTCAACAACAGCCACCTTAAATCCCTGATCGGCCACAGCCAGAGCAGCCGTCATCCCTGCAAGACCGCCACCGACCACAATCGCCGATGGCGTGACATCCAGCTGCGCCGCAGTTAGCGGTTCAACCAGCGCCACCTTCGCAACCGCCATTCGCACCAGATCTTTAGCCTTATTCGTAGCCTCTTGTGGCTCCTCCTTATGAATCCATGAGCACTGGTCACGGATATTGGCCATCTCAAACAAATGCGGATTAAGACCTGACTCGCGCAACGTCTGTTGAAAGAGCGGCTCATGTGTCCGTGGTGAGCATGATGCTACGACAACACGATTCAAATTATGCTCGATGATCATCTCCCGAATATGATCTTGTGTATCTTGTGAGCAAGTATAAAGATTGTCTTCAGCGTAAGCTACGTAGTGTAAAGACCTCGCGTATTCTGCTGTCGATGGCACATCTACAACCGAACCAATATTGATCCCACAGTGACACACAAATACACCTACACGAGGCTCTTCACAACTTATGTCACGTTCGGCTGGAAATTCCCGCTCAACCGTCAGCGTTCCTCTAACATCAGCTAAAAGTTGACCCGCCTTACCTGCTGAGCCGCTGGCTCCAGTGACGGTCTCCGGTATATCCTTTGGTCCGGAAGCTGCGCCTGCAACAAGGACTCCAGGGCGCGATGTTTCAAGCGGCCGGTAAGAACTTGTCCAGATGAATCCATTTGGATCAAGCCGAATCCCAAGACGCGCTGCCAATTTTCTCTGTTGCTCGTTTGGCTCCAAACCCACCGATAGGACTACCATATCGAACTGCTCTTCAGACACCGGCCCAGCTTCATCAGCATACTTGACATGTAATCCGCTACTGCCATTGCTCTTGTATACATCGCAGACGCGCGCCCTCTTGAAGTGTACACCGTATTCAGACTTCGCCCTCTCGTAGTACTTATCGAAATCCTTGCCAAACGCCCGCATATCCATAAAAAATATAGTGACATCGACGTCCTTGATGTGCTCCTTGGCAACCACCGCTTCTTTAATGGCATACATACAACAAACCGAAGAGCAATATGCATTCCGGCAGGAAATGTCACGCGACCCAACGCATTGCAGGAACGCAATTTTTTTCGGTTCCTTACCATCAGAAGGCTTGCGTACATGCCCGGCAAACGGACCGGAGGCCGATAGAATTCTCTCAAACTGAATACTGCTGATCACATCAGGGTAGCGGCTGTAGCCAAAGTCATACTTCTGCTGAGCTAAGAATTCTTCAAATCCCGGCACAACAACAATCGCACCGACATCGATCTGCTGTATTTTATCCTGCTGCTGATGACAAATCGCCTCAGCTTTGCAAACAGTCACACACTGCAGACACTCTGAGCAAACACTGCAATGTAAACAGCGTTTCGCCTCTTCGACAGCCTGCTCCTCCGTGTATCCAAGTTCCACTTCCCCAAACCCTTTTATTCTTTCATCCACTGGCAGGGTAGGCATAGGAATCCTATAGGCACGCGGATGCGCCCCTTCTGGTACTGGAGCTAATTCTTTAGCCGAAAGCCGTGGCTTTATATCATCACGACCCTCTCGCAGATCCTCGCCGTTCAAAAATCGATCTATCGACACCGCTGCTTTATGACCTGCTACAATCGCATTGACCGCCACATCCGGTCCCGAAACCACATCTCCGCCGGCAAAGATCCTTTTCACATCCGTCGCCAGCGTATCCTCATCAACACGGATAAATCCCGCTCGAGTCTCCAACAAACCGTCGGCTGCCTTTAACAACTCCCAATCCACAGCCTGACCAATCGCCACCACGACTGAGTCGGCTGGTATAATACGCTCGGAACCGGGGCGCACGACAGGTGCAAATCGACCCTGCTTATCGAATAGAGACAGACACTCTCTGAATTCAACACCCGCAACATGGCTGTTGCTGCCCACAATCCGTTTTGGTGAGAGCCTGTTGTGAATAACAATCCCTTCCTCTTTGGCGGCCTCAACCTCGTCCGCCGATGCAAACATCTCCTCAGGCGACTCCAGACAACAAATATGAACGTCACTAACGCCCAAACGCCGAACCGTACGGGCAACGTCAATCGCAACATTACCCCCGCCTATAACTATAATCTGCTCGCCAAGGTCAACCGGCTGACCCAAACTTGCCGCCCTAAGCAAATCGGTGAAGCCTCGTACTCCCTCCAATTCCGTACCTGATATCGGTACCAAGCCGGTCTCTGTAACCTGCACTGCTTTCAAATCTGCCAGCACACCAATATCAGCCTCCTGGCTCACAGCCGGAATAACAATATCCGCTTCCATTATGAATCGCGAATCCTCGATCGGTATTGGCTCGCGTCGTCCGGATTCGTCAGGTTCGCCAAGTGACATACGAACGCATTCCAGCGCAGCAACTCTCCCGCCGGTCCCGAGAATCCGCGTAGGCATAGCTTGAAAACGGAAATCAACGCCCTCTTCCTCACACGCTTTGATATCCGCCTGTTCGACCGGCACCTCCTCTCTGCCCCGGCGATAGAGAACTGTAACGCGACGAGCACCAAGTCGCAACGCTGTCCGGCATGCGTCAACAGACGCATTACCACCGCCGATAACAACAACGATCCTATTCGCTATGTCGGTCGGCTGGCCCAATTTCGCTCTAAGTAGAAATTTCGTGCCATGAATTACGCCGTCGAGGTCCTCACCCTCGATGCCAAGTCGTCGGCTCTTGTGTGTGCCGATCGCAGTAAAGATCGCCTCGAAGCCCTGGTTGAAAAGGTCGTTGAGAGTCAACTCCGGTCCAACCGGCGTGCTAAGCCTGACCTCCACGCCTGCCCTCTTTATAGCATCTATCTCATAGTCCAGCACATCTGTCGGCAGCCTGTATCGCGGCACACCGACCCGCAGCATCCCTCCTGCCACATCAAGCGACTCAAAGACAACCGGCTTATATCCCATGTTCGCAAGGTCCCACGCACACGTTAGTCCTGCCGGACCACTGCCAACTATGGCCACCTTTCTGCCGGCACCCCGCCTTTGTGGGAACTCAGCCTGCCGCCTTGCCTTTATATGGTCGCTGACCTCCAACGGTTGGCCCTTTCGAGCCGCCGCAATCTCACGGTCCGCCAGGAAGCGATGCAAATCTCGAATCGCCAGCGCCTCGTCTATCTTGCCCCGATTGCACGCATCTTGACACGGGTGGGTACAAATCCGCCCACAAGTCGCGGGAAATGGATTCTTAGCCCGGTAAAGCTCCAATGCCTCGTCGAAATTACCCTGTGCTAAAAGAGCGATGAATCCTTGCACGTTTACGCCCGCGGGACACGTATTTCGGCACGGTGGACTAAGACGTTTATCGATAACAAATGCATTGGGATATGCTTGCGGATAGGGCCGGAATATCGCCTTTCTCTCACCTACCTCAGCGTCAAACTCATTGGGCCTTATAACGGGACAAACCTCCACGCACTCACCACAACCTGTGCACTTGTCTAAATCAACGAACCGTGCTCGGTTTCTGATCTTCACATTGAACTTGCCGGCAGTGCCCGAGACCTCTTCCAGATCCGACCATGTAATCGTCTCAATATTCAGATGCCGACCACATTCAACTATTTTCGGCGAAAGAATACACATCGCGCAATCATTCGTCGGAAAGGTCTTGTCTAACCTTGCCATGTTGCCGCCGATTGCAGCAGAGCTCTCCAGCAGAAACACCTTCTGTCCTGTTTCAGCCAAATCAAGAGCTGTCTGAATGCCCGCAATACCGCCGCCAACTACGAGCACAGCCCCAACCTTGCCGTTAGCAGCAATCCTCTTTTTGCCGCGCTTAGGCCTTTTATTCTTATTGCGTGCGATCATTTCTATCAACTATACTCCAAATGTTCACGCCGCATTTGGCAATTTAAAAGTCACAAAGAAATCAAGCTCCGGTCGTAGTGATTTCCTCCACTTTCTTTCTGATTCTCTTGTACTTGTCGTGATCTGTCACAAGCACATTTACCATGTCCCTGCGAAGCTTTTGCGTCAGTTCATCCAGTTGCTCAATCTCATCCAACAAATCTCCACGGACATAGCCTTCCTCAATCGCCATTTCACGCAGCGCCCTGATCACATCTCTGAACTTGACATTCTGAGGGCACTTGGCACTGCAAGAATAACACTGCACACATCGCCAGATCACAGGCGAAGAAAGTACTTTCTGACGCATCCCAAGCAGCACCTGGCGGATAATCCTCCGAGGGTCGAACTCCGGATCCACCCCAGCAACCGGACAGCCAGCCGTGCATGTGCCGCACGAAAAGCACAGTTTCACATTATCACCGCCGGGATGGGCGGCAACGTCGTATTTGAACCGAGGATCCACGTTTTTACTTTCAATCACTTCCATCTTATGTTTCCAGCTTTCTATATTATTCTTTACTATCCAATTCTATCTCACAACTACGGCCTTACACTGCTCAGCCTGACCGCAGTCCTGTTCTTTGTACAATCTCCGGCACCACTTGCTCCCACTCTATAGCCATAATATGAATACCTACTACTCCTTCAATTTCACGCAGCCGCTGAATTTGTTCCACACAAATCTCGATTCCCTCAGCTTTTGGGTCCTCTGCCTTAGCCATCCTTTCTATATAGTATTCAGGCACCGTCACTCCGGCGACTTGATCACGCATATATTTTGCCATCCCAACAGACTTTAATGGCGTCACTCCAGCGAGAATTTTGCACTTTTTGTGCAAACCCCGACTGCGTACCTGCTCCATCCACACCTCAAAGCGTTCCATATCGTAGATACACTGAGTCTGGATAAAATCGACTCCAGCATTAACTTTCTTGTCCAGCCGAACAACTCGAAATTCCAACGGATCAGCAAAAGGATTCGCCGCACCACCAACGAACATTCGCGGCTCTTTTACTTCCGCCTTTTTGGAATTCTTGATCTCCTCGCCGTTTGCAAAAATCTTCTTATCACGCATATCCCGGACCATCTGAATCAATTGTATGGAATCAAGATCGAAAACACTCTTTGCTGTGGGGTGATTCCCGAAAGATTGATGGTCCCCCGTAAGGCAAAGGACGTTGCGAACCCCCAGTAGATATGCTCCCAGTATATCTGACTGCATCGAAAGTCGATTTCTATCCCGACACGTAATTTGTATGATCGGCTCAAGTCCAAGATCAAGAACCAGCTTGCTTGTTGCTATGCTTGACACACGTACAATTGCTGTTTGATTATCCGTTATGTTTGCAGCGTCAACCCAACCCAACAAATATTCGACCTTCCTTTTGATAACATCCGGATCGGCACTTTTTGGAGGACCCAGCTCAGCCGTAACTGCAAATCTGCCGGTCTCAAGCACCTTTTCTAAATTGCTACCGGATTTATAATTGCCGTCAACCATTACAGCCCTGCCACATCCTCCCTCGAAAGCCGCCTTGGCCCTCCATCGTGCGTCCGGCTCCAATCTCTTGGCTGAGCATTTTCAGCAAGCACATCTAATTTACCCAAAGTTCGAAGACGATCATAAATCAACTGCCAGCCGCACTCTATATTCTCAGGGTCAACCTCACACATCCCGTTGACCGAACCTCCGCATGGACCATTAAGAAGCGACTTCGAGCACCGTGTCACCGGACACACGCCGCCAAAAATACCAAGCTTGCAGTCCCCGCACGCCAAGCAATTCTCCGACCACTGCCCTGCACCATCATTGGAGCCGCAAAACATCGTATTAAGGGCCGGATAAACACACTTCTGGGGAAAGACCTTTACCACCGTTTGAACTCCGACCCCACAAGCCATCGAAAGAATCGCATCGCACGATTCCGCCTGTTCCTTCACCGTATCAAAAAATTCAATGTCACATTGCCGTTCAATAGTGTTTTCTTGAACTTCCAGTTCGCCTGCAAGCCTTAATACAGAAGCCAACGTCGCAACTTCTCTCTCACCTCCAGCCAGACATACTGTCACACAGGTACCACAGCCCAGAACAAGCACACGCTTATGCCCGGACAGGTAATCCTTGATTTCTTCAATCGGCTTACGCTCTGCGACTATCATTATTTACGCTCCAATGCCGGCTGCTCGCTTGGCCGACTCCACCGTATTGTAAAGCAGCATCGTTATTGTCATCGGCCCAACACCACCTGGTACAGGTGTAATAAGCGAGGCCTTTTCTTTTACTGCTTCGAAATCTACATCACCCACCAGACGATAACCCTTCTTCTTTGTTGGGTCATCAACACGGTTAACTCCAACATCAATTACGACGACACCCTCTTTCACCATATCTGCTGTGATTGTATTCGGCCGACCCGCTGCAGCTATTAGAATATCTGCTCGCCTTGTATGGCCGGCAAGGTCCTTTGTACGGGTATGACAAACAGTAACAGTAGCATTGCCTGTCTTGTTTTTCTGAATAAGCATGTTCGCAAGTGGCTTACCGACAATGTTACTCCGACCAACTATTACCACTTCAGCTCCCTCAACTGTCACGCCGCTGCGAATCAGCAGTTGAATAACGCCGTGTGGCGTGCATGGCAGAAAAGCCTTCTCACCCACAACCATTTTGCCGACACTCATCGGATGGAAACCATCCACATCCTTAGCCGGGTCAATTGATAACAACACCTCCGCCTCGTTAAGATGCTTTGGCAAAGGTAATTGAACAAGAATACCGTTTATCTTTGGATCTTTGTTCATCCTGTCGACCAGCGCCATTAGATCTTGCTGCGATGCCTCAGCAGGCAACCGATTATCATCGGAATAAATGCCTATCTCCTCACAGGCTCGTTCTTTGGCCGTGACATAAGACTTTGAAGCCGGGTCCTCACCAACTAAAACAACGCCCAACCCAGGCACAATCCCTTGCTTTTTAAGCCGGGCAACTTCCTCTTTTAATTCAGCTCGCATATCTGCGGCCACCTGCTTACCGTTTATGATTTGCGCCGTCATTATTTTTCCACTCCGTTATTTGAGACATATTCAAGAAATTTGTAAGGCTCTACAGACGCCATCTCTCCAAACACTACCCGCCTTCTATCTACACCCACCTTTTCCAGCTCATTACGGATACGCTCTAATCTTTTCGCCGCCCGACTGGAACCGCTGATGTACTTACAATTTTCAAGGTGACATCCAAGAATCATAACCTTTTCTGCACCCAACTGTAATGCGCTAAGTACATCTCGTGGATCCACCTTGCCCACACATGGCACGCTAACTAATTGAACGCCCCCATCGTACACTGAGCTTAACCCGCCTCCGGCGGGCAAGATTGCCGCTGCGGTCGCGGCAGGATAGGCCGAATTCTCACAGGCAAAAACTACAACTCGCGGTTTGTCACCAAGTTCCGCTCGTATCTGCTCATCTGTGTACCGTGGTAATTGAATAGCTCCAACAGGACATTCTGCCGCACATATCCCACAACGCTGACATGTTATAAGCGATACGTGAGCACTCTTTTTTTCGTCATCCACGCTCACTGCACCGTGCGGACATATCCTCACACAAGTCAAACACAACACACACTTGTCACTATCCACAACAGCCGCGTCGTCAAAGACTTCGATCTGCTTATCTTTGAGCAGCTCATGGGCTTGTTCCGCCGTAGCCAAACCATCGACTTGACTATCTCTGAGCTCGTCTTCTCCCGCTGCTAAACCGACAACGAAAAGCCCTTGCCGATTAGTCTTGCCCGGCTCAAACCAAACATTATCTACCTGCAGATCTCCCTCTGGGCCGAGCCTTAGTCCTTCAACCAAATTCTTAAGCTCTCCATTACCGTTTTGGGTAAAGTCATCTGCCACAAGCACAAGGTCAAAATCTTCACGAACCTGTCGCCCTATAATTGGGTCGCGCAGTGACACAATCTTCCTTGTCCCCTCTTGCAGGACCTCCGGTGCCGACTCATACTTAATTACTACTACTCCTGCTTGTCTGGCCCTTCGATAAAGGCTCTCAAATCCCGCTCCAGCAACTCGAACATTGCGGCAGTACAGCTTCACTTCTGCACCGAAACGCTCCACAAGCATCTCTGCCATCGACAGTGCTGCCGCAGTTGCCGCCCTACTATTCTCATCACGTAAGTCCAGCACAATTGCAACTCGCCTAGGAGTTTCAACCACTTCACCAAGAAGTCCACTCAATGCCGGCTGTAACGTCACTGGTTCAGCCGCCAGGATAATTGACCCCACAGAAATCACTTGCTCACCGTTACCTGAATTGAATACTGATGTAAAATTGCCAAACTCACCTCTGATTGATCTCAACGACGCATTTGTTTTAATGACTATCCGTCTATCCTGCCTGACTTGCCTGATAAGCTCATCAACACGCTTCTGCACGGCATTTGCTGCATCAGAGAGGTTATCAGCAACGTATCCATAGAGTTCTGATGCTGCTGAAGCCATTCCTCCGAGCTTCCCACTTTGCTCCAACAGTGTAACTTTATGTCCTAATCGTGAAAGCGCTACTGCCGTCTGCATCCCAGCCAAGCCCCCGCCGAGAACAAGCACATCCTGATTTACCCGAACCTTCTCTCGTTTGACTTCTGTGGCCATTCGGATGCGACGAACGGCAGCACTTAACAGTTCAACCGTTCTATCAGTAGCAGTATCTAATGTGCTCGAAACCCATCCACAATGCTCACGGATATTCACACACCCAAGCAATGCATCGTTGACCATCCCTGCTGCAACAGCCTTACGCAATGCTTCGTTATAAACCTCTCTGTTGCACGCCCCAATAACAAGTCGCTTCACATTTTTATTACTCACAAGTGATTCTATAGTAGCGGCACATTCACTCTCCCGACAAAACTGAGAGCAGACCTTCACAGCAGCCACATCTGCAAGTTCACTTAAGTGTTTAGTGATCTGGCCGAAGTTCATTCGCTTCTGCAGACTCCGCCCACAGTCACAAACCACAACACCCACATCCGGCTTTGTATTTGCAGTCTTTCCAGCCACCTGCTAAGACTCTCCAATTATCAGCGAACTGATTGCTTCTGCCTGAGCCATGCAGGACTCTATGTCTTTCGGCCACTCACACGCCCCAATCGCATAGATGCCCTCACGCTGCAGTTCAGGAAGCGCCGAAGCCCCTTTCAAGCCCCAAAAACCCTGCTCATCGATCGGAACGAGTAAAGCCTCAGCCAGCTTTGTCGCATCCTCGCGTGGCCGAATCCCCACTGAAAGGATAACCAAATCAAACTCCGCCTCACAAACCCGGCTCTCGATGTGTTCACCAAGCTGCTCCGGCGTGTACTTCACACGAACCGCGCCGTTCTGACCCTGCTTGATCTCATAAGGCCGGGAACGAATGAAATTAATTTCACTTTTGCATTCGTTGTAAAATTCTCGAAATCCCTTGCCGAATTTCTGAATATCCATGTAAAAAACGGTAATCTCAGCATTGCTATTCTGGTGCTTTATCAGCCGGGCTATTCTCAATGCGTACGCACAGCATACCGCTGAGCAATAATCCGTATCTTCGGGACGACAGTGCACCTCTTCGCTCCTTGAGCCGACGCATTGAATAAAAGCGATTCGCTTCGGCTGCTCACCGCCTGATGGCCGAGTAATTTTACCATCTGCTGCAAGTTGACGCTCCGCTTCCACACCTGTAATGATGTTAACCATCTTCCCATATCCGTACGAGGCATTCGCTTTAGGATCGTACGGCTCATAACCCGTAGCAACAACAACCGCATCTACATCTACCTCGGTCTGTGAGCTATCCTGTCCCATATCGATCGCATCAACCGGACACGCCTGCTCACAGACCGAGCAATTCTTTCCCAAAGCCCTGCGACATGCCGAAAAATCTATAACTGGTACACCAGGCCAAACGTCCAACTTGCCAATGCTGATGCACTTCTCAGGACACTCTTGCACACACGCCAAGCAGCCGATACACTTCTGGCGTTCAATAAACGTTGGCCCATGACCTACGACCACCGTATAAAGAGAACCGTTCGTACCGCTTTTGAGTTCACGAAGCTCACTGAGCGTATGGATGTGAATACCCGGCGTCTTGCCGACAGCCCGTAGAACTTCATTCGCTACACAGACGTTGCACCGCAGACAAACGTCTGTCGCTTTACAGCCCATCTCAATTACATGTCCACCGATGCGAGCTTCCTTTTCAATAAGATGCACCTCTATCCCAGCTTGGCTAAGATCGCGCGCTACAGTCGCCCCTGCGATCCCTGCTCCTATAACACAAACAGTCTTTCTATTTCGCATATCTTTTCCCGGCATTTCAACTCAGCGTTAGCATTCTAACCAACGTGCTACAATCGCTCCCCCACAGAGCAGACTTATAAGCCTCGGGCTCACCACCACACACTCAAAGTCAATCTCTCAGAACAATCCTTGAACTTTCCCAGTTTTAACATCCACATCGATTCGCCGAAATGCCGGATTTGAAGCCGTACCTGGCATCAGTTTGATAGCTCCAGCGACGGGCACAATAAAGCCCGCACCTTTATAGACCAGGATGTCGCGGATGGGCAGCTCCCAACTACGAGGTCTGCCCTTGATATCCGGATCGTGCGAGAGACTAAGATGCGTCTTAACCATGCACGTTCCCAAAGTCTTACTCGCCGGATCAGCTTCCATAGTCTTAGCCTTCTCCAGCGCATCGTCCGTGTATGTTACGCCATTTGCACCATACACTTCCTTTGCAATTAGTTCAATCCGCTTTCGCAGTGGAGTATCTAAATCGTAAAGAAATTTAAAATCGTCCTTTTCATCACAAGCCTGAACCACAGCTTCGGCAAGCTCTATCGCTCCATCACCACCCTTAAGCCAGTGCTCTGAAACCGCCGCCAGAGCACCGTTCTGCTCCGCAATCTTACGCACCAATGCAATCTCCGCCTCGGTGTCGGTATAAAAACTGTTCACACATACAACAGGCTTGACTCCGCTCTTTTTGACTGTTTCGATATGGGCCACTAAATTCTCGCAACCTTTCTCAACCAATTCCAAATTCTCAGTGACGTATTCTTCACTTAAAGGCACACCCGGCTTAACTGTCGGTCCACCACCATGCATCTTTAACGCACGCACAGTCGCAACGATAACTACCGCATTCGGAACCAGTCCTGACATCCGGCACTTCAAGTTCCAGAACTTCTCAAAGCCAATATCCGCACCAAACCCACTTTCTGTAACATGGTATTGGCCCAATTTTGTCCCGATCATATCGGCAATAATAGAGCTTTGTCCAACCGCTATATTGGCAAATGGACCTGCATGGACAAATACAGGCTGACCTTCTATTGTCTGCAATAAATTCGGATTTATCGCATCGACCATCCACGCCGTCATTGCCCCATCAACTTCGAGGTCTGCTGTCGTGACCTCCTTACCTTTCTTATCATAAGCTACGACTATTTTTGAAATGCGTTCACGCAGATCTTTTAGGTCCTTCGCAACCGCCAGTATCGCCATAACCTCGCTTGAGACGGTTATTTGAAAGCCGGAATCCATCTCATAGCCGTCCATCTTCCCGCCGCGCCCGATCCGGATATTCCGCAGAGCCTGCGCACAGAAATCCATCGCCCACGACATCTGAACACGCTCCGGATCAATATCCAGCCGCTTCAAATTGCTCTTCGCCAGGCGTGCATCGTCATAATTTCGCTCATGCTGCATTCGCGAGGTAAGCGCAACCATAGCAAGGTTGTGGGCATTCGTAATACAATCGATGTCACCGGTCAAACGTATGGAAAATGGTGTTAAAGGAATACACTGTGCCAGACCTCCCCCCGCTGCAGAACCCTTGATATTGAATGTAGGACCACCGCTCGGCTGACGTATCGCACCAGTAACACGCTTTCCTATTTTGCCAAAACCCTCTATGAGACCAATTGCGGTCGTAGTCTTACCTTCACCTAACGGGGTCGGCGTGATAGCGGTCACATCAATATACTTCGCTACCGGAGCATTCTTCAGTCTGCCAAGGGCCCTTTGACAGTCAACCTTTGCCAGCTTCCGCCCCATCGGTATAATTTCATCTTCTTCCAAGCCCATCTCGTTAACCAACCGTCTGACAGGCTGCATTTTTTCTTCGGCAGCTTCTGCAATCTGCCAGTCTTTCATCTTTTTAGGGTCAAGCTTCATAAATCATTCCTCGTTCTCGTCAACAATATCGACTGTTCGTTCTACAACAATTCAAAGACCGATTAAGCCATAGGCTTATAAATCAGAGCCTCCCTAAGACCATCAATACAAAGGTGCTCATCCGTCATCATTAAGCCATAGGCTTATAAATACGCACAACTCGTCAACATCTGGATATTGACTCGATCTATAAATGCAGAAACGATTTCGGTTGGACTCATTAAGCCATAGGCTTATAAATCTGACAATACTCCGCTTAGTGGTCGAACTAAATGGCGCCCATAGGAGCCTATCAGGTGTAAACCTTCAGAAACGAGTCCGAGTATATCTGTTTATTCATCAGCATCTCAGAAGTAGCTACTACGTTCATCAAGTCCTGATCAAACACATCCACAATAGCTGAATCAAGACCTCGCGAAATCGCTATCGCTAAAAACACACGGTTTATCAAGCTTCTTTCAGTCGCTCCCTGAGAAAGGTTGGATAGGCCAATTGTCATGTGTGGCGGCGGATCTGACATAAATCTAATTTGGTCCATCGCAGTTAAAATATTGCCCGGCTGAACCTGAGCATTAGGAACCTTAACCGGTAAAATAATTGGGTCAATAAATATCCGCTGAGGATCGAATCCTTTCTCCATCGCCTTTGATACAATCTCCGCAGCAACGGCGACACGCGTATCAACATCCTGTGGCACACCATTTTTATCCATCGTAAGAGCAATGATACTCGCCTTTGGTCCTGCACTGTTTGCCATCTCCATGTACTTATCAAATATCTCTTCATCGCTCTTTTTATTCAACGGAGTTGAATTCAGGATAACCCTGTTTTCGGCATTGATAACTTTTAGCCCCGCTGCGATAACAACCGGCTTCTGTGAATCAAGACACAAAGGCGTCGAACAGGTTTCCTGTATCGTCTCCACCAGCCATTGCATCGTACCTTCCTGGTCTGCCGCAGCAGTGCCAACATTCACATCGAGGTACGCAGCACCCGCATCGCTTTGCTTTTTAGCCAGTTCCTGAATAACCTTTTTATCTTTATCCGCGATAGCCTGCTTGACGTTTGTAAACATTCCGTTGATTCGCTCTGCAATCAATATCACGATATACCCCTTCCTTTCGTATCTCGTATCTCGTGAAGCGTATCTCGCTTCACGCTTCACGCTTCACGCTTCACTCTCCCACACCTGATCGATGAAGTTCTTTACTGTCGCTACCGCTTTTGGATGACGCATACGGATTATATCGACGCCTGCCTGCAGCAGGCATACAGCAGTAGCTGCCTCCCACATTGGCCCACGACCTTTCACATCTCCCCAGCCGGGCGCATCGGCAAGCTTCGCTTCTTTTGCCCGCCAGGATTCGTAACCCACATCACAAATCGCTGGCATCGCCATCATCTTGTCACCGCTAAGCGCTGCTAAACGTTGACGTTCCTGAATCGAATAGGCATACTCGATGCCGTAACCCAGCGCACCTGTTGATTGAAATGTCACTATTCTTTCCAAGGGAAATCCCATATCCGCAACCAGAATATTGACCTGCTTGGCAATATTGATATCAAGTGGTGCCTCAGTAATAAGAAAATGATCGTCGGCAATAGCAATCGCTGTCAATGATTTATAATTGTTTTCAGTGACACTACCTATCAGGCACTTCTCACCTTTCGCTGCCCCGCTTACTTTCGGCATAATTTCGTTGTCCTTCTCGTCGTTGCCGCATCCCCACAGCACTAATGGTACATTCACAGCCTTAAGCACCTGCTCTGTTACCTTGACGGCATGTTCAGCATCCTTGTCAGCCTTATCCGGGTGAATGCCTTCGAACTTAACGCAAATCAGCTCAGCTCCGAACTCTTCCACACACTTTTTGGCCCAGTCCGCTGGGCTGTCGAGCACATCTTTATAAGGCTCGATAAGCACTTCAGGCCAGTCATCCGGCTTTGTATCAAGAACGTCCATAGCAATAACTGGTTTCTCCCCAGTCTGCTCTGGCGAGCCACCGTAGACAACATTGCAAGCCCCGCCCACCGTCACAATTGAGCTTCGCGTGCCGCCCTGCTCTTTTGTAGCGCCCAGCGTTACACGATTCACCGAGCCGGTATAGCTTTCTGCTATTTCAGGAACTGGCATTTGCGATCCTCCAAACATCTATTTCCATAACTCTTTCCGTTCTCACTTTTCAATCTGAAGCTTGCCAAGTTTTTGTTCAAGCATTTTCTGTACAGCTAAAAAGGCCGGACTATTTGCATCAACTTCAAAAACACTTACTCCCTGCATCGAAGTATACAACACAGCCGGGTCATCAGGCACACATCCAATAACTTCTATTTGCTCCAAGCCAGGTCCGCAATGCCCAATATCCTCAGTTCTATTCCAAATCACCCCTATCTCTCTTACTGATATTGGCAACTCCTTAGCAAGCTCAAAAATTCTCCTTGTCGTAACAGCACCCAGAACAGTCGGCTCTGCAACGATACAGAGCAAATCAACATTATTCGTTGTCCTGCGGGACAAATGCTCCATCCCAGCCTCATTATCTATTACCACAAACTGATACTGCGAGCTAAGTCTGTCAAGGAACTGTCGTAGCATATTGTTTACCGCACAATAACAATCCGGCCCTTCAGGCCGACCCATAACAAGCAAATCAAATCCTTCGGCCTCCGTAATCGCCTGCTGAATCCCGTACTCAAACGTCCTCAGCCGATCCATACCGGAGGTACTCGGTGACTTACTCCGCGCCTGCTCACGAATCTCAGCAATCGTGCCACTTGGTTCAACGCCCAAAGCAAGACCCAGACATGAATTAGGATCAGCATCAACTGCAAGCACACTAATCTTGCCCGTTTGCTCTATAAGTGCCCGGATAATCATCGATGCCACCGTCGTTTTGCCCGAGCCACCTTTACCGCTTACTGCAATCGTTGTTGCCGTCATCTTATCTACTCTCTCACTAAAAGCATAAGTCTTCACATCCCTCACACACCGCCCACAACGCTTTTGGCAACCGATGGGAAAAGCGATAGATCCGTATGTGGCAGGAAATTCGCCCTGATAAATTCATCCATGTAACCTGTATGGCTCATCAAGTCAAAATACGTCATACTCTCGGCAATTTGCTCGGCTGTTTTTAAGGCCTTTCGACTTAGAAGAACTGTCTTCGCTCCTGCAATCGATGTGTTTCCTACAAATCGCATCTTGTCCAACGCCACGTCAGGGAGCATTCCGATAGTAACAGCCTGATGTACATCCAGGAAGTTGCCAAAACCGCCGGCCAGGTAAACCGCCTCCAGGTCTTCCACTTTCGTTTGCGTAGACTCCATGAGCACCCTAATCGCCGCAAAAACTCCCGCCTTTGAACGAACCAGGTTGTCGATATCCGCTTGAGTAATCACTATCTCCTGGTGAGTATCATCAGGCGCAGCTATTTGAAACTGCAAGCCCTCTTCACCTTCTGTAAGTCGCTCCTGGCTGTCAACATTGAACCGACCGGTCCGATCAATAATACCATGCGTGAAAAGCTCGGCAAGCGTATCTAACAAACCCGACCCACAAATGCCGACCGGATGTTTATTGCCAATCGTTCTGAATTGCACAGAGTTATCCTCAAGAATAGCGAATTTCTCGATGGCACCAGCTCCCGCCCTCATGCCATGCTTGACTCCGCTGCCTTCAAAAGCCGGCCCTGCCGAGCTTGATGCACAAACCAGCCAGTCTTTGTTACCAAGGACTACCTCACCATTCGTACCAATATCCACGAAAAGTGAAATACCTTTCTTAGTATGAAGGCGTGTAGTTAATACACCTGCTACAATGTCACTACCGATGTAGGCAGCAACACTGGGCAGACAATACAACAAACCGCGCTTGTTAATCTGAACGCCAGTTTCAGCCGCACGTATCGGTGGCACAAAACCTGCCGATGCTATATACGGTTCCCTTCTAATTCTTGTCGGGTCAAGATTCAGAAGAAAATGCGCCATCGCCGTATTGCCGGAACAAACTACGGCGTTTATGTCTTGCAAATCAATCTTCCGTCTTTCTGCAAGTGTCACAATGAGATTATTTACATCATGCACGATACGACTTTGCATCTCGTCAAACGCGTCGTTCTCCTCAGCGTAAATAATTCGTCGAATGTAATCCTCCCCAAAATTGATCTGGCTGTTGTATGTAGCTTCAGCATCCACAGTTGAGGCATTTGTAAGGTCAACAAGATGCGCAACCACCGTCGTAGTACCTAAATCAACAGCGACCGCAAAATTCCTGGAGCGTTTATCTCCTGACTCAACCTCGATGACCTCTGTAGTCTCGCCCCTGCGACCCACAGTAGCTGTGACCTTGTAGCTGGAACTCTGCAACACTTTCGGTAGTTTCTGCAGAATGCGATAGCCCGTTTGCATGATAGGAGCATCAATTTGCTCACGTATAGCTAAGTAAATGCGCTCGTGATCCGCCGTATGGTCGCTCACTGTTGGCAGTGACATCTCGACGAAAATCTTTTGAACTAAAGGATCGAATTTGAATATGCCCGCTCCAACCTCGGCTGCAAGCCCCTTAGGGGCAAGCTCGCTGAACCTGTGAGCATCGGTGTCCATAAGTATCTGACTCGTCTCAAGGCTGTGAAACTTAGGCACCGTGACGGTCATATCCGATAGGACTTTAGTCTGACAGGCCAAGACAATATTCTCACGTATTTCGTTGGGTGTGAGTAAAGTAGTCGGCCGACCTTCAGATTGTCCCTCGTCGATGACCACTTTGCATTTGCCGCAATATCCGTCTCCTCCACAAATGCTGCTCAGATATATACCGGCTTTATGGGCAGCCTCAAGAAGAACAGTTCCTTGTGGAACTTCAGTCCTAAGCCCGCTCGGCTCAAACCGGATTATACATTTTTTCTTCTTGCTCTCTGGCATTTCATGTATTGCGTATATTGTACTGCTTATTGCTTATGACGTATCGCATCAGTCCTTCACGCACAACGCAATACGCATAACGCACGATGAATCAGTTCCAGACCTCGCGAAGGTACTTAGGCAGCATCGAACACTCTCTCGGTCCGACCATTACATCCCAGTTCGTCGCCTCTTCGAGCTTGCCACTCATAACCGCCACATAGCCCGGAATTATTATCTTACGATGCTTAACCAGCTTCTCCACACCATGCTTGGTCATGGCATCGGCTACGGTTTTTTCATTGAGCTTGTCCCCCGAGTAAGCCGTGAGCACACTGGTGCCTTCCGTATCAACAACGAGGATATAACTCGGTACTCTGCTTGCTTCAACATCCGACTCAACGGTGTAGTACGTCAGCGAAAAATTCGTTGTAAACATTACCGGCGCATCCTCACCAGGTTCACCGATAGCATACACCTTTGGCTCAACCTGCACAGGTTTCTGCGGATCGCTGAATATGTTCATTACACTGGTCAACACAGGCAGCAGCGCATAAGGCTCAACAGTATCCACAACCACAATGCTCGAATATTTACAGATGAGACTTACGCTCATAGCTGCCTGCTGTTCTGCTTCGTCTCCGCTTACGAACGATATGGTCGGATAACCTAAAGGCCTGAAAACCTTCTTTAGTGCCAGAGCACGCATCTTCGACAGGCCATACAGTCGCTCCTGTAAGCCGGCAGCATCAAATGCCAACACGATGTCCTCAACTCCCTCAGACGTTACTTTCTCAGTCAACTCCGCAAGCTCTTCAATTGATCCGGCTTTTACCACAAGTGGACAGCCGTTCTCCTTGGCAATCTTGGCCATCGCCTGGGCAGTTTCTGCCGTCGCGTAGCCAAGTAACGGCACAGATTCCTTCGTCTTGGCCGCAGCCGCAGACAATGCCTCTGCCGATTCTGTCAACAAGATCAAAGCGAGCTCACTGCTGTCCTTAACCGTTGCGCAAACCTGCTCAAACTTTTCAGATGAGCCGCTGTCATTGACTACTACAATAGCCTTGACCCCGATCTTGGTCCCGACTCTTTCAAATTGTAGCCCGTTTATCGACTCGATGCGCTTTTTGAGCTCCTCGCCGGACAGCTTGTCCGAAATAGTCACAGCCATCACTGTAGGATTATGAAATTTCTCATCATGTCTAAACAGCACTGTCTCCATCCCAATTTGCACTTGATTGTCACCGCTTCCAAATACAACCTTTCTCATCGGCGGCGCTGCTGCCGCTGCAAGTTTTTCCTTCGCCTCCTCTGAAACATCCGGGCAGTCTTCGAGCTTTGCACGCTTTTGAGCCAGCGCCATTGCGAACGCCAGACACGTAGGCATACCACACTTCTTGCAGTTAGTCTTCGGTAACAGCTTAAATATCTCCAATCCTGTTAGTGCCATGGTTTTTCCTCTACCGCCCAAACCCATCAAATCAAAAGCTATACCGTTAGAACATCGGCTCCATACTCAGCACAGGATGTTCAGTTTTAGTGATAAATTCAAGAACTTCTTCCTCAGTTGTTGCGCTCGTCTCGTCGGCAATCTTGTCAAGAAAATCTTCTCCGCCAAGACCAAACTCATCCGCCCTCTTAATGAAAGTTTCTTTAATTTCTTCCTTAAGCATCTTCGGCATCCACACAATGCGCTTTATTCCACCCTCCGCACCTATGAACTTCTTCGAGTTGATATAGTGCTTTGAATGGCCGATGAAGCCCGGCGTTTGCTGTCCACCACCAACTGTCCCTGCCAACGTTGAGAACTTCATGCCACACGGCGTCATCTCGATAAACTCACGATTGACAATCATTATTCCTCCCGTCGACGGCAGTACCGCAGCAATACACTCAAAACACCCACAACTTGTCATCGGGTCGATTATCATACTGTACTGGCTCATCCGCTCGATGTTACCCCTGCTTTCCTTCAGAACAAACGCATTGACCCTGTCCCATTGACCGACCGTCGGCTCAATGCAGTTGCCCTTTGAAATCGGTTGATTAGGTCCCGTTGGAGTTATTTCATACGCAGCCCTGCAGTCAAGCCAACTATAAGCTCCGCACAAACCAGGCCTTTCCGGTGAGACAACACATACATGGTTCGGCGCAAAGCTCTGACACAAAGTGCAGGAATAGAACGTCTCCACATCTTCGTCCACCATACCTGCTATCCGCACATCACGCTCGGCGTAAACAGTTCGAGCCTGCTTGCGCAGCGCCAGAACCTTTTTTTCGTCTGTGTATATCTTCACTTGCACTTTATCTAAGATATTGGAATACTCATCGTGATATTTTGCATGTAGAAGCTTGCCGATATGCTCTAACTTGAACCCTGCCTTCGCAGCCTCTTTGCTTATTCGCACCCAACTGATGTCTCGCTGGCCCATATGCCAGATGCCCTGCGCCTCGTTTATGAAGGTATGTATAAGCCGTTCGAGCACAGGCTCGAAATCAACCTGCATTTTCCTACCCGCGACTTCGATTATAACACCGAGCGGCAGTTTCCCTCCGGTCTCTACTGAATCCACATCCTGTCCTTCAATCTCTACCTTGCCGTCTTCCACTTCATCTAACTCGCGCATACGCAGCCATTCAAACGCAGGCGTCCTCTGGCCGCCGAACTCACATTGCATTTCCTCTTTGCGGATGCGTTCGCCCTCAAACGCTGGGCTAACCGATACCGGAATTGGTATTTCCGTGATCTTGATCTTGAGCCCACGAACCTCAATAGCCTTTTCTACAATCTGATCGTGTGGGATATTAGACACCACGTGTTCGTAAGTGCACACACCGGTAGGCAAAATTTCCGGAATATCCGAATCCGCAATCGTGGGAAAGCCGTAGTTTATCGCACCAGCAGCGTTGGCATACCACTCATCGGTTACAGTTCCCAACGGCATAACAAAGGCAAAAATTCTATTCTTGTTGTAAAGCAGGTTACGCCGGAAATCACCAGGTTGTACACCCCCGAAACTAAGTGCTGCTCGGCTGGCAAATCCAAGCGAATATATCGTCGCCGTAATATCTCTGCCAAAAGGCACCAGCCGCGTCTCCCATCCCAACTGCACCCCACCTTCCACAAGCTGCTCAGCAAAGGTCGTACCGTTATTGTGCGCGGACATGAATACGTAAAGACACCGCTCTTGCAGCCTACGCGCTATATCCACCGCCGTTTCTACATTTGGCGCAGCGCCGACCACCGCCGCAAATCCTGGCGCTGTTCCATCCACAAACTGGATACCACGCTCCCGGAGAATCATATCATCCGCTGCACCCAGCCAAATGTCGTTCACCGGATTCGGCCCAATCAGATACTTGCACGCCTCGATGATCTCCTCGGCAAAAAGTGTCGCCATGCCGGCATCCAGAGCCTGCCCCAGGTATGGCAGCCAGACATCGTCGTCAACCAACGGAGGCAACAGATTCTTAGCCTCTTTTATGACCTCTTCAAAATCACCCAACTTCTCGACCGACCGTCCCGTCATTGAATAAATAATAGGTATATAATAACCAGTATTTGGAAATCCTACCGCACAATCTTTGCCTTTCTCTTTAACAGCTCTTGCCAGGAAATCTTCCGCCTGTTTGATTATCTTGTGTGCACCACGTATCGCCGCTGATGCAATGATTTTAGACATAGATAAACCTCTAATTCAAACTCACGATTTTTCCAGCCCACCAACCTTATTCTATAGACAATGCCCGACGATCAGCCATATCGTAAAGCTTGCGCTCCTTAGCCTTGTTGATTCCCAGTGCATCACGCTTGCTCTCGATATGCGCGATTATCAGCTCAGCCGCCTTGACCGGGTCCGACTCCACCGCCCATCGACCACCAAGGTCCTTTTCAATCCCACCGAATAGATAGTCACTAACATTCTTGCTGCCGGAAACCGGCAAAAACTCCTCACCGAAGACCACCAACACCCCGCTTGCTACAAAATAGTGTCCGATGGAAATTGCCTTTTCTGTGATAGACTCAAGACAAGCACCAGCCGCCGGCACCTCAGAAATATCCTCACCCAAACCACCCTCTCGAACTATCTCCGTACACGCCACCAGCAACCTGCTGTTATCCACGCAACTACCACATGTCAGCACCGGCGGTATACCAACCGCCTCACATACCTCTCTAAGGCCGGGGCCAGCCAGCTCCCACGCCTCTTTCGGATTGGTCAGACCTTGCTTGCTGCATGCAATTGTTGCACAGCCAGTAGTCAGCACTAAAACGTCCCTTTTGATTAGTTCCTTTGCCAAAGTAACATGAGTATAGTCATGTGGTACCTTTGGATTCGTACAACCAACTATGCCACAAACGCCACGAATTCGGCCATTTATAATATTGTCATTCAATGGCCGATAGCTGGCACGATATCGCCCGCCCAATATGTAGTTAATAGACTCATGGCTAAAGCCAACCACCGCTTTCTTCTTTTCATCCGGAATGGTAACAGCACCTCGATTCTTGTAGTTATCGATGGCCATCTTGACTATCTCTTTGGCCGTGTCCAGTGCCGTACCTTCTTCCATTGAAACATGCTCAACACCCCGAATTTTTGCCTTGTCAGACGTGGTGATTAGTTTTGTATGGAAACACTTAGTGATTTCAGCAAGCCCCTGCATCACGCACTGCAAATCGACAGCCATAAGCTCGACCGCCCCCGTAGCGATTGCAAGTTCCTGGCTAAGGAAGTTGCCTGCGATTGGCACCCCATGTCGCATAAGTAGCTCATTGGCGGTGCAGCAGATCCCCGCCACGTTGATGCCTTTCGCTCCAACTTTTTCTGCCTCAGCCAGCATATCTTCGCCCTGTGAAGCAGCAACTACCATCTCAGACAGAATAGGCTCATGTCCATGCACTATTAAGTTGACCTCATCTTCTTTCAAAACTCCCAGATTCACTTCGCCCCGACCTGGATAGGGTGTGCCGAAAAGTATATCCTGCAGCTCCGTTGCCAGCATGGAGCCACCCCATCCGTCTGCAAGTGCTGTCCGGCTGGCATGCATGAGGATGTTCTCGTAGTCTTGGTCCACCCCCATATGCGTTCTATGTAAAGCTTCCACAATCTCGCGATCAACAGCCCGCGGAGTGATACCGAGCTTTTGCCAGATTTCCTGTCGCGGCTTCGGTGCACGCTTTGCCATTGATTGTGTACCTTCTGACTTGCCGAACTCACCGAGCGCAACTTGCCCTACATCCTTGGCAATATCATTCACTGACCTATTGTTTGTCTTCACACCCAAATCCTCAGCCACCTTGTATAGTTTGAGGATATCTTTGATCCGGTAACCTTGCGCCTCACCCTTTGCCGTTGCGACAAATACTTCTGCCACACCACGGCCGTGGTCGCTGTGGGCGCTGGCACCGCCCGCAACAGCCCTGAGGAAATTCCGTGCAACGATAGTATCCGCATCAGCACCACAAACACCCACTGGCGCTTTTTTCGAAATCCGGCATGGCCCCATTGTACAAATACGACAGCACAATCCCTGTTTGCCGAAGCCACACTGCGGCGACTGGGCCTCCAGCCGATCCCAGGCATTCTGCTGGCCGGCTTCAGCCATATGTGCAATCATCTTCTGTGCCGCTTTATCAATACTGCGTTCTTTGGGCTCCATAACTGCTCCTAACCCAATAAATAGTTTGGCACCTACTTAAGTGATACTACCGAAGTTGTCAATCACCTTTCTGCCCAACTACCTAAGAAATGTGGCTTACCAACCGTTCCTTCGCAAGCCTCAACTGCTCAATAAGCCCTCCACCCACACCGATTACTGGCGCACGTTTAAGGTCCGCTTCTTGCACGGACCTGCTATACTGAACCGTGCTTAATAACATAATATTCTCTAACTGATTCTCTATAACGCTCACTTGCACCGCTTCTGTAACCTTGTTTGCAATCGCACCGACGGTTCGTATTCCCAACTCCCGAGCCATTCTACTCAGATTATTGACCGTGTCTATACTCCTGCCACCAGGTTCTACAACCAGTACAAGAGCATCTATACCTTGAACGCTTGCTCTGCCCATAAACTCAACGCCCGCTGCCATGTCAACCAGAACAACTTCACGCCTCTGCAATATCGTATGCGCCAGTAATGCCTTCAAGAATGCCCCCTCAGGACAAGCACAACCAGAACCAGCCTGCGTTATCGCCCCCAAAACCAACAGTCGCAGCTTACCTCCTCTGTTACTACCTGCAGAATTCTTGTGACCGCTCAGCCCAATTTCGACCCAGTATTTCTCTGGCAAATCACTAACTCTGGGGTTCAAACGAAAATATGATCCTACAGCATCTTTGTCCGTCCCAGTGCGCTCGGCGATTAATTCCTTCATGCTGATAAGCGGCACCGGGTTCTTCTCTGATGGTATACCGAAAGCCAGAGCAAGGTTGACATTCGAATCGGCATCAATTGCTAAAACGTCGAATCCTTCCTCAGCAAATAGCTGTGCCCAAACAGCACAGACTGTAGTCTTGCCGACACCCCCTTTACCGCCAATTGCTATTTTCACGATCAAAATCCGTTTAACGAAATTCTTTAACGCCAACTGCCTCTATGGAATATGGCCAAATATTACGGATTGACACCCAACCGTAAAAAACAAATGTTATATCAATTGTAATTAACTCAGACTGACCTAATTTTAATTGAAAACCAACGTAAATACCTATTTGACAACAACATATCGCACTTTGTCATTCCCGTGAAAACGGGAATCCAACTTGCTGAAAACTTTAATGGATTCCCGCCTGCGCGGGAATGACACAAAGAATCGGTCAGTTTGAGTAATTAAAATTTGCGCTTATGTCATTTCGACCGATTCATCCTTCGCAGTCCCTAAGGGGCGGAGAATGGAAGCCTCTAAGGGGCGAAGTGGAGAAATCTATTTATGGCTTAGCCATTAAAAAGCAGATTTCTCGACTCCGCTTCCCCTTCGACTTCGCCCAGGGCTAAAGGCTAAATCGCTCGAAATGACAAGAATAAGCACATTTATTATTCACAATCAGTATAAAAGGATTAGGAACCAGGAGCCACAACATTAGGCTCCGCAAACGGTTCGGTTGATTCAATATCGTCATTTTGCCGCTGTTCCGGTGCTTTTTCGGCTTCTTTTGGTTTGTCTTCGAGCAAATCGGCCAGTTCCTTGGTAAGATATTTTGCCTTCCAATCTGCGATTTGATATATCCATCTTTGGTGTCTTGCGGTGAATTCTTTGGCCTTGTCACGGGCAAAAAGCTTGGCCTCCTTTTCCTTTAGCTGCTGCTCCGTCTCAACTTTCTTCTCCTTGACAATGGGCGTTTGATCCATGAACTCAGAGTTACAAGCTATGTAGTACGTTTTATCATCTGATTTTTCGATCTTTAGTGTGTATACCGTTGAGTCTTTCAGCTCACAGATATACTGTCTATCGAAGGTCAACTGCTCGTCCTGGGCAGGGGACATCTTAACGTCAGTAAACCTAAGACTCGTCAGTGCACTAAAAACACTTTTCGCGTCACTTTCCTTTAGCTTCTTATCTTGGGGCATACCTTCAAGGACGACTCCCTCACCTTCGGCCTCTGCATTTAACTTGTATCGGCCGGTCGGAGAAGTGACCGTCACCGATTCAATGTCTTCTTTCTTTATAGAAATAAGCTGCTGCTCGATATAATCGATCGGCCGATTCCTGATCCAGGGAACATTCTCGGTGACGTAAACGTTATCGCTTGACAACAATCGCACATAAGTGCCCTGTCCTGCCTCCCTGTTATTTCCTATAACATAACCCACAAGCAAAGAGGAATCGGCCTTTAGGAACTTAACGACGCTGCGAGCATCCTGTTCTGTGACGCCGAGGGTCGTATGGTTTTCAGGGTTATCTGTATATACCCGGCCTATACGAATTTCCAGAGACTTTGTGAGCAAATCGTTTATCTGCTTTGCATTGGCAGAATAGCCGTCCTTATTGACCACAACAAAGTTATTCGCCTGTTTTTTGAGTGTCACTGCATCGTCACCAACGCCAATAACTATGCTGCCGATATCGGCCGGGTCGAGACCCTGGATAAGATACGTAGGTGCGCCCGGCTCAGTCTTGGGTTTGTGAGAGACACGTGACTGAACTACGGCCCAGATGACCATAAAAACCGCTACAATAGCTAATATTGAAAGCTTTCTTTCGCTCATTACAAGACTCCTGTGCGAACCACAACTTTCAAGGTGGACCTCGAATCAAGGAATAAAGAAAAGAAATTAAGCATCGCTCGCATGACTGATGTAATGTCGCTTTCGAATGCTGCGCCGCAGGCCCAATACAACGGCAATGACTAATATTACGATTGGGGCTGCAAGCATATTAATCTGACGCAGCATGTTACCTAAATGCTCGATCCGCTCGCGCCTAGTTGCCTTAACATCCCTTAGCTGTCGCTGAGCCTGGTGAATCTTTAGTTCAAGCTCGCGTTTTTTCTGGACAATGGAGCTACCGACAACCTCTTCCTGACCCTGCTGAGCTGAAGATACAATAGACTGTAACTCCTTGTTGAAGCCCCCGATCTGTACATTGATCTTGGCAACTTCCGCAGCGGTTTCAGCTTCAGCCTGCCTTTCAATCTCATCAACAACGGTAAAGGGTCTTTTGAAATTGCCTCGTGATCTGATCGATATTAAATCACTTGAACCGGTCAGATCATCAATAGCGTTCAACAACAAAGAACTATTGTCACCAACAATCAGCTTGCCGAAGAATGAGTCACGATACGCAATGTTGTCGGTAATAAAATCAACATCAGAAAAGACAACAACAGCACAGTCCTGGGTGGCTTGTTTTAGCCCCGTGATGTGTTTCGTAACCTTTTCAGGTTCCTTTTCAGATTCCTCTTTGTCCTCAGACTCACCCTCCTTGGCCTCGACTTCTATCTCGATTCCGTCGGGAAAAGCACTTTTAAATCTGCCTGTGACGAGATAACCCATGTTCACAGGCTGTGTTCCGTCAATAAACCTATCCAAGAGCTTTGAGGGTGGCATCATCGTGACCTCGTATGGACTGCTGACCTTGAAGCTATTGCCCCTATCGCTCGTAGATAACAGAGGTGTTCGATCTATCTGAACTGTGCTTTTGTCCTCTTTCTGCTCTTTGTCGTCATCTTCCTGTTGAGTGTCCGCTGAGATATCAACAGTTTTTAACACACCAGGAAACAATAGCCTGACTTGATTTAGGTTAGCGGTCATAACGGTGTCCGGATTGAAACACTTGTTTGCCGCATTAAGTTCGAGAAAGCCGATGATGTTTTCCAGCCGCCTGTCAGCACCAACCGGCGCTGCCAACATCAAGGTTCTGTCTCCTGCGAACGTATTCTGTGGCATTTCAAGGCCCCAGTTACGCAAAAGAATATCCGGATTAGAACCTTGTGATTGCGAGTACATCTGCCCTTGGCTGGGTTTGTCTTGTATACAATGGGCGTCGACACATACAACTGTCCTGCCACCTTTTAGCACGAACTGGTCAATCGCAAAGAGTGTCTTTTCAGGCAGGTCCTTGGGATAAATTACTAAGAGAATGTCGATGTCGTTGACGTCATTTACGTCGTTGACGTCGGTTGAAATCTGCTGGACTTCATATTTCTTACGTAACTGCTGAACAATAGTCCAGGGCGGGGTGGGCTCTTGACCTTGCATACGCATCATTTGGGCCATATAGCTGCTGACGTCTTCGCCCATAACGGGCAGTGAGCTCATGACGCCGACTTTCTTCTTTTGTCGAGTAATTACGGTATCTATTAAATAACTTATATCATATTCGACGAAATTCTGGCGGTCAGGCGAAAAGAAAGGTACTGCTTTTTCAACACCGAATTGGGTCTGGACAACCAGACCAAAGAAGAAAGCCTCCTCTTGAGTGATGGGAAAACGCTTCAAGCCGTATCGCAGAGCTTCTTCCTCCTCGCTGGAGAATGGCCTGGGGTCGATTACCTCCAAACGGACCATGCCATCGGCTGCTGCGACGTACTGCTCAAGCAGGGTTTTGACAAACTCGTAGTAATTATTGAAATAGCGAATCTGATCAGGGGCCTTGAGAGCGGCGGTCTTGGCGTAGTAAAGCTTGGCTGTGATCGGCTGATGGAGCTTTGCCAAAATGGCTTTGGTGCCGTCAGAGAGTGTGTAAAGTTCTTGATCTGTAACATCGAGCTTTAGGCCCTTTCCAAGATTCTGGCAAATACTAATCGCGCTGAATGTGATGACCAAAATAAGGGCCGCACCTATAACTGCTCGTATCGTTCGGTTCACCCCGTTAGAAATTTGCCTTTTTTGTGCCATGTCTAAATTTCCTAAAATACCCTCTTATAACATCTGAAACAGGGTCTATCAGGCAGCCTTTCTTTCATCCAAAACGATA
>Ga0315532_1000529_pt1 | contig 30326 bp, 27 predicted proteins | sample SalMarWE160370MG_FD_203082 | JGI IMG/M metagenome (GOLD analysis project Ga0315532, IMG submission 203082) | Salt marsh sediment microbial communities from the Plum Island Ecosystem LTER, Massachusetts, United States - Salt Marsh Sediment WE1603-70 ...
ATCATAGAGAATTTTTCTGGTTCTATCTGCTCTGCGGGTACCAAGAGAATAGCGCCGTAGCCGCCCATACCCATATCGTCACCATAGCCGAGCCGATCGGCGTCCAAGGCTTCGAATCTGGCCATTTCGAGTGCTACTTTTTTTTCGATCTTGTCTTTTTCCTTATCGAGCTTAGCTTTTGCCTTTTCGAGATTGTCCTTCGCCGTTGTCATTTCTGCTTCTATTACTTTTTGCTCCTGCTTCATCGCCTCGGCGTTCTCCCGAGCAACCTCTGCAGCCTGCTTAGCAGCTTTGGCTTGCTCTTCAGCTTCAGTTTGGGCAAAAGCCATAGCGAATGTAGCTAAATTGATCATGAAAAATGTAATGATTGTTAGCTTAAGAGATTTCATTTTTCTGCTCCTGTAATTGAACTTGGTTCATCATTCATTGTTTATCGTTCATCGCTTTTCGATGACACAATGATTTTTCAATATATAAAAATCTGGACGCGCGTATGAAATTGGTCGTAATCGATCTGATCTTTTGCGAAAGCGTCGATGTCTGACTTTTTCGCGCGAACTGTCATGAATTCTCCTGAGTCGACCTCGACAATGTTGCTTTTTGTATTTTTGACTTCAGATTTTTGCACCGACGTTAAACCCTTGACCACCACAGTTACCGACTCATCAGCTTGTAGGCTTCGAATATTTGTTGCATGTTTAAGTGTTCTTGTAATGGTTCTTTTAAGTTGTTCAACTTTCTCACTGTCATATTCTTCTGCCTGGGAGCGGCTTCTGCGTCCGATTTCCTCTAAATCGGCAAGTCTATCCTCGTATGGCGTGTAAATTTCCCGTTTCGTTTGCATCCATTCTGAGTCTACGTCTTCTTCGGGTTCCTCCTCGGAAGCATCTGGCGAAGGTGAGAGCGGGAAGTTCACGCCGGTCAAAAAAAGTGCTCCATAGCCCCGAAGATATAGAGCCTCGGTAGGACTTTTCCCTCCTGTATAGAACATGGGAATAAAGAACTCATCCATGCCTGTATGCCTGCCCATACCGCCACCATAGCCGCCTCCGATTCTAAGTGTACGCCGCTGATCGATACTTTTGTCGAGTATCCGGGCCATTATGCTTAGATCCTCGTTGATTGCATCGATTTCATCTGGTTTCATCTCGGCGGTGGGGATAACAAGGACAGCCCCGTCTTTATCCGAATCAGACACTATAGTGCCTAAGATGCTGACGGGTTTGGGTCTGACAACCGGCCTCGGCCTGGGCACCACCACGTTTACGCCGAGAGAAGGGGGCGCGGGCGGTGAAGGAAGAACAGGCTCGACGGGCGCAACGGCCGTGGGCTCGTCGATCTCAGGTCCTTGTGCGGTTACTTCTGGTAGCACCTCAGTCTGTGAAAGGACTAGGTTGGATACCGCGAGTACAGTGATAATAATAGTTATAAGGATTTTTTCTGTGGAGACTTTCATTTTTTATACCCTTTCAATTAGAGCTTTCAGGATTGTTCAATACAGATTTATCAGGTTGAGTATCAACCAACAGTTGCACCATATCCTGCCTTGTTCGCTGCAGTTGGTCTTCGGTCTGATAAGCCAAGGCCTCTAAGCCACTTGCGAGCTGGGTCTTGTCCTGACGCCGATTCAACTCAATTTCGCTTAATGCTGCCGTAACCCAGCGGCGATCCTGAACTTGGGCTGTGTTGACAGCGTCAATAAGCTCTTCGAGTCGCCGATTGGTTAACGCACTGGACGCAGCAAGGGTTCGCAAGGCGTAGTCGTTTAAGTCTTTGCGGTATTGTTCGCTAAGCTCGTCTTTTAGATTGAGATAGCTGCTTGCCAAGGCCATCTGCCAGCGGCGGTTCATCTCATCGAGCAGTTTCTGCCGGATGGCCGGTTCGAGAGAGGCTGTCAGCGAGTTTTCGAGGTTTCTGCGAAGTTCTCCGATGTCCGGGGAGCGAGGTGCTGAAAGCCGGCCTACGGCATAGCCGGCGATAATCAGCAGTACCGCCGCTGCAGCGACCTTTGTCGTGAGTTGTAGGAAGATTTTGTTACTTCTTATTCTCTCAGCAAGGTTTATGTGCTTGTGATTTTGTTCCTCAGGTTCGCCGGCCATCTCTCTCATTTTTGTAAGAGTCGCTCCTGCAAGTTCTTGTGGCGGACCAGGTGGAATCTGCTGATTTTTAAGCTGCTCTATCGCTTTGGCCAGAATGTCCTCATTTTCTTTCATGATATAATCCTATCATTGTCAATTGACTGCGGCACAAGTGCTTCTCGCAATTTCGCCTTGGCACGGTGAAGCAATACACCGGCGGCGTTTGTATTAACGTCAAGTTCATCCGCAATTTGCCTGTAACTCATATCACTTAAGTACCTCAAACAGAACGCCTTAGCCTCCTGTGATGGCAACCGACTTACAGCTTCGCGCAATTTCTCGACGAGCTCCTGTGCCTGCGCCCGTTGTACAGGATCAGGGTCTGAGCACGATACTTGCGCGAATTCAGCCTGTTCAGCGTTGTGGTGCGACTGTCGGAATCGCCGGCGCAGTTGGTCTATTGCCCGCGTAGTAGCCAGCCTGACCAATAAAGCCCGTATGTTTCGTATGCTTTGACGCCGAGAAATTTCCACTGCGCCAAGAAACGTTTCCTGAAAACAGTCCGCGGCATCAGCTTGATTACCTAAAAGTCTGTATGCCGTTTGCCATACGATCGGGCCGTGCTTTTTGATAATTACCTGCCAGTCAAATACTTGCAATCAGCTCTCCCGGCAAAGAAGTTTTAATTCACTCTAGCCGAATATTTCGCGACGCGCCATAACCTCATCATCAGATCGTTCTAAACCCATTATTCAACTCAAACTTGTGTGTCTCTGCTAAAATTAGTCGGTATACAACCATCCTTTATTACAGAAAATCTGCCGGGCACAAATTTGTTGATCAGAGCGAGTATACCGATTAGGGTACTATAAAAAAAAAGATATTTTATCAGCCAAGTTTGGATTTTTTCCTTGCAAAGTTTTTTGCAAGTTATCAGAATATAACAACTGTATCCTACCTTAGCTGACAAGGCTAATCTGGAACCTGCAACTTGGAGGCACGAAATGACGGGCAAAAGCATGGACATAGCGGCGAAAGTAAATGTTGCACTTTCGGCTTGCGTGTTTTTGATTTTCGCCCTTTTGTTTTTTTCAGGCTGCGCCGAACAACAGGCTGTCTCTGGGGGCGTTGAGACTCTAAAGATCACACCAGTTGAAAAGACGGAAGATGAGTTGCTGACGGAGCTTCACTTTAAATTTGAAAATCCTAATGCACATTATCAGTTGGGCGGTGTATATCACAAGCAAGGTCGCTGGGCCAAAGCCGAGTACCACTACAATCTTGCTCTAAGTTTTGATCCGGCGCACAGGGCTGCACAGGCAGCATTGGTAAAAATGCTCACCGACAGTGACGATGAAACCAAAGCTGAGCAGTTCGCCAAGGCTTATATGAACCAGGTGGCTGTTTCAGCGAAGCAGTCATTGAAACTTGCTCGAGCTTTTGAGCAAGAGCAATTATATGAATACGCATTGACCTGCTACGAGCAGGCACTTCGGCTTGCACCCCGTTTGCCTGAGGTTAGCAAATACTTTGGATATTACTATTTGAACCAGGGCGACAAGGCTCGGGCAAAGGAATTTCTAACTCGCAGTTTTAAACTTAATCCGAATCAACCAGATGTCGCAGGGGCTTTGGGCCGACTTGGCGTCGCAGTAGAAGTACCGCGCAAACCTGTAAAGCAGGAGAAAAAATCTCGCGGGCCAACATGAGTGCAGCCCAAAGATGATAGAGCCCGAGCCTTCAGGGTAGCGACGACGCGATGTTTGTGGTTGTGAGGGGAATTTGTGTCAGACGAAAACAAGCAGTTAAGAGTTGAGAGGATAGAAGCGGAAAACTGGGAATTTTAATATCAAAGGGATTTGGCTTTTCAGTTTTTCGCTTTTTCATTGCCCCGTGGCGAAAGGATGCGCTGCGGGGTTTTTTATTTTCGATTTAAGGCTAAGCCTTTTATAAGTGGCTGGTTTCTGTTAATATGTAGTTTCAAACTGAGGGTTGACACGGGTGAGACTTATTGTAGAACCGCCAGCTAAATATTAGCCCTGCGTACCGCAAGCGCAGAGAAATTATAACGTTTAGATCTGTTTCCTTTATTGCTGTGGCATTGTTTGTCTTTGGTTTATCTGGATGTAAAAAGAGCAGTGGTATTATTGAACTTAAACTCGGCTATTCGCTTAAGGCGGAACATCCGGTTCACAAGGTGATTATTTTTATGGGAGAAAGACTCAAATTATACCATTTTCCCTGGCTATGATAGCTGCACTAATGTCAGTAATGTGTATCCCGCGGACTTCGCTTTTTATTCCAAAGCTGTTAAAGCTTCTATGATTAGCTGCTGATTCGTTATAAGAAGGAGGTGCTTTGTGATTCTTGGTAAATACTCTTTTGGGATAGGTGACAGATTCGGCCGGCAGGGAAAGGCTCTACTTTCTGCCATGGAAAAAGCGAAACAACAGGGTGTAGATATTACGCCTGTATGGAACAAGTCCCATAGAGAGCATACCATAATAGGGACAGAGCCCACCGATGTTCGCAAAGAGGCAGATGACGCCGTCGCAGCTCTCAAGTGGCGGGGGCCTTATTTTGTCGACGCCGACCATATTAACCTCGCGACGGTTGATGCTTTCGTTGAATCGTCCGACTTCTTCACGCTTGATGTAGCTGAGTTTATTGCTAAAAGGGCTGATAAGGATGAAGTAGATTCATTTGTGCGGAGACACAATAGGTTTATCGGTTCGTTTGAAATCGAAGGCACTGATGAGCCATTGCAGATTACTCAGGATCAGGCTGTAGCGGCAGCGAGTAAGTATCTTTTAGCGATCAAGCACGCCAGCAAAGTCTTTCGTCATATTGAGGCAGCTAAAGGAGCAGCGAATTTCGTGGTCGAGGTTTCGATGGATGAGACCCCCCAGCCGCAGACACCGGTCGAGTTGCTTTTTATTTTGGCTGCTATTGCGGACGAAGGTATACCAGCTCAAACAATCGCGCCAAGATTTACAGGTCGGTTTAATAAAGGCGTTGATTATGTCGGTAACGTCACTAAGTTTGAAAAAGAGTTTCGACAGGATGTTGCGGTGATAAAGTTTGCGGTTAAAGAATTTGGGCTACCGGAAAATCTCAAGCTTAGCGTCCACTCCGGCAGTGACAAGTTTTCACTTTACGCACCCATAAATCGGGCGCTAAAGAAATTCGATGCAGGCTTACATATCAAGACGGCCGGCACGACCTGGCTGGAGGAATTGGCCGGCCTGGCAGAGGCTGGCGGAGACGGACTTGCCATCGCCAAAAAAGTTTATGCTAAAGCCTTTTCACGGATAGATGAGCTTTGTGGTCCCTACGCGACGGTTATTGATATTGATATCGAGCAACTGCCAAGCCCTGAGCAGGTGGATAGCTGGGATGGAAAGGCTTTTGTTGCAGCTTTACATCACGACCAATCGTGTAAGGATTACAATCTGAACTTCCGCCAGCTTTTGCATGTCGCATACAAAATCGCCGCTGAAATGGGTCAGCACTATTATGAGGCGCTGGCCAGGTATCAGGACATAATCGCCTGCAATGTCACGGAAAACATTTACGAGCGACACATAAGGCCGGTTTTTCTGGGGTGATGAATAAGGTGTTGTAATGTAGTATATATACTACATTACAATCTTATAGCTAAGATTTTTTTGGCGTCTTAGCGCACAGGACCTGCGAGATCTGCGGTTATTATAGGTCTGCAGAGTTAAATTATCAGATATTCCTTGACACCCAAGCCAAGGCTGGGCTAAGGTATATATACTAAAGCCCAGCCTTGGCTTGGTCCCACACGTTAATAGGTGTTCAGCGAGCCGTAGGACCGGACGGATGCAGGTTATTGGAATACGCGTGTGGAAAAATTGCTGCTTGGTCTATAAGGTAGTGTTGTTGGTTGCGGAGATCCGTTACATGTAGTATATATACTACATGTAACAGATGAGTAACTCCGTGCAATGGAGATAGTCAGATATGGCGCAAGAACGCATAAGGATAGCAAAACCCGACATAGTCAGGCTTTTTGAAAGACAAAGCAGCAAGATCCTGACAAGAACTGAGATCGAGAGGGTTTTCGAAACCAATCGAGAGTTCTGGCGCTTGCGCCGGACAATGAGAGTCGAAGAGTTCATTGAATTCTTGCTTGCAAAAACAAGGTTGCAGAAAGTGATTTTAGACTTTCCGAATCGGAGGGTCGTAAGGTATACTTGGGGCGAAAGACCACTTTACGAACTGCTGATGATCGTACATCCAAGCTGTTACTTTTCGCATTACACGGCTGTTTATTTCCACGGTTTGACCGAACAGCTGCCAAAAACCGTTTACGTGAATCAAGAGCAGCGGGCCAAACCTTCTAGCCAAGCGGGTCTAACGCAAGATCGGATTGACGCGGCATTCCGGCGGCCGACGAGGCTGTCAAATAACTTCACGGAGTATGAGAATCGCAGGATATATTTGTTGAGCGGTAAACACACAGGCAATCTCGGTGTTATCGAGGCTGAGGGTCCGGACGGGGAAGCCCTCCACGTGACCGGCGTGGAAAGGACCCTGATTGACATAACAGTCAGACCAGAATACGCTGGCGGTGTGTTTGAAGTTTTGAAAGCCTACAGATTAGCGAAGCCGCAGGTATCCGTTAATAAACTCGCGGCGACGTTGAAAAAACTGGACTACGTTTATCCCTACCACCAAGCTGTTGGGTTCTATTTGGAGAGGGCAGGGGTCTACAAGGAGAGTTCGATTGCCTTGTTGAGCAAACTCGAGTTTCAGTATGATTTTTACCTGATGCACCAGATAAGGGACAAAGCGTATTCGGAGAAGTGGCGATTATACTTCCCAAAGGGTCTGTAGAGCTTTACATTTATTCATGACATAGTCGAAGTAGAAATCGAAGGTCTTTAATCTAGTTTTTGGCTTTGCTGTGGCCTCTACAGACGCGAAATCAGGGCGGTGGTATTCCCTATACTGGGTGATTTTCCCAATTAGCGAGAGAGGGACTTTTTTTGCGTCAAATATCTTTCTGAGTAAGTCATCATTTCGAGGAGAAGTCAAATTGATTTTGAAGTGTTTCATGACAGTGTAGATGTCGAAGAAATCCCGAGCCCTGGCAGTTTTAGTGGAGTTTGGAGTATATTCAGGCATTTGCTGGCAAATGGCGCGGAGCTTTTCAAAGACGATCATTTCTGGGGTATAGACATATATTGTATAGTAATCTAATTCACTCTCGGTCTTAGGGACGCAGTACTCAAATTTGCTGATGCTAACCTTGAGTATTCGTTTGTGGTTCGGGCTTACTTCGATAGCGTTTACGCGTAAAGACCGTGGATTGTTTTGCAGCTCATTGTACTTAGTGGCTTCTATGACTTTGAATTGGAGAACATAGCCGCCCCAAAATTCAGGCTGGGGCGTGCTTGAAGCTTCGGGGACTTCGGTGAGGGATATGTCAAAGACTTTGTAACCATGCTCTCGAAAAGTTTCTTTTAATACTTTTTCCATTTTGTTTTTTATGACAGGGATCTCTGCTTTGTCAAATCCTTTATCGGTCGAGAAGTCTAGGTCGAGAGACGAGCGTTGGGCTACCCTGTAAACTATGTCTAGCGCATTGCCGCCTTTGAGAACAAGGGAGTCCATTAAATCGTCGTCGGAAAACAGAGCGATTATTGCAATGCGCTTAATTTGTTCCAACTTTTCGATATCCAACAGTCGCCCTCCATACATTGATAAGATTACCTTTATCAGAATCAAATCTGGTTATCAAGAAGTTTTCTGACTAACTGTTTTTACCATGTGAAATTACCCTAGATGGGCTCGGCCATACCGTTGGATTTGTCGCTGGAACTGCCAATTGTGCAGAACAGAGCACTGGCTTGCCGATATAGGTTATGTCCTGCACCGGACGTAAGGACTTGTAGCCCTTTGGAGATATATTTTTATAGGACTTGGTAGGATAATAACGGCGTGAAAAGGAAAAAGAGGGCATGTAACAACAAACCCAGAAATCCCCTAAATGGTAGTGGTGCCAGAAAGGCCCTTTATTGTTTTGGCGTCCTTGTTTGTTTGGTTTTACTTTGCAGTTGTCTTAGCTTTGACATCAAGGATTGGCCAAGTAAGTTTGCCTATCCCCATAATCAGCCACCTGCTAATTGGTGCGGGTCGGTGGGGGCTTTCTGCGCATACTACTTAATGTACTTTATTGGGCCTGGTGTTTTTGTAATATTCACTTCAGCAATTTGCTTTCTGTCTTTTAGGTTGGCTAATCGGCCGATAGGCCAACTCCTTTTTCGTGCAGTCGGCCTGGGACTTGTTACAGTCGCGGCCTCGGCCAGCTTCTATTGCATTTGGCCCTATCGCGTCTATGTTTTCCCGATGGGCTCCGGCGGCATACTTGGTGTTGCTACGACAACTTTTATGCGCAACAACTTTGCCGCGCTGGGTACACTCATTTTAATAGCTGCAACCTGGATAGTTGGGCTTGTTCTCTTAGCTGATAGTCTCATCTTAGTTGTTCTAAGCGTTCTTGCAATTGGAGTCAAAAAAATTGTCGGTTTGACAGCACCAGCCTTCTCGGCTGCGAAGCACCGGTCGGAGGCTCTTAGTGATATCTGGCGAAAGCTCAGCTCCAGGCAAAAGTCACTAGCCATCGGTGTCAAACCAGTCCATGCCGATTCTGCGCGGGGTGCGCCATCAAGCAAAGTCACCGCCGAAGCCGGTGGGCGCTCAGACGGCATCGTTGTGAAGCGCCCTGACAGTGGAACCATGAAGCAGATAGCGGCTAATTCACCCAGCCGAACGTTTGTGCAACCGTCTTATGATGACTACACTTTGCCGCCGCTGGTTCTGCTGGCTGAGCCTGAGTATGGCTTCGCTGCTGTGCAGGAAAAGGTCGTAAAGGGGAAAGCTACAGACTTGGAGAAACTGTTGGCGGAGTTCAATATCAGCGCTCATGTCGTGGCGGCTGAGACCGGCCCGGTCGTGACAATGTTCGAGCTGGAACTCGCAGCCGGTGTCAAGGTAAGTCAAATATCGGCGTTGGCTAACGATATAGCTCGGGCATTGGGTGTTGGAGCTGTTCGCGTCGTGGCCCCTTTGCCTGGTAAGCACACGATCGGCATTGAGGTGCCGAACAGCGAGAAAGAAAGAGTCCGTATGAAAAGCATGATGGTGCTAGCTGGCAGCAAACCCCAGCGAATGCAGATTCCACTTTTTCTGGGAAAGGATTCGTCAGGTGAAGCTCTTGTTTCAGACCTGACAACGATGCCGCACCTGCTCATCGCCGGTACCACCGGCTCAGGCAAAAGCGTCTGCATAAACAGCATCATCACCGGTATATTGCTCACCAAACGGCCCGATGAGGTCAAGTTAATTCTCATCGACCCTAAAATGGTCGAGATGACAGCCTTCAATACCATCCCGCACCTGATGTGCCCGATCGTCACGGAAACACAGACAGCCGTGCAGATACTTGAATGGGCTACCGTCAAAATGGATGAACGCTACGCCATCTTGGCTGAGGCCAGAGTCAAGAACGTTGCCGAATTTAATAGACTCGGGGCAGAGGAAATTATAAAGCGATTCGATCCGAGTACGCCGGGGGAAGAAGCTAAGATACCTAAGAAGCTGCAATATATTGTGATCGTGATTGATGAGCTTGCTGATTTGATGATGACCGCGCCCAAAGAGATAGAAGCCTATATTGTTCGCCTCGCGCAGAAAAGCCGAGCGGTCGGTATTCATATTGTTTTGGCAACCCAACGGCCGCAGGCGACCGTCGTCACCGGACTTATCAAGTCCAATATGCCTACCAGGATCGGCTTCCGTGTCGCGGCGAAGACCGATAGTCGAATCATTCTGGATCAGAATGGCGCCGAGACGTTGCTTGGCGAGGGTGACATGCTGTTTCTAAAGCCTGGAACGAGCGATTTGATACGAGCCCAAGGCACCTTTGTTGATGAGAGCGAGATAAAACGGATTGTAAAGCATCTCAAAGAAATCGCCGAGCCCCAGTTCCATCCTGAGTTAACTCAATTGAAAAAGGTTGACACCTCGGAGATGCAAAAAGATGAGCTTTTCGACGATGCCGTTCGTGTTGTGCTTGAGACACACCGTGGAAGCGTCTCGCTGCTTCAGCGCAGGCTCAACGTGGGTTATGCCCGTGCTTCGCGGATGATCGAGATGATGGCCGGCGCCGGTATACTCGGTGAATACAAGGGCAGCCAGGCACGCGAAGTGATAATGACACTTGAAGAGTACGAGCGGATTCGTGAGCAGATGGAGCGGGATGCTGACGCAGTCTATGAAGATGCCGACCGGGATGACGCGTCCGATACTGTCTATGGTGAGCCTGTTGTGCAGAAGGGTCGCAAAGCGGGGGATCATATAAGTGAAGGTCAGCGCGGCTACATCTCCGTCGACAGCGAGCAGGATTAATTCAGACTTTATAGCCCTCTACTTTTTACCGAGCTTAATCAGTCAAAATCGGGGTGACTGGATTCGAACCAGCGACCTCCTGCTCCCAAAGCAGGCGCTCTAGCCAAACTGAGCTACACCCCGATAAAACGAAAACTCAAAAACTACTGCGATATTTTACAGAACCTGTGCTATCATTTCAATAGAATCGTTTTCGGGTAATACCAATTGTGCTTGATATTTGCGCCTTTGTCATTTCCACCGTCAGGTGTCCTGTGGAGACCATAGCCCCTAAGGGGCGAAGTGGAGAAATCTATTAAAAAGCAGACCTGTCCCGAGCCAAGCCGAGGGATTTTTCGACTCGCCCCCCTGCTTTCTTGCCTGCCGCCTCGACTCGCGTCGAGAGACGTCGAGGCAGGCGAAAGCAAGAAGGGGGGCTCGCTCGAAATGACAAGAATAAGCGCATTGATTATTCACAGTCAGTATTAGTGTACGCTTACTGGCCCTGGAAGGCTAAGACAGGACCTCAGCTTCGCATTAAAAAACCAACCAAAATGGCGGTTACTATCACAGCGAGCGCCTGTCCGGCACTATGTGCTGGTGTCAGGCGAAGTGGAATCACCTTCGGCATCAGCAGCAGAGCTCTGTTCAGAAACTACGACGACATTAACTGTGGCAGTTAAATTATCTTCAAACTTTAGTGTTACTGAGTGAGTACCGAGCTGCTTTATGTGATGGGGTATATCTACAACTTCATCAGCCACCTCAAAACCCTGCCGGCGCAGATTTTGTGCAATCTGGCGCTCGGCGATCGAGCCAAACAAAACGCCCTGCTCGTTGGCTTTGGCTGCGAGGACAGCTTCGGCACCATCGACAGCCTTGGCGGCTTCTTCAAGGCGTTTACGCTCTGTGATCCTTTGTTCTGAACGCTTGGCCTTTTCTTTGGCGATAGCTTTTATGTTCGCATCAGTAGCAACCTTTGCGATGCCCTGAGGCAGCAGGTAGTTTCTGGCGTATCCTTGGTTGACTTCGACAACGTCTCCGAGCCAGCCAAGTCGTATTACATCTTCGCAAAGCAAAACCTTCATATCTTGCACCTTGTGTTTAAGTTATGTGTAGATGAGTTTACACGTCCATACGTAGATCGACATTACCGCAAATCATAAAATACGCAAAAACACATTGTGTGTCCACCTGCCAACTCACCTGCGCACGGATCATTTAATTATCTATGCACAATAGGGCAAAAGTGCCATGAACCTGGCACGCTTGATGGCCCTTTTGGCCTTTCGTTGACAACTTGCGCAGTTGCCACTGCGTTTTCGCGAGTATATCTTGCCGCGATTTGTAAGCAGCTTCTGCAAAGTATCAACATCCTTATAGTCCACGTACTTAATGCCGTTTCTGCAAAAGCGGCATTGTGTTTGCTCGCGACTACCTGTAAATCCTGATTTTCTGGCTCTTTCTCTTGCCATTATTCACCTCACCGTATCTGGCTCAAGCTGTACTTAAACAGCTACGCATTCAAATTCTCAAAAAGGTATATCGTCATCTGCAGGTTTGTTAGTAACGTCTGTCTGCTCGTAGTCCGAATTTGCACGGACGTTCTGCTCGGTGGGCCTGCCCGGACTTGAAGGCCCACCGCCCGGGAGGAACTGGAAGTTCTCAACCGTGATCCTATGCTTGCTGCGCTTGGTGCCGTCCTGAGCAGTCCATGTATCGAAGGTGAGTCTGCCCTCGATAAAGACAGGCCTGCCTTTCGTCAGGTACTTGTTTATGTTCTCAGCCTGCCTGCCGAAGGCACGGCAATCCACGAAGCAGGTCTCCTCTCGCTGGCTGCCATTAGGGCCTGTCCACCTACGATTCGTAGCCAGCCCGAAGTCCACGACAGCCGTCTGATTAGGCGTATACGACAATTGCGGGTCACGAGTGAGATTGCCCAGCATCAATACCTTATTAAATCCAGCCATAATTAAGCTCCATATCCGGTTTATAATGGTAAATGGTGAATAGTTAGATGGTTATTTACCAATCGCCAATTACCTGATCGTCTTGGGCGGCCTGCTGCTCTGAATCCTCTTTGCTGTTCTGGTCTTCGAAGACGACCGATTGCTCTGAACTGTCTTGTTGCTTCGACTCGGCAGGTTCTTCTGCAGGCATGGTTTCCTCAGCCGGTTGGGCGGCTATGGCTTGCTCAGCCTGGGTATCTCTTTCTTGTTCAGGTCCGGACTCTTCAGCCGTGGTTTCTGATGCAGGTTTTCCAGTCTCGGCAATTTTTTGTTTGTCTACACTCAGGATTAAAACGCGCATTATCCGTTCGGAAAGCTGGATGGCTCTTTCAATTTCTCTTATTCTGCTGGTGTCAGCCCGGAAGTAACACAGGATGTATGTGCCTCTACTTTTGTGATCGATTTCATAAGCAAGTTTCCTCTCGCCCCACTTGCTTAGCGAAACGATTTCTGCTTCTGCACGTTTAAGGATTTCTTGAATGGTTTTGATAATGCCATCCCAGTCCGTGGCCGCAGCAGAATCAACAAGAAACATCGCTTCATAAAGTCTCTTCGTAACAGTATCCAAAGCCAGTTACCTCCCACTAAAATATTAGAACCGAAAGCATACTCTTCAACATTTACGTTTTCATATCCTTGTCTTGTGTATTTTGCTCAAAGTCTAGTGCTTTGTTAAACTTATTCATTGTTTTATCGACATCGAATTCAATCCAGCAAAGCACAGCATCCCTTGCCCGTTCGACAGCCTGATTAATCAACGGCTTTTCTTTCTCTGTCAGCCTATCGAGAACATAGTCCACAGATGACTCGCCGGTGCTCGCGCCTATACCGACCCGGCAGCGGGCAAATTCGCCTGTGCCGAGCTTGTCTATGATGTCGGCAAGGCCATTGTGCCCACCGGCTGAGCCTTTGACTCTAATACGAATCCTGCCCGGTACCAGAGCCATATCATCGCTGACGACGATCAACTGACTATGACTCAGTCTGTAAAAATCCATTGCTGTAATTACAGGCTGGCCGCTTTGGTTCATGAATTGCCAGGGCTTTAACAATATCAACGGCTGTCCTGCAAATTCACCTGTGCCGAAACGGGCACCAAACTTTCTTCTTCTTAGCTTTATCGCCAGTACCTCTGCCAGCGAGTCTACGACCTTAAAACCGATGTTGTGCCGTGTATCAACATATTCTTGGCCGGGATTACCCAAGCCGACGACCAGTTTGATCTCAGCCATCGCATCTATTCTCGCCTATGAGGAGATTACTGGTTCTGCTCTTGAGGCTGCTCTTGCCCGGGCTCTTTAACCTCGGTAATAACCTCAGGAGCGGTGGGTGCTTCTTCTTCAAGTTCTTCGGTTGTCTTAGCAGCGGCTACAAGGTGACAAGTCACCAGCAGCGTAGTTGGGTCGCTTACCAACTTGACTTCAGTTGGAAGCTCAATGTCACTAGCATGCACCGCGTCGCCGACACCTACTTCCTTCACAGAGACAATAATGGACTCGGGAATATCTGTCGCTCTGCACTCAATTTCCAGATGGTCTGTATGTTCTTCTATGATACCACCCTCATGAGCGCCCTTCGCCGTGCCCTTGAGCTCGAGGGGAACTGTTACCTTGACCATCTCTGTTACATCGACGCGAATTAAATCTGCATGGATGATATTTTTACTGAGATGATCATACTGCAAATCTTTTACGAGCATCTTTTCTTTGCGTTTTCCGATTTTCACATCTAACAATCGATGTCCGTGATGTAGTCCCTCAGTGAAGTCGTGTATATCTAAGGAGATAGAGGTTGGCTCTTTTTTGTGCCCATAGACAATAGCTGGTATTCGACCCTGAGCACGTAACTTTGCCGCAGATTTTGAACCTGTATGCTCTCTAATTTCCGCTTCTAAAAGCAATGATTTATCCATAATTACCTCGCCTATAATGCTATATGCAATTGAACGACAAGTTGCCTTGAGAATCGGACACAGTTCTACTTCTATGTCAATCCACCGAACAAGCCGCTCACCGATTCATTTCTGTGAATTCTCTTTATCGCCTCGCCTAACATAGGCGCGACACTCAAGACCTTTATGTTTTCGATCTTCTTAGTCTCATCAGTCAGGGGTATTGTATCTGTGACCACGATCTCATCTATGGGCGCATCGGCCAGTCGCTGCAGCGCCTGTGTTGCAAAGACCCCGTGCGTGGCACCAACATATACCTTCTCTGCACCTTTATCCCTAACGAGTTTAGCGGCACCACAAACGGTTCCAGCCGTAGCGATGATATCATCACACATCAGGATGTTTTTGCCTTTGACATCGCCTATTATCTGCCCAAGTTCAACCTCGCTGCCGCTGATGCGTCTTTTGTGTACGATAGCCAATTTTCCTCCGAGGTGCTCAGCATACTTAGCTGCGGTTTTGATGTTGCCCACGTCCGGCGAGACTACAGTTAAGTTGTTGATCTTTTTGCCCCTGAAGTATCTGCTCAAGACTATCTCAGCGCTAAGATGGTCGACGGGAATGTCGAAAAAGCCCTGCAACTGCGGGGCGTGCAGATCAACTGCAAGGACCCTGCTGGCGCCGGCGATCGTGATTAGATTGGCAACCAGTTTTGCGGTGATAGGGACTCGGCCTTCATCTTTTCTATCCTGACGCGCATAGCCGAAGTAGGGAATCACCGCAGTGACCCGGCTGGCGCTGGCTCTTTGAAGGCAGTCCAGGTAAATCAAAAGCTCCATCAAATTCTCATCAACTGGCCTGCACGTAGACTGCACAACGTAGCAGTCCCTTCCGCGGACATCGTCCTCTACCCTGATGACTTTCTCTCCATCTGGAAATCTGTCAATCTTTGCGCCACCGGCTACAATATTCAAATATTTACAGACGGCGCTACCCAATGCCGGATTACTGGTGCCGTAAAACACCTTTATATTTTCATTCAGAAACATCCTTATCCGCCTTTGTTCCAAGTTCGTTAATACTTTGCTGTGATACTACAGTCCCTGAACTTATTTGTGAGCCATCTTTGAGCACCAACGGTGCTATCAATATAGCACCTGAGCCAATATAGCAATCGTTACCAATGCTCGTATGGTTCACTTTTTGGCCGTCGTAATTGGCTGTTATCGAGCCAGCCCCGAAATTCACATTACGGCCCACGGCGGCATCACCTATATAGCTGTGGTGTCGTGCTCGGACACCCTCAGCTAATGTCGAATTTTTGACTTCTGTGAAAACGCCGAGCACTACATCGTCTTCTAAAACGGTGCCGTGCCTAAGAAATGCGAATGGTCCGATTCGGCAGCCTTTGCCGATTTTTACCTCGCCGTGGATATAGGTGAATGGCTCGATGACAGTGTCTTGTTCGATTTTTGCTCTGGCGTCGATCCAGGTATTATCAGGATCAACTATAGTGACACCGTCTTCCATCAATTGTTGCTGAATGCGCTGCTGCATAATCTTGCTTGCTACACTAAGCTGCGCCCGGCTGTTGACACCCATGGCCTCTTCTGGACGCACAGCCGTGACAGCTACTACTTTATGACCTGTCGCGATGATACTGGATAGGGCATCCGTCAAATAATACTCCTCTTTGATGTTATCTGGCTTGACCTTTTCAACAGCTTCGAAAAGGATTTTGTTATTGAAAAGATAATAGCTTGGGTTGACTTCGTTTATTGCTAATTGTGCTTGCGTGCAATCAGTGTGTTCGACGATGCCCTGGATATTTCCATATTTATCGCGGACAATGCGTCCATAGCCGGTTGGGTCGCCTAGGACTGCCGTAGCCAGGGTTGCCGCTGCCTGCCCTGTCTCGTGTCTTTCAATCAGTATTTTAAGTGTTTGTGCCCGAATCAACGGCCCATCGCCGCAAAGCACGAGCGTTTCGCCAGTAAAGTCTTTTAAGTGTTCTTTGCAGCAGAGAACAGCATGTGCAGTTCCAAGTTGCTTTTCCTGTTCTATCCAGACGAGATCATCTGTATCGTTAAACTGCTTTTTCACCTCTTTAGCGCCGAAGCCGACAACCACGTAAATTTTGGAAACCTCAGCGTCCCGACAGGCATCCAACACGTACGCGAGCATAGGCCGACCACCGACCTCATGCAGGACCTTTGCCAATTGCGTATTCATCCTGCTGCTGACGCCAGCAGCTAGTATTATCGCTACTCTCTCAGCCATTGAATCTTTTTCGATTTTTGCATTTTAAGTTTATTTTTTCATTTACTTAAGCTACCCGGCCAGGACTCGAACCTGGAATATGGGCACCAAAAGCCCATGTGTTACCATTACACCACCGGGTAAAAAAAACTAAAAACTCAAAATTAAAGAAAATTATCTCGAACTAAAACCGTTTTAGTGAGAGACTCCACAGTTTTTATTTTTTTTACTTTTAAGTTTTAAACCTATTTCTGTTGTCACGGAGGCTGATCTTTCTCAGCCTGGCGTGGCTCTGTCGGAGGCTTGAGTCAGCCATGCCGTGATACTACTGACCCCATAGGAGTTTTGAGTTGTTAGTTTTGGGTTCTTAACTTTAATAGCTCACACACAACTCAATACTCGACACTATTCAACCCCGTGCGACAGAGCTAATCCATGCGGCATAATATAGCTGAGAGCAGAGGATATAGCAACATTTATTTACTTTATTTTCGGCAGGTGAAGTTTTTTGGCTTATATCACCAGATGTGAATTTTGACTCAAAGGCTATTAATTACTTTGGTATCCTTAAATGGGCGTATGTGGTTCAGAAGGCCATTCAGCACCAACATCACTGACGAAGATATCACTTGACAGCGGCCATTGTCGCAGAGGCTGATGCGTCAGTTGAGTCTGATTCCGGCAGTTGTATTTGCGAATCAGATAAATCTGCGGGTGTAAGCTGATCTGTGGTCTTGCCGAGCTGTTTGCCGATGGCATCCACCCAGTTGAACATCGCTGCGACAATCTCCGGGTCGAGATCGTACCCGGCTGAATCAATTAAGATGTTCATTGCCTTGGAAACGGAACGCGAATCATGGTAGGCTCTGTTGGCGGTAAGTGCATCGAACGTGTCGGCAACAGCCAATATCCGTGCGCCCAAGGGTATTGAGCTTCTTGACAGGCCGTCCGGATAACCCCGGCCGTTCCATTTCTCGTGGTGATGACGGACCATAGCCATCTCTCGCTCCAGGAAGCTCATCTTACTCAAAATGCGAGCTGCAATCACAGGATGCTGTTCTACTAAAGTACGCTCATCGGGCGTTAACCTATCAGGCTTGGCAAGAACCGCGTCGGGTACGCCAATTTTGCCGATATCATGAATCATCGCGGCACGACGAATCACTTCTATCTGCCTGGGACCTATCTCCATCATCCGGGCTATCCCAACGGCATAACGCATAACGTTCTCAGAATGCTTCTCAGCAAAGACATCTTTAGCCTCGAGAGCCTGTACAAGAGCCCAGATGCTTTGCATGAACATCTTCTCTGCTTGTTCCGACATGCCTGCTATGCGCCGTTGCAGGTTCTTGATTTTCTCAATTTCAATATCGTTTGTGTCCAGTCGCTTCGCCATGTTTTTATTCCAGACCTTGGTGCAATCTCTGCCAGCGCTTTTAGCTTCATAAAGGGCAAGGTCCGCTCTTCGCATCACCTCACTCGAAGAGTCATCAGTATCCGGCAGGCTTTGGGCGATACCGCAACTAACTGTCATCGACAGACTTTTATCGAGTTTGATATCGTGCACCCTGGCCCGAAGTCTTTCTAGTAGCGTAAAGGCATCTTGCGCTTTGGTTTCAGGCAGTAGTATGACGAATTCATCGCCACCGTAGCGCGCCAGTATATCCGGAGTTCTCTTCTGGTTTTTCATGCACTCTGCGAGTTTCTTCAGAGCAATGTCGCCGTTGGCATGACCCAACGTATCGTTGATTGTCTTGAAGTTATCGAGATCGATGATCGCCACAGAGAATGGACGTTTATAACGCTTTGCGCGGGCGTACTCGGTTTCGAGCTTATTCTCAAGAAGTTTTCGTGAACCCACTGAGGTTAGCGCGTCAGTGAGCGAGGTCAGTCTTGCTTCCTGGTAGAGCTTAGCGTTGGTCAGGTGAGAATTCAGAATTTCCCTTGCGAGTTTGGCCTTGTAAGAAATCAGTTCTCTGTTTGCAGCGCTTGCCGGGGCCAGACCACACAGACACAAATATCCAGACAGGCTCTTACTTGTATTTAAGCAGGAGTCCTTTAAGCTATGCAATTTCAGTGGGAGAATAAGGCGAGGAGGCGCCGCCCCAAGCTCCTTACAACTGTATGGGATGTCGTCATAATAGAACTCGCCTTGTTTCAGTGAGCCGTCAATATCCTTTAGGCGTTTTAGCTGTCCTTTGGGACATAAGCATCTGTTGTAGCTTACGAGATACGGGTCGTCTTCTAGGGACTCGTCTTTGTGGAAACACAAGACACAGTTCTTGGCTTGAAAGAGCTTGGGCACCTCTGTTGTGACTATATTGGCAACTTCATTAAGGTCAATGCTCTTGAGGCAGTTAGAGAGCATCGCCACTTCTTCAGCCGCTGCACGGTCTTCCTGTAGCTGACGTCCCATAAGGTCACGAGCCGATAGTATTCCGACCACGACTCCGTCCTCGACGATTGGCAAGTGGCGAATTCTATTTGCGGTCATTATCTCTCGGGCTTTACCCGTTGGGGTGCCAGGAGAACACGAGACAATCTGCTTTGCCATGATTTCGGCAACGACAGTTTTATCAAGGTCGTTCGTCGAATAAGCTACCCTGTTGGCGATGTCCCGCTCTGTCACCAGACCCATAAGCGCACCCTGTTTGTCGAGTACAACAAGACACCCAACTTTGTTAGTGTGCATCCTGCCTGCAGCTTCCTGGATGGTGGCGTTCTGTGTGATGGTTATTATCTCTGCGGGACGACCAATAATTTCGCCCATTTCAAGTCCTTTAGACTATTTTTATCCGCCGGAGGCGGACAAGTGCACTTTTTTTCTTACATTCTCAATTGTGTTCGTTCGCTCTCAAGTTAAATGTATCGACTTTAGTCATACAGCACTTTAGTTTGTGGCACGGCAACACCTAAAGTCGTTTTTTAAGTGGGTTACTTTTGAATCATACGGTTTCACAATCGGGTGCGTGTCATCTTTGTAGGTACGAAGGCTTATTTTGAAAAAAACATCCCCCTCTCTAAGAGATGAGGATGCCACCCGATCATCATAAACGAGGCAAGAGGTACAATAGATAACGAATGAACTGTGGCAGCCTCAAGCGTAGCGGCTCGACTGAGCTCGCCGAAGTCTTGGGGCTGGGTACGCGGCTACGGAAAAATTGGTGCTAAAGGCCAAAAAACTACCTACAAACTCGACACGCACACATCGCGAGCATCACATCTTTTTGCATTGACATAGCTAATTGACGCTGATATAATACATTTTACTGAGGTGTTGTGTTGTGCCGCCCAACCTCACAGAACGGCTGGTTACCGACACAAAAGGCACTGTCTGACTTTTAGGGCCTTTTCGTCGGATTACAAAATAAGGAAAAGTGATGAAAAGACCAAAGAAAATGAGATTCGCAAGATCGAGAAAGAGAATATCTGTATCTTCTATTTTTGTCCTTGTTATGGTTGTGTTTATGCTAGCTGTTTTACTCTGCGGCTGCACATCCTACGAACAGCCGGGTGAAACTGCCGCTGAAGGCCAGATAAGGCACAAACGTGTCTTACGCATAAACCAACAGGAGATGATGGAAGACATAAACAGGTTCTTTCTCCTTGATAAACCCAGCAGCCTCACTGATAAAAGGATTCCCTGACCCAGTGATACGAGCTGTTCACCTAATGGCACCAAGAAAGGATTTGACTGGTGGAAACGCTCGTTGACTATCTCAACCGTGTAGCGAGCAACAATCCGTGGTGGGTAATCATCATAGAGCTGTTTCTTCTGGGCTTGGTAGTCTATTGGGTGGTGGATTTCCTCGAAGGCACTCGTGGGGAGAGGTTGTTCCGCGGAGTAATCTTCATTCTTGTCGCCGGCGTTTTGATCTTGAATCTGGTTGGTGAAAGGCTCGGATTTCTTCGACTCCAGTATCTCTACAAAGGTTTCTTGATTGCCGTATTGATCATTGCGGTGGCTGCTTTTCAACCGGAGATTCGAAGAGTCCTCATACAAATAGGTCAACCCCGTCTTTTGTCGGGTTCCTCTCAATTGCTTTCCCGAACCAGAGAAGAGATAATCACCGCGGTTACAGAGCTTTCTGCGTCGCGAACAGGAGCTATTATCGTCATAGAAAGACAGGTCGCGTTGGGCGAGTTCATAGAGACCGGAGTTCGAATTGATGCCAAGGTCACTGCTGAATTGCTCAAAACCATTTTCTACCCAGGCACGTCCCTTCACGACATGGCGGTTATAATCCGTGGTGATCGTATTGTTGCCGCCCGAGTTCAGTTGCCGCTGGCTGAGGCTGGTGTTTTAAAGCGAGACAAGGACCGCCCCGCCACTTTTATTACAGGCGACAGCTCAGGCCTGGGCTCACGCCATCGAGCAGCGATGGGTATAAGCTCCGGATCAGACGCCACCTGTGTTGTAGTTAGTGAAGAGACCGGTTCTATTTCCATCGCTCAATCAGGCAAACTGACGGTCAACGTTACGGAATCTCAGCTTCGCTCTCATCTTATCAGTATACTTTCAGAGGGCATAGTTCCACCTTTTTCAGGAGTTCTCGACTGGCTGCGAAAACGCCATGCGTAAATACACAAAATCAGCGGTGTTATTGATCGTTTATCTGTACTCGGTTTAGGGCGTCGTTTTCTGGATAGCCGTGGACACCGACTTAGACTTGAACCGCCCAATGCCGAATTCGGATAGGTATCTATGGCAAAAAAGTTAAAATACGGCAAAATCACAATAGTCTTGTTTTTAACAGTCCTTATCTGGGTCTGGGCGGACCTTGCACAAGACGCCAAACTACCCATCGCAAATATCAAAATAAATATCTCGAAGTCTACAGACCCAAGCCTCTGGGCCAGCTTCAACGGCAGACCAACAGCCTCTGTAGACACAGTCATGCTTAAAGGTCCCGCCTCGGTAATTGCCAATGTAGACCGAATGCGCAGCAAAGGCTCGTTGGATCTTTCCGCTTTTCTCGATCCGGAACAGGAAGGAATGACCGAACCCGGTGATCATCCTCTAAATGTGCTGAATTTCCTCAGGCATAGTAAGCGCATCGTGGACCTTGGACTGACTGTCGAATCCTGCGAGCCCAAAAACCTTGTTGTTCAGGTAATCAAGCTAATTGAAAAACCGCTCACTGTCGAGTGTGTGGATGAAAGTGGCGTTCCGCTCAAGGCTGAGAGCATCGAGCCGTCCAAGGTTAATGCATTTGTCCCCCCTAACCATACACTCACCGCGAAGATACGGTTAACTCCTGGTGACATTGATAGAGCACGCGCATCTCCGATTGGAAAAAAGCCTTATGTCGAACTGGGGCCGGGCGAAATCAGAGAAATCCTTACAGCAGTGAAAATCAAGATGCCACCGGCTGAAAATGTGCTCAGGCAATACACTATAACTACCGCAACACTTGGGTTTTGCTTAAGTGAAAACCTCCAGGGAAAATACGATGTTGAACTACGTAATCCCGCCGATATGGCAACGGTGCTTATTAAGGCTACCCCAGCCGCTAAACAGGCCTATGAGCGGCGACCTTTCCAGATGATACTGTATGTTCTCGATGATGACAGAAAAACCGCTGATGAACAAAGGAGGGCGGTTATCTATAATTTTCCGGAAGATGCTGTCCGAAGAGACGAGATACTGTTGGATCAGCAGCCAGCCCAGGCTCGATTTCGATTGATACCTATCTCAGCAGAGACTGCGGCGGACTGAATAAGGCCAAGACCTAACTATTCTGTACGCTTCGATGTCACGAAAGCGATAAATGCTTCAACCGTCATCCACAAGGCTAATATAAATATGCCCGCTCCGATCCCGACAAGCAACCAATTCTTGTCCCTGAAGAAAATAATTTCGTTTTTAACCATAGCCCAGTTTGTAACCACCAGCATTATCAAGCATGGAATAGCCGTAACCAAAAACTTCGATCCTCCCTTATACTTCAGATACATCGTCACCACCAACAGCGCCAAAGCTGCCAGTAGTTGATTCGACGATCCAAACAAAGGCCAGAGTTTCATCGCTCCTTTGCCGTCTGCCCCTGTGGCAAAAGCTAATCCCGCTGCGGTAAGTACAGCAAAAGTCGTTGCCGTCCATCTGTTGGTAAGAGATGGTATTCGCAGGTCAGCCGCCAGTTCGCTAACGACGTATCGCTGAATACGCACTGATGTATCCAGTGTCGTGCCGGCAAACGAGGCAATAAATACGCCCATCAAAGTCATACCGATTTCTTTCGGCAGCCCTATCGAACTCATCATATTGGCTGCGCCTACAACAACAGGAGCTATTTTATCCGCCAGTCCTTTCGCTCCCATCCAAGAGCTGTACTGATGCTGCCAGGCTGCTGCGCCTTTAAGTACCGTGCCGTCACCCAGCTTCAGGGCCATTCCGATACCGGCCCCGACGCAGATGATAACCAGCACCGCCAGAAAGCTCTCGAGTACCATCGAACCGTAGCCGATAAATTGACAATCCGGTTCTTTCGAGATTTGTTTCGGGCTTGTGCCGGAGGCTACAAGCGAATGAAAGCCGCTGATGGCGCCACATGCGATAATAACAAACATAAAGGGCCAAATCGGCGGAGTGTTCGCCGGAAGCATGTTGTTGAAAGCAGGTGCCACCATAGGCAGATCACCCGCCAACGAAGCTGCTATCGTGCCAGATGCCAACAATGCCATGGCAACAAAGAGCTGCCACGCATTAATATAGTCTCTGGGCTGTAGAAGTGTTGTTACCGGCAGCGTCGATGCAACCCAGGTGTAAGCCAACAGTATGATAACCCATAAACCCGTTGCAGGAATTGCATAGCTGGCAGGCATCAAAAACAATCCAGGCCTGAGAAGTTCAATATACGCGCCCAGCCAAATAGTAAGGTACATTGCGACAATAGCAGCGATAGTGGCTGTGGAAACCTTTGACCTTTTTTTGTAGACCGCCCAGCCCAGCATTATCGCAATCGGAATTTGCACCCAGACCGGAAGAACCGATGCCGGATACAGCGTGAATACCGCTGCAATTACGACACCAAATATTGCGATGACAATCAGCAGACTCAAGAACACAACCGCAAAGAAGATGAAGCGCACACGCCTGTTAATGTATCTCGCGGCCACTTCCGATATGCTCTTTCCTTCATTGCGCATCGAGACCACGAGTGCGCCAAAGTCATGCACCGCGCCCATGAAAATTGAGCCCAGAAATACCCAGAGGATAGCTGGCAGCCAGCCCCAGATAATCCCTATCGCCGGCCCGACTATCGGCCCAGTGCCGGCAATTGAGGTAAAATGATGTCCAAAAATTATGCCCTTGCGAGCCGGTACGTAATCTATGCCATCCTTTAGCTCAACAGATGGTACATGAGCATTTCTGTCAAGTTTAAATATTCTTCTGGCAAGAAATCGCCCGTAAGTATGATAGGCTATTACGTATCCACAGCCACAAATCAGCATCAGCAATAATGTGTCCATCGTTTAAGTCCCGTACTGTCAATGGTGCATTGTGTTGTGATTCTCTTATACGTTTGGCTTTAGTACAACAGAATTATCTGCCACGTGCGTTATGTTATTTTCTATGTGAGCGGGCCAACAGCCTTATTGGCACTTCAGCTATTGGCAACATAGATTGTAATCGCCCCACGATGAATCTGCGGTAGTTCTCGTCGAACAACTTCGGGTTGTTTACAAACATAAGTATCGTAATCGGATTTACTGCAATCTGCGTGGTGTAGTAAATCTTCGGCCATATTGCACCACGTCTTCTTGCCCCTGTGTGCTCAGCTTGTATAGCCTCGAAGGCCTTATTCAGTTTTCCAGTCGGTATTTGTGTTGTCGTTTGCTTAAAGAGCTCGGTTGCAAGGTCCAAAACGCTTCGAACATTCTTGGCTTTTGTCGCAGTGGTAAAGGCTATTGGAGCATACATCAATCCCGGCAACTGACTCGTTAAATACTGCTCATAGTCACCGGTAACTGCCACATCCTTGGCCAGGTCCCATTTGTTTATTACTATTATGCAACTTTTATGTTCCTGGGCAATAAATGCCGCTATTTTTTTGTCAACTCTGGAGACCGGCTCAGTAGCATCGATCAGAAAAAGAACCACATCTGCTCGCTGAATCGATCGTGTTGCGCGAACGTAGCCGTAGAACTCGATGCTGTCGGCCATTTTACTTTTTTTTCTGATCCCTGCGGTGTCAATAACAACGATCGTCTTTCCGTCCTTTTCAAACCGCACATCCACGGCGTCTCTGGTCGTCCCGGGCGTCTCGCTGACGATGACCCTTTCCGAGCCGACCATGGCATTTACAAGAGTGCTCTTGCCCACGTTTCGCTTGCCAACTACTGCCAGCTTCATCACTGGCTCAGCAGGCTTGCCCATTTGAATATGCGATAGGCGCTCGAAGACTCTATCAAGCAGAACGTTCTTATTAATATTATTCTTCGCGGAAATACAGAGGAACTCGCCTAATCCTAATTGTGAGAATTCAGCCGCCCCAGTAAATTGTTTAGAACTGTCAGCCTTATTTGCAACGCCGATTACATCGAGGTTATGTTTGTGCAACAGCCTCGCTATCTGGCCATCGAGCGGCACTAATCCATCCCGGATATCGACCATGAACACGATGAGATTTGCCGATTCAATTGCTTGAAGTATCTGTTGTTCGATATGGCTCTCGAGCTGGTCCGAGTCGACTATTCCGTACCCTCCGGTATCGACAAGCTCGAAATATCGGTCATCTCTTTCAAGGATTGTGCTTACACGGTCTCTTGTGACACCAGCGGTCGGCTCAACGATGCTTATCATCTCACCCGCAAGTGCATTTAAGAGACTGCTCTTGCCCACATTCGGCCGACCAATTATCGCAACTACTGGCAGCGCCATAGCTTTTCCAACCCAAGCAGCACTTTTAGCCCCCAAATTTATTTGGGGGTTTCGTCCCACAACACGATATGCGACATACGCAATACGATATACGAAGATCGAATTATATCACCGTCCCCGAACGATTTGAAGTGCCGAAACCGAAGGTCTCGTTTAGCCGCCGCCACGGCGACGCAATACCCTATCCTTCTTATGAAGCAGATTTCGAAGAGAATATCATCAAAATAACCCCCTGCACCGCAGGGGGCTAACATTTTTATTCTTCGTGTCGCTGAACGTATTTGATTTTCATTTCTAATTCATGCTGATGATAACAATATCTTTTATCAAAACCTTTTGTCCATACTTTGTTTCCGAATCCATATTTTCTTAATACTCCTGTCGCTGCCTTTTTGAATCGTCCTACGGAATACCCGCATCTCTTGCCTATACTTTCAACAACAATATGTACATGATTACTGCATACTACTATCGCATACACTTTATGACCGATTTCCTCCGCTTCTTTGAGAATTGCGTTTTTGACCGTTTTGCGAAGACTTTTAGGAATCTTTATTTTATCGTGCTTGAGTAATTCTTTGTTGGATTTTTCTAATTCAGCATTTGCTTCTAAGATAGTTCCATTTTTAACATAACCTTTTTTATTCCCTTGTAACCATGTCCCGTAAGTAGTCCAGGTCGCCATAAAACCGATCATTCTCGCCATATCAATAAATATATCTGTTAGCCCCTTACACTGCAAGGGGTTCTTAATGTTTTGCACCGCAAGGGGTTTTTAATATTGTATATTATAAGGGGTTTTATTTTTTGTTGTCCGCCCTACCTTCGCGAGCAGCACGATTTAGCCGGTCCTAAGCATAGCCGGAGGGACGCGATGCGTGGAAATCACAAAATAATCAATCATCGATATACGAAGATTCAATTTTACCAGAATCTAAAAACGATTTGAAGTGCGCTTATGTGTCCTGAAAGATTAGATTTGTCTAACCAGCGATCGACGTGTACCTACCAGTTTAACCAGAGTGTTTCTTGCTTACGTGCTTTTTTCCGCCCACCAGCTGAATGATTTGCTATGTCGAATTCGATACGACGCCAAGAGTTGAACATGTCTTCATACATTGGTGACGAGTAACCGCTAATTACTATTCTGCTCTTACATTTGTTTAGTACCTGTCCAAGTTCGTAATGTTCTTCTGCCGTCATCTCTATTCCATAAACATCCCGACTGTGAATGGCACGCGTCTCATGCAAATAGGGCGGGTCACAGTATATAAGAGCGTCTGAATCATCGAATCGCCGTATTGCATCGACTGCAGGTTGGTATAATATTTGAACGCGACGAAGCCTCTCGATTACTTGAGGCAGTTGCTCTATCGAAGTCCACCATGCGTTAACATCCCCGGCCATACCACCTCGAGCCCTCTTTGTGGTGTAGCTCCAACTCTTTCCTCTACCTCCAAAAGACTGTCTCCACCTTATAAAATCACATATAGCCTTGTCAAGGTCAGATGCGTTTGGCAGATAACATGCAGCTTCCTCAAACTCATACTGGCTGTAAGGTATAAATCGAACCCTCTCGACAAATTCACGGCCTTGCGTCTGCAAAACTCGAAATAGCCGGGTTATCCTTAAGTCAAGGTCGTTATAAGCCTCTACTTCAACTGGTTGCTTATTCAATAATACAGAACCTGCTCCGCCAAAAGGCTCCAAATAAATCCGATGATGCGGAAATAAAGAGATAATGCGCTGCGCCAAGTAATATTTCCCCCCATGCCACTTTACAGGTGGTCGAAGTACCATTCCTTATCACCTTATGATAGAAAGCAACCAACCATCCTTTTTCCTCTAGAGATTAGGCAACTCTTCTTACAAAGTTTAGTATGGGTTTCCATTGCTTGACAAGCAGGAGTTCTATTGCCTGTCTCAGACTTCTGGTTACATCTGGCAACGACGCAATTCCAATCTGAAGAGGATTCTTTTTCACATTCCACAACCAATCAGGCAAACCATGGGAATCACTGACCTCCATGTGCCGTTCTAACCGATGCCGAAGATTGTCTGTTTGACTCAGGAATACGCGTTCTTTATCTGTTGAAAACAAATAAAGGCCCCCAGTGTCAGGAACTTCTCTCAAACGAAATGAGGCAACCCTCCCAAGTCTTTCCAAGGCCGGCTCCTCAATTCTCTGTGCCCTGCTACTCCGCCGACCTGCCTTTCTTAACCCCAAAGCCACCCACCGGTACTCTAAAGGAGAGAAACCCGGAGCTAATCGCTCCGCATATTTGTCGAATTCTTCTGCCAATTCGGGATCACAGATTATTTTATCGAGGGATGCATTTTGGGTTCTCTCTAGGAACCTTATGGCAAGCTCGCTGGCATACTCAAACTCATCAGTTCCGCGCACCGTGTAGCTCTTTGTCTTAGGTAGATGGGATAGCTTTTTAGCCTTTCTTGCATTCATAAGCTCCCAGTTAAGAGCATAATCCGTACCTGAAAGTCCCAATTCCCGACAACGTCTCAAAAACTTTCGATTAAGTTGCGGATCCGCGATAACTCGATCTACAGAGTATCCATCCCTTACTTCACCAAAGGCTTGAATTAGGCTAGCTAATCTTCCTCCGGCTAGATTATCCAACTGGACAGCCAACTTTGTCACAACAAGCTGATTCAGACTTGTGCCTTCTGTTTCTGCTTCTGTCTCAAGCGCAGCATGAAGGGAACGAGGTAATCTAACCACGAACCTGCCACTCTTAGTCACACTTGCCCCATGCACCAAGCCAGTTTCATTCATCTTATTGCGAAGGAGTTCTCGTATGCGCTTATACTCTTCTGTTTTTCGAAAACTTTCTCTCTCCTGTTGGGTGGGAAAGTTGTGGATTATCTCGCCATCAAAGGGGTCAAAAAGCGCGTTAGAAAGATCTGCCCAAGTGTTGGTTTTTTTCGCAAGCTCCTTAGCCTTTTTTAGTATATAACTTGTTTTATTCATAAAAATCCTCTGAATATTTATTCAGGGCCAATGAATTTTCCGCTCCATTCCATTACCTCGCACAATATAGCCTCCTGCTTCAATAATAGGACGAATCTCTTAATCAGTTGTTCCAGTAAGGGTGTTTTATCCTCATCCATTATGATCCAGATCTTATAACAACAGTCTGTCACCTTTGTTCCATCCTCCATTTTCCAGGTTCCTTGAGTAATCCCGTCGATTGTATAACCGCCAAAGCTTACATAAAGATCATCAAAAACTTAGTCAATAACATCTGCTGGTATTTCCTTGCCATCATTGTAAGACGTCGGGATCAAAAATAAGCACTTCTTCCTTCTATTATAATAGTACTATATATAGTATCGCCAGTCAAGCCCTTTTCCTTAAAAAATAGGTAGAACCTCCGAGGCCAAATCTTCTCCCACGGTCCATCGTTTCACTCAGGTGGGTATCAAAACGCAGTCAAAAAGGGCCAATTTCCTGTAATTTTTGCTCAAAAAGCACTCAGATTTGTCCACTTTCGTTCACTTTTTACGAGGTTTTTGCAGCTTTTTTCTTGCCTATATTACCTAAGCCACACAGCCTAACGTCCTAAACCCCATTTTTAGGCCAAAAACCAGCCTGCCTGCTCCAAATCTCAACCTGACCGATTCCCTATAGCTTTGGTATGAATTCAAAGTGGAAAGTTAAAGGTGGTAAGAATCCAGGAATCCAGCAGCAAATTGAGGATGAAGTAAGCGTTAGATAAGTCCGGCGGAATTGTCTGGTATCCAGCAGTCACTATCGTCGGGCAGTTCTATGTGGAGCCAGCCAGGTCGGCGTTCGAGCAGGTCGAACTCTGTACCAGCATGTAAAGGCTCTTTGAAGCTTGTAGGATAATTTTGCCCATCACCCTGGCGAGCAACAACCTGATCAGCGGTTATTACGCCGCAGACTGTGCCGGCGAGATGTCTGGCTTCGACGACAACCGAAGTCACCAGAGCAAGCCAGAGAACGGCAGCGATGACCGCTGTTACTATTGCTGGAGTGTTTCGGCCTAACCATATTGTCACTGTCAATACGACGCAGATAACCGCAAAAAAAATACAAGCGAGCACGAATTTCGTTTTAAGCGGGAAGTCGTAATGCCAGAAGAAAAGAGTTTGCAGGACGCGTTTTTCAGTTTTTAGTGTAAATTTGTCGATTGTTTTGCTGCGTGCAAAGGCCAAATTTTTCTTGATGTTGGCGTCAGAGCCATCGAGCATTTCGGCGCGGCGATAATTCAGGATTGCGTGGCCAATATCTTCTTTCAAAAAGTAAGCGTTGGCAAGATTATAATAAAGCTTGGCGTTTTTTATTTGACCGTCGGTTATAATCTTTTCGTAAAGCAGGATGGCCTTTTCGTATAACTTTTTAGCCTGGTCGGGATCGTCGGTGAGTGAATTGGCCTGTCTGAATGTTTCGTTTGCCTGATTGAAGAACGAATATATTTGTTCTTTGGGCAGGCTGGCCTGTGTAGTAACTGGCAGCCCAGATAGAAGGGTACAAAAAAGTATGATCCTGGCTGCTGTGTAAGTCATCTTCTGGACTTCTTTTCAATCAGACGGATAAGTTTGATTACTTCATTGATTGTCTCTGCATTGATATTTGCTGTCATAGGTGCATAACGAGCGGCTTCGCAGTTAGCTATTACATCAGAGTATTTTTTGGCTGCCTGTGCATCGTCTATAAGTGTGGTGATAATGTCGCGACAGTCATCGGCTGTAAGTGCTCCGGCGCTTTTGCCGAAGCGCTCGCCGATGTACCCTCTCATCGCCGAGGC